>ERZ791740.363-NODE-363-length-40478-cov-11.872845_pt1 | contig 40478 bp, 33 predicted proteins | sample MGYA00510041_ERZ791740 | MGnify/ENA primary metagenome ERZ791740 (study PRJEB30046, sample SAMN00791959) | human gut metagenome | study: EMG produced TPA metagenomics assembly of the A metagenome-wide association study of gut microbiota in type 2...
TTTCCTATGACAACGGAACGAATTGGACGCAATTAGGCAAAGCTACGGGAGAGGACGGCAAGGATGCAGATAGCATCAAAATCACGCAGGATGAGAACAATGTTTACTTTGAATTGGCAGATGGTACGGTAATCACGATTTCCAAAACGGGACAATCGGTAGACCCGAATATTATTCAGTTCGCAGATGAAAATGTAAAGAAACTATGTGTGGGAATGTGGGACACTAATGGAGATCTTGAATTATCCTATGACGAAGCCGCAACGGTTACATCACTTGGCACAACATTCACAGGAAACTCGGAAATTCAGATTTTTAATGAATTGAAACACTTTACAGGTTTGACAGTTCTTGATGATGCATTCAGCGGTTGTTCCAATCTATGGAAAGTGACGATTCCTGTAAATGTAGAGTCGATGACCTTTAATAATTTCCAGAATTGTATTTAGATAGGTGTAACCACCTGCAAGTAACGAGTATTACTTGTAAATAGACCATTGAATATCAATAACATTCGGAATTTAACACTTTACAGACCTTATTTGTTGTTCCGCCATTTTCCGCATATTTTTGTAACGTATTTCTATCGCGGTGAATGTACGGGGCTTTTTTATTGCCACAAAATCGCAGCCTATTGACATCGGTTTACAACGGTTCACTATGGGTGACAAACGGCATAGCTGAATGCAAGGATTGTTACAAATGTTTACCAAGTTGACAACAGAGGACAACAGTTTACCGCTGTTCACTCCTAGATGAAATACACGGAAATTAGTGTTCAACATCAAACAAAGGGGAAATGAAAACAACCAAGAAATGCGCATTTTGCGGCAGGACATTCACAGCCAACAGCGGTATGCAGAAGTATTGCTCCGTGCATTGCGCTGACGAAGCCAAGAAAGCAAAGAAGAAACGGCAGCAGGACTTGCTCAATGCCGTAGAACCTGTTTTAGAGATACAGCGACAGGAGTATCTCACCTTTTCTAAGACAGCCATCCTCATGGGATGCTCGCGCCAGTACATTTATAAGCTCGTGGCACAGGGCAGACTGAAAGCCTCGCGCATCAGCAGCCGTATGGCGTTCATACGCAGAGCCGACATTGAAAAGATGCTGGAAGACAACCCTTATAATAGGGTGATACCCGATATCCGACCAAAGAGAGCCACTTCTACCAATCAAAAGGAAACCGATAAGAAGTCTCAAACCAACGCTCCGGCTCCCGAAGAAATCCTCTCTTATATTTCCGGTGAGGAAGTCCTCTCCACTTATAAAGTGAAGCAGTCTTGGCTTTATACCACAGCCAAGCGCAACCAAATCCCTATCTGCAAGATTGCCGGAAAAAACTATTACAGCAAAAGCCATGTGGAGGAATGCCTCGGGCTAACCGTTGACATTGCCGCCATCACGGAATGGCTCACCACGGAACAGGTGTTTGAGGTGTACGGTATGAAGCCGACTGCCATCCACGCCTATGCTTACCGCCACAGCATCCCAACAAAAAAGGAATACGGAATCCTCTACTATTCCAAGACACACCTTGATGAGCTGCGCCAAATAGACCTGATGGAGGATGATCGTTATTGTACCGTGGAGTACGTGTCTGAAAAATACGGACTCTCCAAGGCGAACATCCATCATATCACCAAGGTACACAAAATCGAAAAGCATAAGGTCGGTGTCAAAAACCTGCTCCTCAAAGCGGACATAGAGCGTGTAATGACAGAAAGAGCCGCCAAAGGATTGTGACCGATGATTATTATTGACCGATTATTGGTCAATTACCGTCATTATCTGCCACCAACGGCACATCATTCCATTCCTTTGCAGCGTGGAGAAAGTCTCCACCGAGTAATATCCATCAATAACAAAGAAAGATTATGGCAAACATTTGCAAGACCGTGAACCTTTACACACGGAAAATCAGAGGCGGCAAGATGCTGTCCTTTTTCCTCGACTACTATCCCGGCTACCGTGACGAGACCACCAATAAGGTGATGCGCCACGAATCGCTCGGCATCTACATCTATGCACATCCCAAGACACAACGGGAAAAGGACTACAACGCACGGCTGACGGAAAAGGCGGAAGCCCTCCGTTGCCGAAGATATGAGGAAATCGTCAACGAGCGTTACGACTTCTTTGACAAGAACAAGCTGAACGGCAGCTTCATTGACTACTTCCGTACCTACGCACGCAAGAAGAACTCCCGTTACGAACAGGCATTCCTGCACTTCGAGCGTTTTGTGGGAGGCAAATGTACCTTTGGGGAGGTGAACGTGGAACTGTGCAACAAGTTTCTTGAATATCTCCGTTCCACTCATCAGGTAATCCACACCAACAGGAAGTTGCATACCAACACCATAGCCAGTTACTGGTCGGCTTTCTTAGGAACGCTCCACACCGCCCACCGTGACAAGAAGATAAAGGAGAACCCCTGTCCGTATTTGGAACGAGTGAAAACTATCCCGTCCGACAAGGTTGGATTGTCTGCGGAAGAACTTATCAGAGTGGCGGAAACGCCTTGCGAGATACCCGTTCTGAAAACCGCTTTCCTGTTCTCCTGTCTGACCGGATTGAGGAAGAGCGATGTAAAAACATTCTCTTGGGAAATGATACAGCCAGAAGCGGACGGCACGCTCTATCTCACCACCCGTATGCAAAAGACTCAGGAAATCGTCCACAACCCTATCGGTGAGGAAGCCCTGCAACTGATTGACGGAAACAGGGAGGGGTTGATATTTCCCGAGTTCAAGGACAGCATGACACAGGCTCCGTTCAAAAGATGGATGAAAGCGGCAGGCATTACCAAAGATATCACCTATCATGGGTCAAGGCACACTTTCTGTTCGCTGCAACTGGAAGCCGGAACGGATCCTCGAACCGTACAGGCTCTTGTCGGACACAAGAACCTCACCACTACCCAGTGCTATCTTGACAGCATAAACAGCAGGAAGAAAGAGGCTGCAAACCGCATCACGCTGAAACGTGCGACCGAGTAAAAACGCTGTCATCTATCCGATTAGAGTATGATTCTAAGTATGATATGTGTCTTAAATACTAATTAGTCGTAAATAATTGCCATTATCTGTACATTGTTTTGGCATCATCAAGAATCCCGTTGTAACTTTGTGGAAAACAACCGCCGACAAGGCGCAATAACAAGTAAGAGGATGAAAAATCAGAACACAATTATCAACACGGAGAACTGCCTTTTCTATGGCTTGCCCGGCATAGTCATGCTTGCCTTCTCTTTGATGGTTTCCACCCGAATCAGTGCGGATTTTGGAGGCGATGCCTTTGTAAAGACCATTTCCTTTTTTGGCTGCAATGGGCTGTTATGGCTGTTGTATCTCGCAGTGTGCCAATACCTGCTGGCGGACTTGGTTGAACTTGGTACTTTGATGACCAAGAGGAGGTCAAGGCAGACAAAGATAAACGAACCTGTTGTCAGCGAGATATTGGCAATAGAGAACAAGGCAGATACGCTTTTGCCCGAAACCGAGCCGGAACTGGAAACGGCTACCATTGCAGCCGCAACAGAATCTGTTCCCGTTATAACCAATGAAGAATATCAAACCTATTGTGCAGACTTTGAACAAAAACAGCAGGACATCCGGCAGCCGTTTGTCAAGTCTATCCTTGATTACGTCAAACGGAAGATGGCACCTTTCACCACGGAAGAGAATCTGATTCTTCTCTGCGGAGAGATTGAAGCGTGGTGCAGCAACCCCTTATATACACCTCAAAGCATCACACTCAAACAGATTTCCAGCCCGAAAGACAGATTGAAGACAGCGGACTTCAAACATTTTATCTGGAATATCGGTGTACGGCTCGGATTTGAGAACGGATATTCGGTCATGGTTCAAGCAGGATTCATCAAGAGCCTGTTCCATAAAGAACTGTTGGCTGTGGAAACCGAATCACTGGCCAGAAGCCTGACCTGTGACCCCAACAAGGGACACATCAAGATTGACAGGCCCAAGCAAATCGGAGACAATAGTTTCCACGTCTAAAAATCACATCATTTTTACACTTCATATAGGGAAGTCCGTCTTGGGCTTCCCTTTTCCGTTGTATGCCATTACGTGTAAATGGTTGCCGTTATCCTCCAGTTGCAAGACTTTTTAGATTACTTGCACTTCCCGTCTTTCCTTGATATTACGATTATTCTACGATTACCGTCAATAAATTGAATCACAGGTATATCATAGTATTCCTTTGCGGCATCAAACATTTTATAAATATGGAAAACGTAATCACATTTAACGACCTTCCACAGGTCGTGGCCGAGCTTCGGGATGAGGTTATCGGCATGAGACAGATGCTTGCCTGTCTGCAAAAGGGGAATACGGTACGTAAGGAGAACACACACCGCCCCATGTCGGTAGAAGATGCCGCCGAATATTTGAAAATACCGCTGCGCACCCTTTACATGAAATTGGGGAACGGCACCATTCCTGCCACCAAGCCGGGTAAACGGTATGTCCTCTATCAGGATGAGTTAGACAAATGGCTGGAGTGTAACCGCAAGAACCCGGTGCCGCTGACCGTTGAAGAAGAAAATGCGGCTTTCCTTGCTTCCAACAGACGTAAACCTGCTAATAGAAACTGGTAGTTATGGAAATGGAAGAAAAGAACGAAACCACGCGACAGCCTTTCAATGCGATAGCTGCCATCGGTGCGGAACTGGAAAGCCAAAGACAACAGGCAGAGAACGTGCCGACACAAAGCGGTATGTTCTCTGTCAAGACCGCCAACCTCACCATTCAGGAAGCTGCCAACCGCCCGAACCCAGTCCCGTTGTGGCTTACGCTATGGTATCAGGGTGAGGTATGCTGCCTGTTTGCTGACAGCAATCTTGGAAAGTCCATCTATGCTGTCCAGATTGCGGCTGAAATTGCGGAAACACACAAAGTACTCTACTTTGACTTCGAGCTTTCGGACAAGCAGTTCCAGTTACGCTACACCAATGAGACCATAGGGCAATGCCACCGCTTCCCGGAAGACCTATATCGGGTGGAGATTTCAAGGGACTGCCTCTGCCTACAAGACGATTTTGAGAATGCGCTGATTATGGAGATTGAGAAGCTTTCCGTGGATATGGGCTGCAAGATTCTCATAATAGACAACCTGTCCTATCTCTGCATGACTTCGGAAAAGGGCGAGGATGCCGGACGGCTGATGTCAAGGCTGATGGACCTGAAACGCAAACATGAGCTATCCATTTTGATATTGGCTCATACCCCTAAACGGCAACTGAATATGCCGATAACACAGAACGATCTTGCCGGGAGCAAGAAACTCTACAACTTCTTTGACAGTGTATTTGCCATAGGCAAGAGTGCGAAGGACGAGAACCTGCGATACATCAAGCAACTCAAAGTGAGGTACGGCAACTTCGAGTATGGAGGCAACAATGTGATTGTTTGTACCATTGAGAAAGCGGATGACTTCCTGCGCTTCGTCACGCTCGGTCATGCTACTGAATCCACGCACCTCAAAGAGATTACGGAAGAAGAGCGGAACAGGATGAAGAGTGATGCCCGGTCGCTTCATTCGCAAGGGATGTCCTACCGTGAGATTGGCGAGAAGCTCGGCATATCCAAGACCACGGTCGAAAGGTACTGCAAGTCATGAACAGCACAGGATGTCCCGGTGTCCCACCTTTTTCCCCTATGGGGCGACAGGACACTAAGGACGGAAAGGGACACATGGGACAACGTGGAACGGGTGAGACAATATGGGACACTTGCCGAATCTCTGTTTTAGACACACCTATTTGTCTATGATGGAACTGAAAAACACAAGAATGATGTGTAAACCGATAATCTTGTTTTTCGTGTGCTGTCCCGGGGTGTCCCACCTGTCCCACTGTCCCGACCATCCTACCCGGAACGGGACATAAAAATGGGACACGAGGACAAGGAATCTTGATAAAAGTATAAAACGTTATGAGATATGGCATATCAATTAGAGAAATACAGGAATCGGGACAGCCGACACACGTGCCCAAAATGCGGAAAGCCTAAATGCTTCACCTATTATGTGGACGAGGATGGGCAACCGCTTGACAAATCCGTGGGCAGGTGCGACCATGAAAGTGAATGTGGCTATCACTACCCACCGAAGGACTTTTTTAGAGACCATCCCAACCGGGAAGTAATCGAGGCACGACTGTCTCCGAATAGGATTACTGCCAAAGTCAGTCACAGGAACAAATCCATTGATACCATACCGATGGAGTATGTCACCCGTTCACGGAGCAACAACAGCCACTTGATACGATTTCTCTTTTCGCTGCAAAAGGATAATGAGCCAGTTCTAAAACAAGTGCTGGATGATTACCATGTAGGGGTTACCCGAAACGGGGAGACTATCTTCTGGCAGATAGACAAGGACAAACGGGTGCATGGCGGAAAGATTATCGCCTACAACAAGGAGGACGGACACCGTATCAAGGACAAGGGCGTGAACTGGGTGCATAGCCTGTTGAAGAAGCAGGGCGTACTCAATGAGGAGTGGACGCTCTCCCAATGCCTGTTTGGTGAACACCTGTTATCATCATCGGCAAATCGGGATAAGGTTGTGACCGTGGTGGAATCGGAAAAGACCGCCATTATTTGTGCCGTCCAATATCCCGATTGTGTCTGGCTTGCAACAGGAGGAAAGAGCCAGTTGGCTATTGACAAAATGAAAGTGCTTGCCTACCGTTCTGTGGTATTCTTCCCCGATGTGGATGGTTATCAAGAATGGTTGGAACGGGCAAGGGCTTTCTCGTTCTGCCGCAGTGTCAGGGTATCGGATGTGTTGGAACAGAACGTCACGGAAGCCGACCGCATGGCAAAGATTGATATTGCAGACTTGGTACTCCGTGAATGGCAATCGCTCCGCCAGTATCGTGAGGACACGCCACTCGCAAGAGCGCAGCGGATGATTCGTGAAATGACGGAACGCAATCCTGCGCTGCAAACCTTGATAGATTCCCTCGGTCTCGTTCCGGTGGTGGATGACGGATAAATCCGGCTTGCCAGTTGTAAGGCTTGCCGTGCCATAGCCCACTATAACTACACGCTCCGCTTCCGTAGTTGTGGGCTCTTCCGAGGAACTTATGGCTCTGCCCTAAGAACCCGGTCGAGACTCTGCCCCGACACCCCGGCAAGGACTTTCAGCCCTATGCAACCCGACCAAAGAGTGACCCTCTCTTTGGAAACTCCGATCAGGGATGTTCCCTGATAACCCTAATCCAATTATAGTATTATTCATATAAAATCATAGAAGAATGGCACAGACATCAGACCATATCAAGCCTTGCAACATAGGCAGCAGCGAGGCGCACAACAGGCGCACTACCGAATATCTCAAACATATAGGCAAAGAGAAATTCTACATCAGGACAGACCTCACACCGCAGAACTCTTCATGGGTATCATCGCTCATGGAGGGCAAGGACTTGACCACTTATTACAATGAAATCGCCCGGATGGTAAAAGAGAAAACGGGACGTGCCATGCAGACAAAAGAGCGGACAGTCACCAACAAGAAGACCGGCAAGACAAAAGTCATCAGTGGCAGTTCTCCGCTTCGTGAGAGCGTGGTTGTGTGCAAACCCGACACAACCGTTGACCAGCTTCGGAGGTATTGTGATCGCTGCCATGAGCGTTGGGGCATCACAGCCCTGCAAGTCTTCATTCATCAGGACGAGGGACATTATGGAATACCGGAAGATAAATCCACGTGGAAGCCTAACTGCCATGCCCATATTGTATGGGACTGGATGAACCATGAGACGGGTAAGTCATATAAGCTCGGCAGGGAGGACACGAGCCTGATGCAGGATATGGTGGCGGAATGTCTGGGCATGGAACGTGGCACACGGAAGGAGGAAACCGGCAAGGCTCATCTGGAACGCACGGACTTCATCATAGCCAAACAGAAACGGGAAGTGGAGGAAGCCGTCAACAAGAAAAAGCACCTTGACCATGATAACCAAGTCCGTGAAAAAATAGGTAAAGAACTGGATGACGAGATTGTACGGAAGCAGGACAAGGCAAACCGTGAGAATGGCAACGCCATTCTTTCAGGCGCGGCAAGACTACTCGGCAAGGGCAAGTATGCTGATTTGGAGAAAGAGAACGCAGCCTTGAAAGAGCGGTTGACCGGAATGGTTTGCAAGATGAAAGCGATGGAACAGGGACACCAATCACAGTTGGGGCAAGCGTCCGAAAAACAGAATCACCTTGAAGCCATCATCAAAAGACAACAATCTGAAATCTCCCAGCTTCGTAAGGTGATTGAAGAAAGAGACAAACAGATTACACAACTTGACAGGCTGGCTTATCCGCAGCGTTACCGCCTTTCATCAGGAGCAGTACTTGACCATATCTTCGTACCGAATTACCTCAATCCGTCCCTGCACATCTGGACGAAGGTCAAGGATGAACTATTTGATAACTTTAAATATGACATACCGCACGAAATCGCCCAACGGCATTTGCATGGCGAACTGACGGACGAGGAATTTGTCAATGCCGTCTTTGAACCGCAGGAACAAGTTAGTACTGCACAAATTCAGCTGCTTGGGGCGGCATTCATGCTGGCAAGCGGTGGCCTGGCACAAACTCATGTCGGGACGGGTGGCGGTGGCTCACAATCGGATTTGCCGTGGGGCGAGAGGAAAAAGAATGGTGGAGCAAGAAGATAAAATGACTCTGTTGAAAATTAGTCATATAAAAATCTCCATTGAAAATTATTTCTTGCAGATTGAGTCTACAAAAGTAATTATCAATGGAGAAACTCGCTTTTTTAATTTCTCTGATTTTTTTCTTCAAATTCCTGTTTAAGTTTATACAATTCTGATTTGGAATCTGCTATTTCTGCTCTATAATTTTTATAGAATGACAATACTCTCTTTATCTTATCACTTACATCTAATTTTTCAATATCAGTAAATTTATTCTTGAAGATGATCGGCATAATGATGCTACGTTCTTCTTCTGTAAGGCTTGCCATTTCTGTCCTCCATTTATCAGTATACCCAAGGTGTTCAAAGAAGAATCGGAATAGCAGAAAAGTTTCAGGCATAATAAGCAATTCCATAAATTCTTCTTCATTACGTCCAAATGCCTTCTCAAAAAAAGACACACCACGTCCAATTTTACCTTTTGTCGCATTCAGAATCGCCTGAACTGCACGTATATACTTGCGATTCCAATGTTCGCCAATATAATCTCTATCATGACTATGTTCAGCTCTGATAGGATGATATTTCATTGGGAAAGAATAAATGCTAACATTCAGTTCTTCGCACAAGTCTACATTTACTCGCATTCTATGATATAAGTCTACGGGCTCTTCCTTAAAGTTATATAGTAGATAGTTGGAAAAATCCTTAATGCCATGAGCTACGCTTATCTTTAATGCTTTTGTATAGGCTGCTTCGGTCTTAATATCATCAAAAGCAATTCGCAAAGGGCGAACAGGTACTTGTGCCAGAAGAGATACTATTTCATCTGTAAACAGTCTAGCATCTACACCTTGATTGAAATCTATGTAGCGACTGCGCCCTTTTTGAGATGCGTATTTTTTTTCAAAATAAGGTGCAAAATCCTTATATGTCCGAATTAACGCTTCCTTAGTACAGGTTATTGGATACAATAAGCCATTTTCTTCTCTCATCCGATAAATGTGAGTCCGAACCTCTTCATTAAGACGTTTCATATCATTTATCTCCTTTAAGAGCTTCCAGCATTTCCTGATATATCCTCTGTCATTTATCCCAAGGCGAAGATTTCGAATAGCGATCTTGTATTGATTTGGCTCAATATACTTTGCTCCAGGAGTAAAGCCGCATGAACGAATATCTTCAATGATTTTAGGCAAATCTTTTGAAGCAAGTACGTTGTTATCCATGAGTAGGAGATTCTGTTGGTCTCCAAACAGGCGTCTTGTTTGTTCAATTCTCTCTTTTAAGGGTATATATGGTTGGAACTTGGGCTCTAAAATAGGCACTGCACAGAATGGACAATGGCGAATGCAGCCACGAGTTGCATAACTGAAAAAAGCTTTCCCGTCAACATACTCATAATCTATTTCTTCCAAGATAGAATAATCCAAAGGCAACTCGTCTATAATATATGGGTTGTCTTCATCAATATCCTTATACGGCGTATGAAGTGTTCCACAATGTGGCTTTATTCCAGTGGCTTCTTCTATCTCCTTTGGTTGAATAGAAGCCAATACTCCACCGACCATAATATTTTTAACATCCTTAACCAATCCTTTTGCAAAGAGGATTGTCTCAATAGTTATGTCCCAATAAAATGTAAATAGTGTGGTAACGCCTATCCAATCCCATTTGGGATGTTTTAGATACTCTTTTTTATGATAATAATCCTTGTAATAGTTCACCCACGGAGCTAACAAGATAGCATAAGCAGAGTCTTCTAACCCTATTTTATCAATATCTGTTTTTCTACGATATTTAATATAAGTGGCTATTTTATCTGAACGTAACTTCCAGTTAATGGTACTATCCATCTGATTGAGTTTTGCGACACAATCAGATGTAATATCATCAATTAGAAAATCTTTCAAGTCTCCCTTGTAAAAGACAACATTATCTCCTCTTAAACGGAAATACGTTGCCAATTTCATTAATCCTATGGGAGGAAACTTGTTTTTATAATTTGGCTCTAGTAAGAGTATATTTCGTTTCATTTTGTTATTTGGTCTTCTATATTACTGATAAGAGCCTCACGTAGACGTTCATCAGCAATGGCATTACCGATAGCTGTGTATATCTTTCCTATCAATTTCTTCTCATTTTTTGAGTATTTTGAATAAATAGGTTTATCTGTCCTGTATTTAGTTTTATTCTCTTTGCTTGGTGCTTTTTCTTCAACATCCTTTTTAGAATGTTCTTTTTCCACCTTTGATGTTGAAATTTCAAACTTGTCAAGAACCGTTTTGAGAGGAGAGTCTTTTGAGGAAATTTTATTCTTAACGTTTTCCAACTGCTTTTGAGCTTGTTCTTCCTTCTTCTCTTGTTCTACTAAACGGTGTTGCAAATCATCCCGCTCTTTTTGACTGGTATAACCGTTTTTCTCTTTTTCTTGAATGGTAGCTCTTAACTCTTCCGTCTTGGCGATTGTAGATGTACTTGAACGCAATTTTTGGGCATCGTAACAAAGCTCTTTGAGCTTTAAGAAATCTTGTCTAATCTTTTGTTCAAATTCGACACACACCTTGCTCTCACCAAAATAATCTCGTCTTGAGTTGGGAATCAATTCCTTACTAAGTGCATGAATCTCGCCAAAATAGTAGAAAGAGAATCGCTGGTCTTCTGTTTTTGTGAAAAACTTTTTGCAAATTTCCTCGTCACCAATTTGAATATTCTCTTTACGCAGTCGTATTCCTCTAGCTAGATTCTTAGGTTTCATTTGACCTTTTAGAGTTGATATGGAGTACCAACCCCAATAAATAATGGAGCCTGTATCATCTTTTGCCATCAAGAACTTCACATCAATAATGTCGTCAACTTTCTTTTTACCTCCATTATTATCCTCATAGATAACACTAGTGTACGGCTTGTAAATTTGGTCTTCATTGACAAAAATGTTATAAGTGTCAACCGTCAATCCATGTTCTTTTTTGAAATCATTTATCTTTTGGCGATAAATAAAAGATGAACATATATCAACAGGAGCAACCATAGACAGATAATCATGCACACTCTCCACATCAAGTAATTCATCAGACGAAACATCTTCCATGATTACGTTGAAATAGTGAGCGTCACAATCTTCTTTTTCTGTTTCTAATTTAGTCACTCTAGAAAGAACTTCTGTAGCCTCTTCTATATTTTCTCTGTCATTGATAATATATTTCAAGAGCTCTGCATCCCAAGTCATGACAGACTTTACCGACTCTCCATTACACGAGGTTTCAAAAATCAGTTTTGAGCAATACCCCAAACCTCCTAAACGACCAATGCCACGAAACCCTTTATCTTCACCCCGTTTTTTAGTCGAGTGGGCAATATTCCGTAGTATAGCCATTACTTTGTCTTTGGATATACCAGTAGCATTATCCTGAATAGATATTCTTCTATTGTCCTTGTCAATTCTCACATGGATAGCTTCTTGTCCTTTCTCAAGAAGAGCATAATCAATGGCTTTATCCACAGCATCTGCTGCATTTTGGATGTATTCTCTGTAGATAAATCTACAATCCTCATACATTCCAAGTGTCAAAGACTCAATGACATCCTTGCCTATCTGTGGGGCAGTATCTACCTTGTTACTCATAATATTTGTAAATTGGTAAGGGGAAGTTTATATTTAACATCGAACGGAATACAGGATTCTGGATAATGTATTCGCCTTGCTTTTGTCTAGTCAACATTGTTTTATAGACTTGTGGAACAAAACGAAAGTCTTCTTTTGTTATTTCAATGGCATTCGTGCGACCAAATGCTTGTGTCGCACAGTTTCCCTTTACACGCTTGTGGATGTCGCTCACGAATTGTTCTGCCCCAAAGAGAACGATTCCTAGAGAACGGCCTCGTTCAGTTATATCAAGCAGTTGACGTAAAATAGGAGATGATTTTGGCACATCATTGGAAGCGTATTTATTCAATTCATCAATAAAAATTACAATTCTATCAGGTATATCTGCGTCAGGACGTTTAGACGTGCCAAGTTTAAGATTATACACGGCACGCATCACATCCCCAAATACAAATCCTTGGGATTCTTCATCCAATTTCGCCACATCAATCACCATTATATCATTTTTCTTGATTTGAGCTATTTGATCTCTTAGGCGGACACTCTTACCGTCATTGCCAAGTTGCTCCGTAAACATCTGACGACATTTTTGAAAACTTTTATTGAACAAACGGTAGAATTTACGCCAGCTTAAAACAGATATTTCTTTCCCAGCTCCAGCATTCTTGCCTTGACTTTGTGTCTGCTCTAAGAGAGCTTGTTTGAAATCATCCCAACATTCCACTCCATTAAATTTTCCTCCATTAGAAATTATGAAGTTTATGATTGACTCTATCGTGTCATTTGGGTCATCTATGTTTGCAAACAAGAGATCCAGACATTCTTTGTCTTCATCGGTTTCAAAAAGATACTTGTATTGGAATCCCTTGTGAGCTTGTAAGCGGTCTTGAATTGTTGCTTCTTTCTCGTAAGTATATGACGTAAAGTCTTTTGAATAAGGGTAATAGTAGCTAACCTGTTTGAAGGCAGACATATCCATACCCAATATATCATAGACTTTTTTAATCTCTTTCAATTCTTCGTCACGCTCATTCATTTCGTCTATTTTCAATAAGTCTGTTCCCTTGACATTCATCATAACAAAGGCTACAGATTCTTGGTTGTTCTTAATGGCAGCATCTTGTATCGCTTTCATCAAGAACATTGCATACGAGGTTTTTGATGCTAATCCTGAAATTCCGGAAATGTTCAAATGAGCACCTTCTGGTCCAATCAAAAAGTGAGAGTTGAAGTTAACCGGTAAAATCTGTTCGTTTGCACCTTCGTACATTTTAATGTACCCAGCAGGAATAGGATTTTTCACTTGGTCTAATCCAAGTGCCGTCTTAATTTCTGAAGCTGTGGCTAAATAAACCTTCTTTCCTTCCTGCACAGGAATATACACATCCTTGTCATTGCCGACCACCTTACATCTGACATAGTTCATACCAATGCGGTCTGTATATGACTTTGATTCTGTATCGCCGAAATCACTTGAAATAAAACCGGCTAACGCACTCGGCGAGTCTGTCATATGAGAAATTTCCTCAATGACACCAAATGTCTTAGAACCATTGATATGTTCAACGACAACGACATCAAAAGGTTTTAATTTCAAATCCTTTTTCGTCCAAAAAGTAAAGTTCTCAATTGTTGAAGGTTGCTTTTCGGTAGCAATAACCTTTCCTATTGTATCCATAACTCGTTAGAATAAATTCAGAAAATAATAATCGCTTTTGAAGCGGCTTTTACAATAACACTCTGTCATATATACAGGATAAAGATGGTTTGCCCATCTTGCATCCGTACCATAGCATACAGGATTACGCTCATTGATAAGATTAGCAGTAATAGTGTCAATCTCGTCTGTTGATAGACCATATTCTGCCTCTTTTCCTGTCATAAGCATTTTTTCTACTTTTAGAATACCTGCATATGGTGATTCTGTTTTACTAATGTCGCGGATGCGAACATACCAAATTGCAAAATTTACATTCCCCCATTGCTCACCAGGTTGCCAAAGAAATGCAGGAGTTCGATGGTAAAGCGGTAATCTGGCTATTTGACCAGCACTACTTTGCCCCTTATTGTCCTTCATTAGGTTGGGATTAAACTTTTTTGAGACCCCAATAACATGGCGATAGTTATTGCGGATATGGGCCAATTCTTTGAAATCTCCTGTTTTCATAGGCTTGTACTGGATCGAGCCATCTTTGATTAGATAACAGTCTTGATTCAAAAGATTTTTGCTTACAAGATGTGATACAATACGTTTTTCGCATTCTATCATTTCATCTTGTATTTTCGCGATACCTTTATTCTCAAATGTTTCTTGCCCTTCTATTTTTGTAGAATAGCATAAAATCTTTTCCAATTTTACGCCTGCATTTATCATTTGTTGGAGACCATTCAGTTTATTGCAAAGATTACGAAAGAATACGTCATTATCCATTCCTTCTCCATTTGCTGTTACAGGCAAACAAAGAACAGGGTATGATTCTTCGTAGATATGATGAAAACTTCTAAACGTATTATCTTCATTCATTTCTCTACAGCAGCATGCCACTGAAATCTGTCCGCTCACTATTGGGTATACTTTTTTATCATATTGAATATCATCTACTTTATACACCCTGCGAGAGCCGTCCAAGAAATATTTAAACAGAGGCGAACCTTGCATACAAATAGCTGCCCTTTGTCGCATATCCCTAGGCTTCGGATCATGAACATCTTCTGCATACTCCTTCAAGTTGGTATATTCATTTTCGGCTTCACCATATTTAATGGCTGGCGCATTTATTGTGTCATAGCAGTACTTGAAAGAAGTAAAACAAGCACCTTGAGTTTCTTCCGCGATATATTTCAACAACTTTCCCATTACCTGTTTTACTAGATTATGTGCAATTTCTTTACTCTATCGTTCAACTCTTTGAGATTACCTACCAGCTCATCAAACGGTACAGACTCTCCATAAATCATGTGCATCCGCATATTCTCATAGTCGGCTTTCCACTGTTCGGCAATTGAAACCGGTGGAACAATATTGAGTGTCGCAGGATAAAGCGTATCATAGTCAAAGCCACGCAAACCGATGAACGTGCGGCGATGCTCCACTACTTGGCGGTAGAGGTCTGCATTATTGATAGCACACTCTGCTATCGGCGTTTTCAACATCTGCCCGATGTCGTACATGTGGCGTGACATCCGTTCCACTCTGATTAAATCTTTTGGCTTGGCAAATTCTTCGTGGAGCAGGAATACCTTTTCAAGGAAAGTACGTTCCGGGAGAACCGCTCGCACCATGAACTTAGGCTCTGCAAAGGGTGCTTTCGGATATACTTGGTCAATCATGGAATCAAGTGCAATTTCCTGCACAGGTTCGCTCATTGACCTGCCGCTGACCTCCACTTTTACCTTGGGAAGAACATATTGATTACCATCCGCTCCATCCATGGAAAAGGACAGCACGGAATTATAATTGATGTTGATGACTTCCGGGTCTGTTGTGGAAATAGGAGTTATATCCACATTCACCTTGAACTTTTCTTTTGATATGCCGTTTTGATATAGCTGTTCTGCCAAGTCATGCTGCATGGTCTCTCTTACAAAAGAACAGGCTGTACGACGCAGTTTATCACTGATTTGCGTCTTGGATAAGGTTCCTGTAAAACCAAGATACTCCCTATCAATAGCAACATCAATATCCTCGGAAAAACGGTCAATCAGATGCCAGCACTTACTCAGCGATGTTCCGCCCTTAAAAGACAAATGGTCGGCGTAAGGTAAACCGAACATGGCACGGAGAACCGCCGTGACCCACCAATCCTTTTCTATGACCTCCCGCTGGCGGATGTTCAATTCCGAGGAAACACGGTCAAGTATATCCACACGGTCTTCTTTTGACAAATCAATGAATTTCATCGCTGTAATATCGTTTTTATCCATGTAGGAGCAAGAACTATATCATGATTAAATTCTTGTTCCGAGACGTGGCTGGTTATCATATTTTTTATTATTCCCTTTTGGTCTTCAGTTATGGTTTTCTCGCCAATCTCGCGCATGGCAAGAACAGCCAGTTGCATTAATTGGGATTGATAGGCAAAATTTCCCAAGTCATTACTGTGCCGAAAAGTGATACTCTTTCCCTCTCCGAACTTGACCTGCCGTGCAGAGCCGTCCGTTATATAGATAATGTTAGCCGGAACCTGAGTAGATAATCCCAGTTTGTTAAGTGCGTATGCTCCGGTCGGAATAATACGCGCATTATCCCGTTGAGCTATTTTCAAGGCAATGGCATCTAATGACGGCTCACGCAATGTGCCGTCCCACTTGTCATACAAAGGTCTATAGTAAATACCTTTTGCAAAGCGATACAACAATCCGTTACGGCACAAGCGGCTTAGTCCCGACCGTACAGCATCGGGAGTGCCGCACGTTGTGAAATCATCAGGAATAAGTATTGTTCCTTCTTTTGTCTGCTCCACAATATCGTGCATCGCCTTGTAAGAACTGTTTGCACCCATAGTTTTATATTTTGCCACAAAGTTAGTGTTTTTTTGTGGTATATTGTGCGGCTTGCAGAAATTATTTGCTTGGATATTTGACAACATTGATTTTGATGCTTAATCAACAACAAAAAACTTTATTGCAGCAATTCAGAGAAATACTCTTCTCTAAGGGTGTCGATTCAACCGTACCCCCTTGCCTCAAAGAATCGTTGTGCAAAGTTTCGTGTGATGGGGTGGTTTCAACACACACCATCTATATCTATTGCACTTTGACCATTCAGAATCTCAATCTCACTTTTAGTACGCATTCCTAAGGGGGTGGGTTGAAACCACCCCCCCCTTAAATAGTATGTTTGTTATGGGGTCGTTTGAACCGAACCCATAAACTTGGTAATCGCATTAAAAAATTATTCAACTTGCCACATTTCGCATGAAATAAAGGTTAAAATCGTTAAATCTTCACTTTTTTAGTCCCTCGTATCAAATACACAGGACTTTTCTACCGTATTATCTGCAAGTTGCTGATAATCAACAGCTGCTATATACAAGGGTTGTGTTTCATTGAAAACAATAACTTTTGAGAAAGGTTCAAAATTAAAAGCTTTCACAGGGGGACATGATAATAATTATAAGATTTTGGGTGCCTTTTTAGACTGCAAATCCTTAACTACTATTGAGATTCCTGCAAGCGTAGAAAGCCTTGGAACAGCTTTCAAGGGTTCATCATTGAGAACAATTACGTTTGAGAAAGGTTCAAAATTGAAATCTATCACAGGAGGTTATCAGAACAAAGATAATTATTCGGGTGCCCTTTCAGACTGCAAAGCCTTAACCTTCATCGAGATTCCCGCAAGTGTGGAAACGATTGAAATTGCCGCATTCAAAGGTTGTTCATCATTAGAAATGATTACGTTTGAGAAAGGTTCAAAATTGGAATCTATCTCAGGAGTTCGTGATTTGGGAGCCTTTGATGGGGCAATAAATCTTACGACCGTTGATATGTCTGAATGTACACAAGTCAAAAGAATAGATGAATACACTTTTTATGGCAATTCCAACCTTCGATTATTCAAAATAGGTACAGAAATACCGCCGACATGTAAAGATTATACTTTTTACAACATTAATCCTTATTCGGTGCTGAAAGTGCCGTCAGGATGCACTGATGCATATAAAAAAGCAACAGGATGGAAAAAATTTGCAAGCATTACGGGATTAGATGAATAAAAATAAGAACTTATGAGTAACTATCAAAATCGCATTGATTTTATTTCCCGCACGCGACAAATTCTTGTTCAATACGAACACAACTGCAACTCTGAAAAGACCCTCTTTATGAATTGTTGTGTGGGCCTCTTAATTATGCCGCAACAATGCGCAGACCATGACAAAAATATATCCGTAGATGGATTAGTTGATTATGAAAACTGGGGAATTGATACAACCAAAATCACAGCGAATGAACACAGAAAAGGAGTTGATAAGAATTCAATAGAAAATATAGCCTATCATATCCGTAACTCAATATGCCACTATCGGTTCGATATAATGAATTGCAATGTAGAAAACATTGAGAATATCCATATTATGGATAAAAGCGGAGATGATGTAAATGCACCTATTACATTTGATCTGGAATTAAGTTTCGATGATTTCCGAAAATTCGTGCTGAAATACGCAGATAAGTTAGAAGAAAAATTAACGAATAGTTGAATTTTCATCTGACCTTCCGAGTGACAGACTTTGTGAAAAGGTTAGTCTATAAGACCCTTTTGCAGAGTTTGTCACTTTCTTATTTTGTTTATTTTACTAATAATCTTATCTTTATAAAGATAAATAACAATTAAATTTTAGCTAAAATGAACAGATACAAACAACCTAAAACAGAATGAAAGACCGACGCATGAGAGGATAAGCAGATAATCCAAAAGGCGGTTAAATGGAGCCAAACAGAGGGAATAGTCCTGCTTGTAGGAAAACCCAAAGACGAAATATTTCCCGAAACATTTATCTACATGTTTGCCCCTAATATGGCAGACATTACAAAGCCCGTCGAAATTGTCCTTACAAAGAATCGACAATACATATTTGGATGAAAGTGCGAACTTAACGAAATGGACGGGATAATCGGCACAATGACGGCTAACGAGGCACAAATCGAGGGAACGGGCGAAAAGGTGAATTTGTTCGACTACCACGTGAAAGCCGATACAATCCTATTCCAATACGTCACACCCGACGGACGGGACGAGGTAGTGAAATTCCCGTTAGCTGGATTTTGCGAAAACTATCTGATGCAGTTTGTAAAATAATTCGGTGGAGTTGAATTGCATCGTATCTATAAAGGTTAAGGAGAAAGGGCCGAAAAAATGCGGCGTTTTCCCTTATACATAAAATTTCAGATTAAAAACAAGGCAAATTTTTTCGTTCATTAGTTGGTTTGCGACAATTTTGATTATTTTCTGTAAAGGTCGTCGAGAATGAAGCAGTCCACACGGTTGCCCGTGAGCGCCCCCTCGCGGCCGACAGAGAGCAGGCCGCCCCGGTGACCGATGATCTCCACCTCATCAGCCGTACGCAGGTACTCCGGAGGCCTGGCTCCCCGCTTGATGGTCGTTTCCGGGAAAAAGGCCGCATATTCGGGCGAATCGATGATACGCTGCACACGCCGGTTGAACTTCGAAGCCAACGAAGCCGAATAGGAGGCGATGGCGATCCGCAGATCGGGATTGCGCCCCAACAGGTAGGCGAGCAGCAGGGTCGAAGCCCCGACGCTCTTGCCATGCTGGGGCGGCATGGTGACGATAAGCCGGCGGACGCGCCCGGCGGCGAATGCCTCCAGTACGCGGTAGTAGGCCTCGTGAAACCACCGGAACTCCAGAAAGGGATAGACTCCGGCGGCAAACAGGCCGAACGGAGGCAAATCCCCCGCAGAAGCCGGTTCTGCGGGGGACAAGTCCTTCAATACATCTATATTCATAGGTCAGTAGTTTTTAAGCTCCGCCCGGTGGCACGGCGCTGCCGAAGGGAGGCGGAGGGTTTCGATACGCACGGGTCGGCCGGATTCCAGAATCGCCGCATCCGACAATCGCAGAACAGCGTTCAACTTTTCGAACGACAACGGAAAAACGGAACCGCCCGTTGCAGCGGGTATCGAAAACCAAGAACAATGTGTTCGGAAAAAGACCGCAGGAGGTGCCGCTCCGGATGGGATGTGCGATCTTGCGGAGTCGAATCAGAAGAGGTACTCCTTAAGCTCGGAAAAGGAGAAATCGTTGGGGCGTTCCCCCGCTTGGTCGGATGTATGGAATTCCCACCAGACGGGAACCAGGTCGTCGATTCGATCGGCGTCGCCTTCGGGCAGACACTCCTTCGAACGATAGATTACGATCGAGGCGACGAAACGACACTCTTTCGAACCGTAGTCGAATAAAAACGAACCGGAATAGAAACTCTTCTCCCCGATTTCATCCAACAGCTTGCGAGCGACGATACCGTATAACTCCGGAATAATTGGATAGGTCATCGTAAAAGAATTTAGTTCAATAAAAATTTTGCATAAACAAAATAAATCGTTTAACTTTGCAAGACAAAGATAAGTTCAATTTTTGAATTTAATACAAGAGAATCAAAATATTTACCATAAAAAATTTTGATACGATATGACGGGGGATCGCTTAAAACTATTGAGAAAGACAATAGGTCTGACACAAGAGCAGTTAGCTCAACGATTAGGCATCGGAAAGGCCGCCCTTTCGATGATCGAAACGGGCAAGGCGGCGCTCTCGTCCCGGAACAAGAACATCCTGGTTCAAGAATTGAATGTCAATCCGGACTGGCTCGACAGCGGAGAAGGGGAAATGTTCAATGCCGAACCCGATCTGACCGCCTACATGCACCGCACGGACAACACGCTGCCGCTGCAAAGCGTCCCCCTCTACTCCATAGAAGGGACGGCGGGCCTGGTGCCGCTCTTCGCCGATCACGCGCAGACGCGGCCCGTCAATTTCATCCACATCCCCAACCTGCCCAAGTGCGACGGTGCCATCTATATCGTGGGCGACTCGATGTACCCGCTGCTCAAAAGCGGCGACATCGTACTTTACAAACAGCTCAAGGATATCGGCGACATCTTCTGGGGCGACATGTACCTGCTCTCGATCGACATCGACGGCGAAGAGTACATCACGGTCAAATACATCCAAAAATCCGAGCGGGAAGGGTACGTGAAACTCGTCAGTCAGAACCCCCATCACGCCGACAAAGAGGTGGCCGTGGACCGCATCCGGGCCCTCGCCCTGGTCAAGGCCAGTATCCGGATGAATTCGATCCGGTAGCACGAAATCGCGCGAGCCGTTACGGGCCGTACCCGAAACCGGATTTCGGTGCAGCGTTCCAAATGTTCCGGTTGCGATGCCCGCAGCCGGGATTTCTTCCTATTTATAATTACAAAAAGCACAAAAAAAGCAAAGTTTTAACCAAATAATATTTTTTTAATTACGATTTGTGAGTTTTATCCGGAATATATTTCCTATATTTGTGGCATTATATTATAATGTTTTCGACAAAGGAAGGCAGGGTCGAATCGATCGAAACCGTGCCGGACACAGAAAACGACCCAATAAAGCAACCTTATTATATTACTAATTCACATACAGCAATGAATGAAAACAAGGTACAAGAGCTGCAAGATGTCGTGATCCGCTTTTCGGGCGACTCCGGTGACGGCATGCAGCTTACTGGCACGCTCTTTTCCGACACTTCAGCCTTGCTCGGCAACGGAATCTCGACATTCCCCGACTATCCCGCCGAAATCCGCGCCCCGCAAGGTACCGTAGCGGGTGTATCCGGATTCCAGGTGCACTTCGGAGCCAAAAGACAGCTCAACCCGGGCGACTTCTGCGACGTACTGATCGCAATGAACCCTGCGGCACTGAAGGCGAACCGCAAATGGCTCAAGCCGGGTGCAACGGTAATCCTCGACGAGGACTCCATTACCGAAGAGCACCTTCGGAAAGCGGGTTTCGCAACGCTCGACCCGATCCGGGAGCTGAACCTGGAAGATTTCAACGTAGTCGTTCCGAACATTACGGAGATGACCAAGGCGGCTTTGGCGGATTCCGGTCTGGACAACAAAGCGATGGTCAAGTGCAAAAACATGTTCGCACTGGGTATCTGCTTCTACCTCTACAACCGTCCAGAGGATCATGCGAAACACTACCTCGATTCAAAATTTGCGAAGAAAAATCCGGCTATAGCCGAAGCCAACAAACGCGCTATCGACGCCGGTTACAACTATGCCGCCAACACGCATCAGTTCGCCAATACATATACCGTCGCATCGGGCCAGATGGAGAAAGGCACTTACCGGTCGATCAGCGGTAACGTCGCAACGGCATGGGGTCTTTGCGCCGCATCCGAGAAGAGCGGTCTGCCCCTCTTCTGCGGTTCGTACCCCATCACTCCGGCTACCGTCATTCTCGAGGAACTCGCCAAACGTAAGGACCTCGGTGTGAAAACCGTACAGGCCGAAGACGAAATCGCGGGTATCTGTACGGCCATCGGTGCTTCGTTCGCCGGTAACTTCGCCGTGACGACCACGTCGGGTCCCGGTCTTTCGCTCAAGAGCGAGGCATTGGGTCTGGCCGTGATGACCGAGCTTCCGCTGGTAGTCGTGGACGTACAGCGCGGCGGCCCCTCGACGGGTCTTCCGACCAAGACCGAGCAGAGCGACCTTCAGCAGGCCCTCTACGGCCGCAACGGAGAAAGCCCGGTAGCGGTCATCGCCGCCTCGATGCCGAGCGACTGCTTCCACTACGCATTCGAGGCCGGTCGTATCGCCATGGAGCACATGACGCCGGTAGTGCTTCTCTCGGACGGATTCATCGCCAACGGTTCCGAACCGTGGAAGATCCCTTCGATGAAGGATTACCCGACCATCAACCCGCCGATCATCGACAAAACCGAGGACGGAGGCCCTTTCATGCCCTACGCCCGCAACGAGAAGCTGGCACGCAGTTGGGCATTCCCCGGCAAAGCAGGTCTGGAGCACCGTGTAGGCGGACTGGAGAAAGACAAGCTGAAAGGCAGTATCTCGATCGACCCACAGAATCACCAGGAAATGACGAACCTGCGTGCCGCGAAAATCGCCAAGATCGCCGACTACATCCCGCACCAGACGGTTTACGGCGACCCGGAAGGCGATCTGCTCGTAGTAGGTTGGGGCGGTACACGCGGACACCTGCAGAATGCCGTCGATAAAATGCGTGCCGAAGGCAAGAAAGTTTCGCTCTGCCACTTCAACTACATCAACCCGCTGCCGCACGGCGTCGCCGACATCTTCAAGCGCTTCAAGAAGATCGTGGTTTGCGAGCTCAACGAAGGACAGTTCGCCAACTACCTGCGCGGCAAATTGCAGCAATTCGACTACGAACAGTACAACAAGTGCGAAGGCCAGCCGTTCACGGTGACCGAGCTCACGAACAAGTTTCACTCTTTACTGAAATAAAGCCATGGCAGATTACAAATATACTCCGGCAGACTTCAAAAGCGACCAGGAAGTAAGATGGTGTCCCGGCTGCGGTGACCACGCAATTCTGAATGCCGTACAGCGGGCCCTGCCCGAAATTGCCGACCAGACCGATACGCCGCACAACCTCTTCACGTTCATCTCGGGCATCGGCTGCTCGTCGCGCTTCATTTACTATATGAAGACCTTCGGCTTCCACTCCGTACACGGACGCGCCAATGCCATCGCTACGGGTGTGAAGACTGCGAATCCGCGTCTGAACGTTTGGGTTACCTCGGGCGACGGCGACTCGCTGGCCATCGGCGGCAACCACTTCATCCACGCGATCCGCCGCAACATCAACCTCAACGCGATCCTGTTCAACAACGAGATCTACGGTCTGACCAAAGGTCAGTACTCGCCGACCTCGAAGCTGGGCAAAATCACCAAGACCTCGCCCTACGGTACGGTCGAAAAGCCGTTCAACCCCGGCGAACTGGTGATCGGCGCGAAAGGCACCTTCTTCGCCCGTTCGATCGACATGGAGGTGAATCTGACCAAAGAGTGTCTGATCGCAGCGGCGAAACATCAGGGTATGTCGGTCACCGAAGTTCTGCAAAACTGCGTGATCTTCAACGACAAGACCCATGCGGCTTTCGCCGGAGACAAGGCTACCCGCCAGGAGCACACCATCACGCTGCGCCACGGCGAGAAGATGCTCTTCGGCGCCAACAACGAAAAAGGTCTGGTGTTCGAGGATATGCGCCTGAAAGTCGTAACGGTCGGACAGGACGGCTATACGCTGGACAAGATCCTGACGCACGACGCCCACACCAAAGACACGACGCTGCACTCGATGCTGGCCGCAATGAAATATCCCGACTATCCGGTCGCACTCGGTGTAATCCGTTCGGTCGAGGACGAAATCGTTTACGATCAGGCCGTTGAAAAGCAGGTGGAAGAGGTGAAAGCCCAGAGCAAGATCCACTGCGTGGACGACCTGCTCCACTCGGGCGCTACTTGGGAGATCTAATCTTCAAGATATATTCGAAACAAAAAAGCTGTCGAAAACGACAGCTTTTTTGTTTCGATAACAGAGAGAACCGATCTGCAGGAAATATCTCAAAGTTTCAGCACTTCATCGACTCCCATATCCTTATAGGTGGACTCCAGCTCCTCGCCCCGGTCTGAAATAACCAAGAGCTTGTCACCGACCTTCAGTTCGGTATTGCCCTGTGGAACGAAATAATCTCCGTCACGATAGACCATCATCACCAGCGTATTCTCCGGCAGGTTGATCTCCTTGAGCGTAGCGCCCCCCTGAAGCATCGATTCATTGACAAGGACCTCGGTAAATATCGACGGAATATCTTCGTGGACATCGACCCCGAAGGCAGGACTCTTTTCGGCATACCCAAGCCCGAGCAGATTCGCCATCCAACTTACGGTCGTACCCTGCACCAGCAGCGAAAGAATCGTCACCAGAAAAACCACATTGAACAACAACCGCGCTCCCTCCGTACCGGCCAGCAAAGGATAGGTCGCAAAAATAATTGGCACAGCACCGCGCAGACCGACCCAGGAAACATAAAGACGGGCTTTGGTCGTAAACTTGCGGAAAGGAGCCATACAGGCGAACACCGTGACGGGACGCGCAATGAACATCATGAAGGCTCCTACCAGACAGCCCAGCATCAGCACGTCGGGCTGCAAGAGTTCGTCGAGGTTGACGAGAAGACCCAGCGTAAGAAACATCACGATCTGTACCAGCCAGGTGAAGCCGTCGAAGAAGATCGTCAGCGAACGTTTCTGCGTCAACTGGTTATTACCCAACACCAATCCTGCCAGGTAAACAGCCAAGTATCCGTTCCCGCCAATCAGGTCGGTAAACGAGAAGGTAAAGAAAACGAAAGCGAGCAAAAGCACCGGATAGAGCGAATGATTGCTCAAATTGATCCGATTGATTGTCCATACACCGATCCGGCCGATAGCGTAGCCCATCAGACCGCCGAGCACCATCTGAATGACGAACTTTACGATACTCATCGGTACGCTCACGGCTTCTGCGCCGCCGGACAATACGCCGATCAGCACAATGGTCAGCACGTACGCCATCGGGTCGTTCGAACCGCTCTCCAGCTCCAGCAGAGGGCGCAGGTTCTCGTTCAACCCCTGTTTCTTGCTTCGCAGGATGGAGAAAACCGAAGCCGAATCCGTCGAAGACATCGTCGCGGCCAGCAGCAGCGCCGCAGGAAACGATACGGCCAGCCCGACCCATGGGGCAATGAGCGTGACGAAACCCGCTACGATCACCGCCGTCATGACGACTCCGGCGGTCGCCAGTACGATACCCGGTCCGATCACCGGTCGTATTTCCGAAAACTTGGTATCCATACCGCCCGTGAAAAGGATGATACAAAGAGCGATCATACCTACGAACTGGGTCGCTTCGACGGAATGGAACGAAATGAAATTGATGCCGAACAGCATACCGACCCCCAGAAAAAAGAGCAAGGCCGGGGCGCCGAAACGATAGGCCGCCTTGCCGGCCATTACCGCGACGAAAAGAAGCAAGGCTCCGATCAACAGAATGTTTTCGGTCGTAATGATATTATGCATAGGAAATCCTTATATAAATTTACAAAAAATGCCTGTCGCGTACAATCGCTGACAGGCACCGCACCCTATTGAGGAATGAATAGGTAAGTAATCGTTCCCGACTGTCGGGCAGGCGCCGAATCATCGATATTGAAAAGCGAGTTACGTGCAGCTTCCAGCGCAGCCTCCCGCATACAGTCATCGCCTCCGGAGGCCACTTTTGCAGCAACGACCTCTCCCGAAGGATTGACCGTAATACCGACGACCACTTCGCCGCCTCCCTCGCACTGATAGGCCGGCACCTCCAGATAACGGCGCGTCCGCACGGGATCGGTCAGCGAAAAGGAAACCGTGACCCGTCCCCTGGCCCGACTGTCCTGTGTCCGATCGTCCTTGCCGCTGCGCCCCATACGCTCCCGAATCGCACGCTCCTCGGCCAATCCCTGCTCGTAAGCGTCCCGGTTGGCCTGCATCCGTTCGCCGACCGCTTCGGCGGATTCTTTCAGCGACGAGGACATCGAGCCACGGTCGTCACGCGACCGCTCCTCGAGCGCATTCTCGTTGGAATACTGGTTGCGCACATCCCGCCAATCGCCGCCTTCCTGCGCCTGTTGGCGAGCCCGTACCTCCTGTTCAAGACGCATCTTCTCCGCCTCGAGCTCCGCTAAAGTTTTCGTATCAATGATTATGCCTTGCACGGAAGGTTTGGCCCCCACGACGATTTTTCCCACCATAAAGGCGATCGCAAGCACCAAATAGGCAATCAACGTGACACACAATCCGATCCGATGGTCGTAAGCCCATTCTCCCGCATCGTTTTTTTTCTGCTCGAAGGGAAGCTGCAATTTCGGAGGACGAGGAGTTCTGTCGGGTGATGCCACGGAATTTCGGTTTATCAATAATTTAGGCAAAAATACGATTTTTGAATAATATTTCCTATATTTGCGCGCAAATAATGCGATAAACATTTCCGAAAATGACGGTCGGCCCCACACACGTCGGGACCCGGCAGTCAGCGGGAATGTATGTTGCGATTTGAATAAATTCAGATTATGGCTGCCAAACAACAAACCCTCAAAGCCCCGATCTCGTTTTCAGGTACAGGCCTCCACACCGGCGTCAAAGTGACGATGACGGTACATCCCGCCCCGGAGAACAGCGGCATCGTTTTCCGCCGCATCGACCTGGAAGGCAAACCCGAAATTCCGGCCCTATGCGACTATGTCACGGATACCTCGCGGGGCACGACCATCGAAAAGGATGGCGCACGCGTTGCGACCATCGAACATATCATGTCGGCCCTCTGGACCCTGGGCGTGGACAACGCCACGATCGATGTCGATGCCGGTGAAACTCCGATCATGGACGGTTCGGCCAAAGAATATGCGAAAACGATCGTCGAAACCGGCCTGCAACCTCAGGAAGCCGAACGCACCTACTACCACGTCACCGAAAAAATGGTCTATACGATTCCGGAAAAAGGCGTGGCCATCATCCTTTACCCCGACGACGAATTTTCCGTATCGCTGCACGTGGACTACAACTCCAAGGTGATCGGCAACCAGTATGCGACATTCGACCCCGAAGACGATTACGCCGCGAAGATCGCCCCCTGCCGCACCTTTGTCTTCCTGCACGATCTGGAACCTCTGATGAAGATGAACCTGATCAAGGGCGGCGACCTGGACAACGCGATCGTCGTCGTGGAGAATCCCGTCCCGGACGATCAGCTCGAACATCTCAAGAAAATTTTCAACAAACAGGATATCCGCATCACGGGCGGCTACCTGAACAACCTGGAGCTCCGTTTCAACAACGAATTGGCCCGCCACAAGCTCCTCGACCTGCTGGGCGACTTCGCCTTGCTGGGCAAACGCATCAAGGGCCGCGTATGGGCCACTCGTCCCGGCCATTTCGCCAACACGGAGTTTATGAAACAGGTAAAACGGACCATCCGCCGCGAAGGCGAAAAGCCCCGTTTCCAATACGACTGCCGCAAACCGCCCGTCTATGACATCAACGATATACGGCGGATGCTGCCCCACCGTCCGCCGTTCCTGCTGGTGGACCGCATCTTCTACATCGACGACACGACGGTAGCCGGCATCAAGAACGTCACGATGAACGAGCCATTCTTCGTGGGACATTTCCCCGAAGAGCCGGTCATGCCGGGTGTGCTGATCGTCGAAGCGATGGCGCAGTGTTGCGGTATGCTGGTATTACGCAGTATTCCTGATCCGGAGCACTACTCGACTTATTTCATGAAGATCGACGGCGTAAAATTCAAGCGCAAGGTGGTTCCGGGCGACACCCTTCATTTCGAAGTTCAACTGCTGGAGCCCATCCGACGAGGCGTAGCCGTAGTCGAAGGCAAGGCCTTCGTCGGCGAAACGCTCGCCTGCGAAGCCACGATGATGGCCCAGATCGTTAAAAATAAAGAGTAACCGCACATGATAAGCAACCAGGCATACATCCATCCCGACGCGAAACTCGGAAAGAACGTAACGGTGGAGCCTTTCGCCTACATCGCCGGCGATGTGGTGATCGGCGACGACTGCTGGATCGGCCCCGGGGCCGTGATCCACGACGGAGCCCGCATCGGCAAAGGCTGCAAGATCCATACGGCCGCATCGATCGCCTGCACCCCGCAGGACCTGAAGTTCGTCGGTGAAAAAACGACGGCAGAAATCGGCGACTACAACGAAATCCGCGAATGCGTCACCATCAGCCGGGGCACCGCCTCCCGGGGCAAGACCGTCGTCGGCAGCCACAACCTGATTATGGCTTACGTGCATATCGCCCACGACGACGTGGTAGGCAGTCACTGCGTCATGGCCAACCGCGTATCGCTCGCCGGAGAGGTCGAAGTCGGCGATTGGGCCGTTATCGGCGGCCACGTAGCCGTACATCAGTGGACCCGCATCGGAGAGCATACGATGATTCAGGGCGGCGCGCTGGTGGGCAAGGACATTCCCCCCTTCATCACCGTCAGCAACAACGATCCGGTACGTTTCGCCTGCGTCAATCGCGTCGGTCTGAGCCGCCGCGGATTCACGCCGGAAACGATCTCACAAATTCACGACGCCTGCCGCATCCTCTTCCAAAGCGGCCTGAACTACCTGAACGGCTGTGAGGAGGTCGAAAAACAGATTCCGCAAAGTCCCGAACGCGACCGACTCATCCGGTTCATCCGCGAATCGCAGCGCGGCATTATCAAGCCCTACTCTCAGAGCAACGAAAAAGACGAATAATTTTTCGACACAAAGGTTTGAAAATAGGAAAACATTCGCTATATTTGTAGCGTAAACGGGTATAGAGAGGTAAGGGGACGAGCAAGTCCCCTTATTTCGTAGATATATTCACCGCTCCCGACCGGCGAATCATCCGCACGATTTTCTCGACCCGCATGCCCTCGCATGCCCATTCCGTCGGGAGAAACCGGCAGTTGCGGGCCATGCGGGTACCCGATTACAGCTCCTGCTACAACAGGGACAAGATTCGGGCGCGAATAGTGCTCCTTGCGATGCAATGTTCGAAGAAAACGCAGGACGCAAGACGATGAAAACGAACGGGAAGCGACGATTTCCTACATTTTCGTCAAAAAGCCGAACGCCTCCGGGCCGGCCGCAAAAACGACTGAACGAACTTCAAGTTTTCGCCGGGGAAGGACAGATGTCCGGATTTGCACGAACTGCCCGCACCGGAAAACGACTTTATTGATAACATCAGCAAATATGATCGATTGTACGAAAATCACCGAAATAGCCAATGCCAAACTCGTCGGCACCGACCTGTTCGTAGTGGATTGCACCTGTTCGCCCGCCAACGAAGTGGAACTGCTGATCGACAGCGACACCTCGGTAGGTATCGAAACCTGCGTGGAGCTGAGCCGCGCGATCGAGGCCGAATTCGACCGCGACACGGAGGATTTCTCCCTCACGGTAGCTTCGGCAGGCATCGGCTCGGAACTCAAGCACCTCCGCCAATACCGCAAACTGATCGGCAAGCCGGTCGAAGTGCTGCTCAAAAGCGGCGTGAAGATTCTGGCGACGCTCGACGAGGCGGACCAGGAGGGACTCACCCTCTCCTACGAGGAGAAGCAGGCCGTAGAGGGTAAAAAGCGGAAACAGACGGTGCGGGTTACGCGCCGCTACCCTTTCTCAGAGATCAAATACACGAAGGAATACCTCGATTTCAAATAGTGGAAATTCAAAAATAAACAAGATAAAAAACCAATGGATAATCTTAATCTTATCAGCAATTTCGCAGAGTTCAAGGAGCTTAAAAACATCGACAAGGCCACGATGATCGGAGTCCTCGAGGACGTTTTCCGCCACGCGCTTCAGAAGCAGTTCGAGACGGACGAGAATTTCGACGTGATCATCAACCCGGAAAAGGGCGACCTGGAGATCTGGCGAAACCGTACGGTCGTGGAGGACGGCGCGGTGGAGAATCCGAACATGCAAATCGCCGTATCGGAGGTTAAGGCCATCGATCCGACCTACGAAGTGGGCGACGAATACGTCGATCCGATCAAACTTGAATCGTTCGGACGTCGGGCCGTGCTGTCGCTGCGTCAGAATCTCGCTTCGCGCATCCTCGATCTGGAGAAGGCCAACCTTTACGAAAAATATTCGGAGAAGGTCGGCGAGATCATCACCGGCGAGGTATATCAGGTATGGAAGAAAGAGGTGCTGATCCTCGACGACGAGGGCAACGAGCTGATCCTGCCCAAGACCGAGCAGATTCCCAACGACTATTACCGCAAGGGCGACACGATCAAGGCGATCGTCAAGAGCGTCGAGATGAACAACAACCAGCCGCGCATCATCCTTTCGCGCACGGCCAACCAGTTCCTCGAACGGCTCTTCGAGCAGGAGGTCCCCGAAATTTTCGACGGTCTGATCACCCTCAAGAAGATCGTCCGCATCCCCGGCGAGCGTGCCAAGGTAGCCGTCGAATCCTACGACGAACGCATCGATCCGGTCGGTGCCTGCGTCGGCATGAAGGGATCGCGCATCTACTCGATCGTCAAGGAGCTGCGCAATGAAAATATCGACGTGGTAAACTACACGACCAACCCGCAGTTAATGATCCAGCGTGCCCTGAACCCCGCGAAGATTTCGAGCATCACCATCGACGAGGAGAAGAAGACAGCTTCGGTCTATCTCAAGCCCGACCAGGTATCGCTGGCCATCGGCAAGGGCGGCCTGAACATCCGGCTTTCGAAGATGCTGACCGGCTACGATATCGATGTTTACCGCGAAATCGAGGAGGAAGACGTTGCACTCACCGAATTTGCCGACGAGATCGACGGCTGGGTGATCGACGCCCTGAAAGCCTGCGGCTGCGACACGGCCAAGAGCGTGCTGGAACTGCCCGTCGAAGAGATCGCCGCCCGTGCCGACCTGGAGCTGGAACAGGCACAGAAAGTCGTCGAGATACTGAAAGCGGAATTCGAGGAGTAATCCGTCCCATCGCACAAAAATTAAAACCGATATATGAGTAACGAAAGAAAATTAAGACTTATCCAGGTTGCCAAGGAGTTCAAGGTGGGATTGAATACCATCACGGACTTCCTGCAAAAGAAGGGTATAAAAACCGACGGTTCGCCCAATACGCTGGTGGAACCGGACGTCTATGCCGTTCTGGAGAAGGAATTCGGCGGGAGCCGAATTACCGGCAACGAACGGGAAAGCATCCGGGAGCGAATCTCCCAGAAGCAGGCTACGATCACCCTCGAAGAGGCACAGAAACAGACGCGCGAAGAGGAGCAGGAGGTAATTATCAAAAGCAACGTCATCAGCGTCAAGGACGAACTGCCCCAGCCCAAAATTCTGGGCAAAATAGATCTTTCGCCCAAGCCCAAACCGGCTCCGAAACCGGTAAGCAAACCGGCGGCAGAGCCCGTACCGGAGGCTGCGGCTCCGAAACCGCAGCCGGCACCGCAACCGGCCGCCCCCAAAACGGAAGCGGCACCTGCCTCCGAAACGGCTTCCGCAGCCAAACCCGAACCGGAAGCGGCGCCCAAGAGCGACAACATCTTCCGCCCCGCCGTGCAGACCCTCACGGGCCCGCAGGTACTCGGCACGATGGACGTATCGGGATTCACACCGGGCAACCGCCACAAACGCAAACGCTTGAGTAAAGAGAAAGTGGACGTGACCCGTACGCCGGCAGGCGGCCCCAAGCCGGGCAGCAACGGTAAATCCGCCGCACAGCCCAGCCGCGGACAAGGCCCGCAATCCAACCAACCCCGTCCGGGAGAGAACAAGAAGACCCGCAAGGACAAACTCAAAGCTCCGAAGCCCGTCGTTCGTCCCGAAATCAGCGACGAGGAGGTTTCGAAGCAGGTGAAAGATACACTGGCCCGCCTGACGTCGAAAAACGCCAAGAGCAAAGGTTCGAAATACCGCAAGGAAAAACGCGAAGCCGTAGCCGAGCGCATGAACGAAGAATTCCAGCGCGAAGAGCAGGAACGCTCCATCCTGAAGGTCACCGAATTCGTGACCGTAGCCGAGCTGGCTACGATGATGAACGTTTCGGCGACCGAGGTCATCACGGCCTGCATGAACCTGGGCCTGATGGTGTCGATCAACCAACGTCTCGACGCCGAGGCGCTCGTGGTCGTAGCCGAAGAGTTCGGCTTCAAGACCGAATTCGTATCGGCGGACATCCAGGAAGCCATCGGCGACGACGAACAGGACAGCGAGGAAGACCTCGTGCCGCGACCGCCGATCGTAACCGTCATGGGACACGTCGATCACGGTAAGACTTCGCTGCTGGACAACATCCGCAAAACCAACGTCATCGAAGGTGAGGCAGGCGGTATCACCCAGCACATCGGTGCTTACAGTGTAGAGCTGAACGGCCAGAAAATCACGTTCCTCGACACCCCCGGCCACGAGGCTTTCACCGCCATGCGCGCCCGTGGTGCCAAGATCACCGACGTAGCGATCATCATCGTAGCGGCGGACGACAACGTGATGCCCCAGACCGTCGAGGCGATCAACCACGCCCAGGCGGCAGGCGTCCCGATGGTTTTCGCCATCAACAAGATCGACAAACCCGCAGCCAACCCCGACCACATCAAGGAGCAGCTTTCGCAGATGAACTACCTCGTGGAGTCGTGGGGCGGCAAATACCAGGATCAGGAAGTTTCGGCCAAAAAGGGCCTGAATCTCGACAAACTGCTCGAAAAAGTGCTGCTCGAAGCCGAAATGCTCGACCTGAAGGCCAATCCGAACCGCCGCGCTTCGGGAGCCGTCATCGAATCGACACTCGACAAGGGCCGCGGTTACGTAGCTACGGTGCTCGTACAAAACGGTACGCTGCACATAGGCGACGTAATGCTTTCGGGCATACACACGGGCCGTGTGAAAGCGATGTTCAACGAAAACGGCCAAAAAGTGACCGAAGCTGGCCCTTCGACGCCGGTACAGGTGCTCGGTCTGAACGGTGCTCCCCAGGCAGGCGACACGTTCAACGTCATGGAGGACGACCGCTCGGCCCGTGAAATCGCCAACAAACGCGAGCAACTCCAGCGTATCCAGGGCATCATGACCCAGAAGCACGTGACGCTCGACGAAATCGGACGCCGCATCGCCATCGGATCGTTCAAGGAGCTGAATATCATCGTAAAAGGCGATGTCGATGGTTCGGTTGAGGCTATGTCGGGTTCGCTGATCAAGCTCTCGAAGGAGACCGTGCAGGTGAATGTGATCCACTCGGCCGTCGGTCAGATTTCGGAATCGGACGTTCTGTTGGCGGCGGCCTCGAATGCCATCATCGTCGGCTTCCAGGTCCGTCCGTCGGCATCGGCACGCAAGCTCGCCGAAAAGGAGGAGATCGAAATCCGCCTCTATTCGATCATCTACGATGCGATCAACGACATCAAGGATGCCATCGAAGGCATGCTCGAACCGGTGATGAAGGAAGAGATTGTCTGCTCGGCGGAAGTCATGGAGATCTTCCGAATTTCCAAAGTCGGCACCGTCGCCGGATGCGTCGTCCGAGAAGGCAAGCTGACCCGCCACACCCCGATCCGCGTGATCCGCGACGGTATCGTGATCTACACGGGCAAGCTCGGCTCGCTCAAACGGTTCAAGGACGATGTCAAGGAGGTGCTCACGGGCCAGGACTGCGGTCTGAACATCGAATCCTTCAACGACATCCGCGTAGGAGATGTCATCGAAGGTTACGAGCAAGTCGAGGTAAAACGCAACTAACCGAATGCAAGGAATCTTATCTAAAATAAGAAAAAAGAAATGAACACTCAGATTAAATTCACAACGGCAGCCGAAGCCGTGAAAGTCATCAAATCGGGTGACCATATTCACCTCAGCTCGGTCGCTTCGGCCCCCCAGTGCCTGATTAAGGCCATGTGCGAACGCGGCGCCAACCACGAATTCAAGGATGTGCACATCCACCACCTGCACACGGAAGGGCCGGCTCCCTATGCCGATCCGCAGTTCGAAGGCATCTTCCAGCTCGACTCGTTCTTCGTGGGCGGAAACGTGCGCAAAGTGACGCAAAGCGGCTATGCGGACTACATTCCCATCTTTTTGAGCGAAACCCAGAAGCTCTACCGCAGCGGCACGGTACCTTGCGACGTAGCGATGATCCAGGTATCGACGCCCGACAAACACGGCTACGTTTCGCTCGGCACCTCGGTCGATGCGACCCTGGCAGCCGTGGAAACGGCTCGCACGGTGATCGCGGTGGTGAACAAGCACGTTCCCCGTTCGTTCGGCGACGCGATGATCCACTCGTCGAAAATCGACCTCTTCGTACAGGACGATACCCCGCTGGAAGAGGCGCATTTCACCGAACCCAACGAGATCGAAACCCGCATCGGCAAGCACTGCGCGGCCCTGATCGAAGACGGTGCGACGCTTCAGATGGGTATCGGCGCTATTCCGAATGCGGTTCTGGCACAGCTCGGCAACCATAAGAACCTGGGTATCCATACCGAAATGTTCGCCGACGGCGTTCTCCCGCTGGTGGAGAAGGGTGTTATCAACGGCGAAGCGAAGAACATCGACAAGGGCAAGATGGTTTCCACCTTCCTGATGGGTTCGCAGCGGGTTTACGACTTCATCGACGACAACCCGGGCGTACTGATGATGGACGTGGGATACACCAACGATCCGTTCATCATCGCCAAGAACGACCGCGTAACGGCCATCAACTCGGCACTCCAGGTGGATATCACCGGTCAGGTTTGCGCCGATTCGCTGGGTACGAAATTCTATTCGGGTGTCGGCGGCCAGATAGACTTCATCTACGGCGCTTCGCTGTCGAAAGGCGGCAAGGCGATTATCGCCATGCCTTCGGTGACCAACAAAGGCATCTCGAAGATCGCTCCGGAACTGACCTGCGGCGCAGGCGTGGTAACCACCCGCAACCACATCCACTGGTTCGTCACCGAAAACGGCGCCGTCAATCTCTACGGCAAAAGCCTGCAGGAGCGTGCGCGGCTGATCATCTCGATCGCCGATCCTTCGGCCCAGGAATCCCTGGACCGGGCAGCATTCGAGCGCTACGGACAGCACCACCACTACGTGAAAAACTACATGGGCAAATAATAACCGCCCCTCGAAATGAAAAGCGTCCCTTCACGGGACGCTTTTTTGCATATATACGCACATTCGTATCCAATCGACACAAGGCCGCATCGGACAGGATAGGAAAATGACGGAACGAACGTTACCGCGCAGGCTTATGCAGTCCGAAACGCTCGGCGACGGCGTTGCGGTATTTCCGGGAAACTTCGAGAGTGACCCGCTCTATGGTCACATCCGTCATAGTGACCCGGGACACCCGCTCGGCATTGACCAGCCAAGCACGGTGGATGCGTATGAACCGATCGTCCAACAAACGCTCCCACTGCGAAATCCGGGTTCGCGTAGGATAGAGCCCGCCGTCCGCCGTGTGCAGAAACACTTCCGTGTCGTTGGATTCGACATAGAGCAATTCGCCGACCGGAAGCGTCACCTTGCGGCGCTCCGAGATGAAGCTCACTGTTTCCATCCGCGGCAACCGCGCTTTTATCCAGCGGTCCAGCAGCCTCTCGGGGATAAGGACCGCAGCCAGCAGCAACCCGATGAAAACCGGATTGTAGAAAAGAACGTGGAAAACCATCCCGTCACCGGGCAACCAACCGCTCCAGATATAGCGATGCGCCAACAGCAACGCCAGCCATTCGATGACCAGTATGCCTCCCGCAACGCCGGCGACCGCCACGGCCCGACGGTTCGAAGCACGCAGCGCCCCCGGCAACGACAGTTTGGCGCAGAACATCCCGGGCAACATCGTCGTCGAAAGGAACACCCCCTGCCGAAACTCATACCCGCAGCTCGCCATCACCGAAGCGAGCATCAGTACCACCACGCACCAATAGCCGATCATCACCGAATGTCTCATATCCGTCGTTTTCGCACAAAGGCCCGCAACAGACCGCGTCCAGTCGGCGAAACCGAACACCGGAGTACGCCCTGCAGCAGCCATTTATTGCAAATTTAGCAAAATTCCGGTCGCAACGCAACCTCTCCGGGACGCAACAGCGGCTTTCGACCGGCAAAGAGCGGGATTCGACATTGGATTTGCAGCCGAGTCTCCCTACCTTTGCAATAGGATGGATCCACTCAATGTCAAACCTAAAATCATTACGCTATGAAACGACTGCTTGCAACCGGCCTGCTGCTTCTGCTGGCCTCGGTCCCGCTCTTCGCACAGGAAAAGGTCGCCATCGTACCGCCTCCGTCCGCCGACACATCGGCTGCGGCCGATGCCGAATCGACATCGGCGACACCCGGCGAGAAAACCGCCCTCCCGTCCGCCCAAGAGATCACCCGCACATTACCGGCCGAACCGGGGAAAGAGCCCCAACTGAACGAGCATGAGATCGCCATTCTGAATCCCGAAACACAAGAGTGGGAGGTCAGCGAATTTGCAATATCGGAAAGCCGACATTCACCGGCCGATCTCTACCTGGAAGGCGGCTACGGCTGGATGACCGCACTCACCCTCTGTCTGATCGCCATGCTCTTCTGCACATGGAAAGCGCCGCGCTGGATCAAGGAGCTCGGATTGCTGGCCTGCACTCTCGGAGTGTTGAGTATGATGATCGGCTTTTACTCCATTCTCCAAATCATCCAGACAACCGGATACTCCGTCACATTCACGCTGCTCTCGGGCGGTCTGCGCGTGGCGTTCATCGCTCCAATCTACGGCCTGATTATCTACGCACTGTCGCTGCTGCTGCGCATCGCCGTAAAACCGCGCATCTGACTCTCCGGCCCGTGCGGGTCGTACCGGGGACATCGATCTTCGGCACGACCCGCACCTGCCACAGCAAAGACGAGTCCCGGGGCAAGCCGAGCACCTCGTACCGCACTCCGGCACCGGACACGCACCGACACGGGCCGCGTGGCACAGCTCGATGCAAAATCCCGGACAGATATCCGCATCCCCCGAAACCGTCCTGCCGCAACACCGACGAATTACCGACTATACGACCGCACAATGAGCAAAGCAGCAACGAATCCCCCGATCGCATTGCCGCGACAGGGCGATCGACTTGTTCCGGCATTTGAACGCGACCGCCCCTGCATACCGGTTAAAATGCCGGCCCCTGTCGCCTCCCGGAAACAGAAAAGCCTGCTTCCCAGCAGACTTTTCCACACACAATCTTTAACAAATAAAATTTCTTGGCAAAAATTTTTCTCTAACCTTTCATCAACCCTATTAACACTTATCTCTTTTCACGTTACAAAGATCGCCGTATTATCCATATTCTACAATCGCCGAAACAGGCTAAAACCACAGAAAACCATCCCCATTACAAGGGATAAGCTACCATAAGCCTCCTTCGGACAGGCAAATATGAATCCACAATGCCCCACGATGCCACAATAGATCTCTCAAAAAATCGGGCCGCCGCAAGATACGACTTACGGATGATAATGCCAAATAATTCTTTATATGCCTCCTCAATGTTCCCCGTTGTTCCTACCTGTCCCTGCGGACAGCGGTGAAAACGACTAAAACTCCGGCCGAAATCGGATCGTGTATTTTACATCGAGAGCGTATCGAGATTATGTTGGAACGCCTCCCAATAACGCCCCACCTGATAACCATCGACAAACCCATGATGGAAACTTACAGCCACAGGCATCGTACGGCGTCCCTGCATATCGACCATTATCTTTCCGAATACCGACAAAGGGATATTCTCGCCTGCATTCTGCGGAAACTGGAACTGTAACCCTGTGAAGCTATACCACGGATTCACACTTATAACAAACGTGTCCTTCTCGGAATCGGCTCCGTACGCATCTCCCTCGCCCCGCAGCGCGGCCGCAATGATCCCTCGCGCTTCAGCGACAAACTTCTCCAGCGTATCCTTATAGGGAATGATAACCGATGCAAAGGAGTGATCCTCACGCGCAACCGCCGTATTGAGCCTGATCCGATCATATAGCCAGACCTTTCCATCGACCTGCCTGTACCTCAATGCCTCAATGGAATTGACAGCCCGTAGCGAAGCGTACATCGCATAGTGCGAAAACTTGATACCCAGCGCTTTCGCCCGAATATACGCTTCCGTTACATCGACCTGCGATGTAACACTGTAATAAGGATTGGCGAAATCCCGGAAAAAAAGATAGTTCTCCCGACGATTCCAATTATCAATATCTACCGGATGTTTCATAGTCGCACATAATTATCCCCAAACTTACAAAACATACGGAATTATCCGCGAGTTTTTCGGCGAATAATATGGATCATACATTCAAAAACAAAGCGGAACGGCGTGTGACGGCGAGCGGCATCTTTACCGATTGTCCTCGGTCCCGATTCCATATCGACATATACTCGTCCTTTCCATAAATTTTTTGGAAACAGCAAACTCCGGACTATATGGGATATAGTTGGGTCAAATAATCTGTTTACCAATAAACAAAGTATAGGAAACGATTTGACCGTCGGGTTTTTGAACGGTATATGTAGTTTCTCCCTGAAGTTCCAAACCTTTTCGTTGCTCTTCCCAGGTTATTTCTTTGACAGGACGATTATTTATGGCTACAATTATATCACCGATTTCGATACCGGCTTGCTCTGCGACTCCTCCTTTATATAGGCCATTGACAATCCAGCCACCGCAAATATCCGTACGGTCACCAGTAACCATATGCGTCACCGACGATTGGGCGTAGGTACCCTGATTCTCATTGCGTTTGACCCATACAGAAGAACTTACCGGATCCAAAACAATGTCGTAGAGCGACCAGATCTCATTACCTATTATACCTATATAGGGTCTGTCCGACGATAATGCCCCCTTTTCATTGAGCGAGTAATCTATCACGATATTTTCGAGCGTATCGACCATACAGAATTTTGCAGCCCTTATCGTAACCTCCTCAGAACCGCCGCCGATACCTCCGGCCTGCGTACGAAAATATGCCTTCGGCACATCCATAAAATTGAATGCAGACGCCGTTTCATTCGTGAGAATAATCGTGGAGCCGCACCCTAAATCCATTCTAAACCAACCCTCCAGGCTATTTTCATCGTCGATTTGCAGCGTCGCCTTTACATCGATACGGTTATCCTCGAATCGAGCGTCGAGTTTTACATAATTATCGAGCTGTTCAGCTAACAACGGTTCTTTTAACTGGCGCAAATAGCTCTCGCTGAAATTGATTTCCAGAGGATTCATCAATAGATGAGTATTACCTAACAAGCCGTCAGTGTGCCTCCCGAGGAGATCACGCAACTTAATTATAGGTGTAATCTCGTTTTGGTATTCCCTCGCCCCGCAATGGACTGTAATCGGATCGATGAATATTTCTATGCGTTCAGGCTCGCCATTCCCCGCACCTCCCATTTTAGCCTTACCTTTTCGTCCGAAAGCGTTTTGCAGATTTTTGAGTTTCAAATAATCTTCGTCGAGATAGAGAAAGTCAGCTCCTGTATCGTAAATAAGGGTAACGGGAATAGTATCATTCAAGGTCGATTGCAGGTACAGATGTCCGTCGAAAACAAACGGAATAGCTCCCTCAGGAACAGCAGCAATGCTTTTCAACGAAAATAAAGCAGAGAAAAAACAAACTAAACAAAATATTTTCTTCATAACCGAATCTATTTTTCAGCATCTATCTCTAAATGGCCCCATCTAAGAAACGCTATATTGATTTTATTTCAAGACAATTTAACGAATTCTCTCTATTTTTCAAACGATATTCAGCTCATTAACAGGATTTCGGATTCGGGCGCCATCATTCCCGGCTTTTGGCTGCGTTTATAAACCGCCCCCCCACTACGAATACGTGCTGTAAAGCGTATGCCCACGCCAACCTCCAGGCACAAAATATCAACCTCTAAACCGACATAACCCTCCTTGGCAGGCTCTGCCGCTGAGAGCCAACCGCACGAGGGGAAGGGACACGCAAGCCCGCGAACAAAAAGAAAGCCGGACCCTTGTTCAGGATCCGGCTTGAAGAGGCGGCTACCTACTCTCCCACGCGCGTAGCGCAGTACCATCGGCGTTAGTGAGCTTAACTTCTCTGTTCGGAATGGGAAGAGGT
>ERZ791740.381-NODE-381-length-39282-cov-16.054376_pt1 | contig 39282 bp, 29 predicted proteins | sample MGYA00510041_ERZ791740 | MGnify/ENA primary metagenome ERZ791740 (study PRJEB30046, sample SAMN00791959) | human gut metagenome | study: EMG produced TPA metagenomics assembly of the A metagenome-wide association study of gut microbiota in type 2...
TACGGAACATAGTGCAGAAATATGACGGCGATGTGCTGTTTACCTGTAAGGATAGAAAATTCAGCACGGCTCTTTCGATAAGAATAAAAGGGAAAGATCAAGAATGATAGTATTAATATGTGACGATGATAAAAACTGCCTCTCAAATGAAGAAAAATACATAAGGGATAATACCGAAGCAGTACCCGAATGCTTTCTCGGCGGTAAGGAGCTTTTAAAAAGGCTCAGCGCAGGCACTGAGGATATAGCGGCTGTTTTTATGGATATTGAACTTGACAATTCGGAAAACGGAATTGTGGTTGCCGAGCAGATAAGCAATCTGTATCCGGATATAAGAATAATATTCCTGACGGCATATTCGCTCAAATACTGCGAGGAGATTTTTCTTGCAGGGAAGAATCTAGTTCCGTTTGCATTGGTTGACAAACAGAATCTTGATGTGAATCTGAAAAGAGCAATGGATAAGCTGAGAACGGCGCTTGATTCCGATAAGGAGAAAAGCAGGATCGCCGTAACGGTTAATTCGGAAACGTTTTTCGTAGAGCCTATGCAGACTTTATATCTTGAGAGCAATGCCCACACCCTTATTATAGTTACATCGGGCGAAAACAAGTCTGTCAGAAGCAAACTGTCCGATGTGCTTGAGGCTTTTCCGCCGTATTTCATACAGTGCCATAAAAGCTATGCGGTGAATATCCATCATATCGTTTCGTATACAACAAAACAGATTGAGCTTGACAGCGGTGTAATAATTCCTGTAAGCCGTAAATTTTCGCTGTCTGTCCGTGAAAAGATGCTCAGGCATGAATGCGGGATATGATAACCGAGATATTCACAACTGCTGACAAGCGACTTTATACGGCTAAGGCGGCAGGAAGAAATAAGATAATGATAGATTGATAACAGAGCAGTATTATATAAAAATTGCCCTTGTCTGTGAATACAATCCACAGACAAGGGCGTTTTGCTTATTTATACAACAATGCAAAAACCAGCATGATCAGAATTAATATAATCATAAACAAAAATGTCATTCCGATTGCTTTTAATTCGTTGCCGCTTATATCTTCTTTATTGCAATTATTATCTGCGGCACTTTCCTTTTATGAACGGTTGGCGTTTTATTTACTGCCGGCTTGGAATGCTGTTCGGAAAACCCATCTTTTATAAGCTGTGCACTGCAATGCGGACAATTGTTATAATAATCGGGTACGAATGAATCGAAGTATCTGCATTTCATTGATACAGTCTTCCTTATTTTATATAGTCGGTATCGGCGGCGGAACGGGTCGGCTTACAAGAGAAACAAGCTCTGCAACCGAGTCTGCTCTTGCCCATGAAGCCATACCGTTTTTCCATACGAGCGTTTCGGCGGTAAGCTGACCGTTTGCGGCAAGCTGAGCCATAGTGTTCATATCATAAGGTCCTGTTGTCTGACCGTTTACGGCTATATGATAAGCTGCTGTCGGGATGGGCGGAGGTGCGGCTGCCGCAGACTGAGGCATTGCATTTTGCATTGCCTGATTTGCCGCATTTGCGTTATTCATTCCGTTAATTCCGCTCATAGCGTTGTTCATAGCACCTGCCATATTCTGACCTACTACACCGCCAACAGCCATAGCGGCCATCATTGCGGCAGGATTGAAGCCTGCGCCGCCCTGCCCGCCGAGGTCTACACTGCCGGCACCGTTTGCCCCCATCTGACCGAGAGCTTCTGCGCCTGCTATGCCGACATTTGCCTGTAACTCGGACTGGAACGCTCCGAGGTTTGCACTCTGTGTCTGCTTGTGCATTGCATACTGTCCTTCCTCACGCTGAACACGGAGCGATTGCTCATAGTTCTCGGCTTCTATACGCTGTTTGTCGTGGATATTTTTGATATTTGCGGCTGTCTGAGCCTGAATTGTATCGCTTGTTACCTTGCGTGTTACCGCCATAAGTTGTTCATAGCCGTCGCTTGTCTTATCAATTTCTATAGAGTTGATATCTACGCCGGATACGGTAACTCCGAAATTTTCACGAAGTCTTTCTCCTATGTCGTATTCTATCTTGTCGTTGATAAGAGCAATCTTGCTTTCAATCTGGATAACAGGAATGTTGTTTTCAGCAGGAGCGGCTGTTACCGCATCTTTGATATACCGGCAGATAGCGTCTTTTATCTGCTTGTTGAAGTCATCCGTTGAGAACTGTGTAAGGCGATGCAGCTTTACAAATTCACGATAATTTGTTATTTTGAAGCTGACAGTACCTCTTACTGCTACAGGTACGCCGAAGTCCATAAATCTCGGATCGTATACGTCAAAATACGGTATTCCGAACTTTGTCTGAATGATATTCGCTGTATTGATAAAGTATACTTCAGCCTGGAACGGTGTTCCGCCTGCGTAAGCAAGTCCTACTATGCTTGCAAGTACAGGCAGATTGCCTGTGTCGAGCTTTCTGTCGCAAGGACCTTCAATAAAGTCCTCCATAACGCCGTCGGGACGATTATAGACAAATACGGCTACCTCGCCGTCCTTTACACGAAGCGATGAGCCCCAGCGTATTGCATTTTCACGGCTGTTATTGTTAAGCTCCGCACCCGCCGGACGCCATTTCCATATAAGATATGATTGCTCGTCGCAACGTATCTCGTCCATAAATCCGCCCGCTTTTGGTTTACCGAATAATCCCATAATATTTCTCCTTGACAGATTGTAAAAAATATGTTACTTCTTTTTTGCCTTGAACATTCGTGTAAGCATAATGATTGCGCATATAACGGCAACGACCAATATCATAATATATCCGACGCTGTCTTTGTCGGCACATCTCGGAATCAATAGTCCGAAGCAGACGAGCAAGCCGATAGTTGCTATGAATTTAGGCATAGCCGAATCGCATCGTGTCATCGGAGGAACAATTATAGCACCGAGAATAAGGTCAAGCATAGTAACTAACTGTAACGGGCTGAATCCTGAACTGTCAACGTTCTGACAGCAGATTATTACAAGAACAGCAATACTTATCGACCATGCAAGAGTAATGATTACCTGAGGAAGAGAATTACTTATCTTTACAAGAAAACTTCCTGCTTTTTTAGCTGTTTTAACATATTTGTCACGGGTGAGCTTTTTCTTTGCCTGCTCGTATAGCTCGTTGAATTTTGCTTTGTCTGCATCGGCAGTAAGAGCGAGCTTAGCTTTTTGCTCGACCTGTCTGAACTTTACCGCCCATGCGTCACATATATTCTGTTCTGTATTGCCTGTTATGTTTGAGGATGCGAGAATGAGAAATTCAAATATATCTTCCTTTGTATTCGGAACGGGAAAATTTCTGATAAGCGATGTACGCTGTTCGTCTGATGCTGCGTTTGCGAGTGACATAGAGAATTCATGTAAGGATGCCGATGATTTTCCGCCTCTTATTTCATAGCCGCATGACGGACAGGTGGTTACAAAAGCGCCCAGCACCTCTCCGCATGACGGACATTTATGTATTTCGCCTTCAAAAACAGTTTCACGTTTTGAGCTGCCTGCCTGATATGATTGTGAGTTTTCCGGAGAGCCGGAGCTTTGTGCACCGCAGTTCAGACAAAATTTTGCACCGTCCGGTAACTGCGAGCCGCATTTACTGCATATTGCCATATTTTTTCTCCCTTTAGTTCACGGCTTTATCGGAACTAAAGCCGTTTTTTAATTATGGGTAAGACAAATCAGTCCGTATACCTGTCGGTATCGGGGATTGCATCACATATATCGCCGATGTTGCAGTCAAGATACTCGCAGATACGGAGCAGTACCGATAAAGCCACCTCCTCGTTTTTGCGGAGCTTGGTCATTGTACCTGTCGCTATATTGAGATCTTTTCTGAGCGTCGCCGGGGATATATCTTTTTCAATTAGTCTGATCCATAATTTCTTATAGCTGATTTTCATGAAAACATACCTTTAAAGGTATGCCTGATCACTTAGTATTATACACTGCACAATTCAAAAAGTCAACAGATTTCAGCAAATTTATAGATAAAATTCGCAACTTCTTGCGAATTTTCCGGTTCCGACGGAAAATTCGTTATTGTTGACCGAGAAAAATATTAAGTTACAGCTATAAGAAAAAATGATCGGGCAGACCTTGTTCATATCAAGTAAAGAGTACGTATTCCGGTGCAAAGGATTTTCGTACTCTAAAGTCGGCTCAAATACATATAATTATTTAATTCTAGTATACCATAAAAAAGTGATAAATTCAATAGCCCCTATGCCATGATTGTGACATACGGGCTGAGATTGTACCGGTAACGGAGATTTGCATTAAGCTGTGGCAATTCATAGCTTACATCATGTTCGAACCATTTTACAAGAACAGATGTACGCTTATGCCGTTTGAAATAACCGCCCTGCTTTCGCAGGGCGGTTATCACTAAAACTGTGCTGTTGTTACGTTTGATTCGCTGTTTGCAGATTCGGCAGTGTCGTATTCGTCCGATAAGTTATCCTCAATCCACTTAGCCATCATCAGCGGTGAGAGTATGATGTCCATCGTCTTCTGTTCACCGTCGCTGACGCTTTCCATAGTAACGATCTCTCCCTTTTCACGTCCCTCACTGCCTATTATATCGTAGGTCAGCTGACAACGGTATTTGATGGAGCAGAGCAGGAATTCGGGAGGAATGACCTCACAGCTTGCAATCTCGTCAAGCCATACGAAAGGACTCATTCCGCCTATGCTTATATCCTCGATGATCCAGCCGCTTGCCGCATAGGAATCATTAGCGCACATATAAAGAGAGAATTTGAACTTTTCTTCTCTGTCGTCCTTGAACAGACCTACTTCAAAGCTCTTTATAACGTAGTTGTTTATAATGCTTGATTCAAATCCGCAGCAGGAGCAGGTTCCGCCGTAGCCGAACATTGTGCCGTTAATATCCTTTGCAAAATAGTTGCGGTAAACACGCAGGTTTGAAAGGCTGCGGAGCGACTTGTATCTTGTACGCAGGTACTGAAGCTCCTCGGCGGTAATTGACGGCAGAGGCTTATAGTAGTACGGAATCTGGTCAAGAAGTACCTGATTCGGTTCTTCGGTGCTTGAGTAGAACTGGCTGAGAACGTTGTTGTTCTCGCCTACCAGCAGATATTCGACATATTTTGCAAATTCGGGTTTGGTGCAGTCGTCACGGAGTATAACATACTTTGTGATGCTCTGACGCTCCTCATCGCTTATCGGGTCGTTTATATCTATGATACGGATAATCTTGTCTTTTTCGCCGAGAAGTGCGATACGGGGGATTTTAAGGTCGCAGATATAAAGGTTAGGCATAGTTGCCGATACCTTTTCATCTGTCAGATTGCTCTCACGCAGAAGGCTCATAAGCGAAGCCTTTTCGAACGAATAGCCGGACTTCATGAACGGGAAGTCGAATACACGTCCGTTGAACATTCCGCAGTTGATAAGCGCATAAACGTCGCCGATTATCTCAAGAAGGTCGGCGTTTGTGATACTGCTCGGTATCATAAACTGTTTGCCGTATGCGGCAAATCTGAACTTCTTGTTAATATCAAGCTGGAGCGTGATGTCACTGCCCTGCGATTTCATCTCACGCAGGAAGGTCATAGTATCCTTGCCCTGTGTGAAGGTGTTTATCAGCATATTTATGACTTCGTTGTATATCTGGTGATTCTCGAAGCTGTTCTTGTGCGCCACAATGCAGTCATAAGCCCGCTTGAGATTATGCACCGTCATTCTTGCAACGTCAAAGTTATGGGTGATGTCACGGTAGTGGACGTTGAACTGGTAGTATCTCATTCCTATCTTATAATCCTGACCGTACATCGTATCGAACAGACCGAGCGCTCCGATAAGTGCGTCCTCATCGGCAACAGCGTCATTTATAACATACTTGCCGAGTTTAAGGCTGACTATACTTCTGAAGCCGAAGCTAAGGTCGAAGTCTTTGATAGCGGGATTTCTCTCGCTGTCAAGAACGTATGTATTACCGTCAAAATTGAAGTTGTAGCAGAACTCTCTGCCTTCCTCGTCACTGTCCTCGTCAACCCACTTATAGCTTGCCATTATGATGTTTTCGGGCATATCCGATACATCCTTACGCATCTTGACAAGCTCGTCTTCGATATACTCTGTAAATGCCGAGCCGTTCTCATGCTCCTGCTTTGAAACGTGGTCGGTGAGCGAGAAGAAACCAATCTCTTTTACTTCGGAATACGGCATAGCCTCGCTTTTTCCGGGTAAAAGCAGTGAGATGCTGTTGTGGAAAACACTGCGCAGATCGCCTACCATAACGCTGGTAGAAAGATAATTGCTGAAGAATTCAAACACATAGTGCTTCGGACGCATATAATATTTGTCCGAATTCGTTCTCGGCAGCAGCTCGATAACGAAATAGCGTGAATACTTTTCAATCATGTATTTGAGATCACGGTTTATAGCTTCCGAAACCTCCTCCTCACATTCGTGGCGGATGCCTGTTCTGTGAGTGGTAATATATGAGTTCGGCACACTGATGAAGAATGCCGACAGCTTTTCCTTGATGAAATCTTCTCCCGTTGACTTGATAAGACCTGTCAGCTCATAAGTGGAGAAGTAGTTATATTTATCAAGCAGGACTTTTACCAGCGTGTCACGCTTTGCGGAAGAAACCGCAAACGGAATAAGATATACAAAGCCCTCGTTTTCGTGCCAGATAAATTCGATAACGCTTTTGCCGTTTTGTAAGAAACGCACTGTCGGGTCATCGTCAGGCGTTTTCTGATAACGGATAACCTTATATACCGCAAGAGGCTTGCCCATATCCATAACGGCAACATTGAACGTGCGGTTGGGATTTTCCGCTTCACCGAATCTGCCAAGCTGCTTCTTTCTGATAAATGCAAAGCAGAATTCGACAAGGTTTATATATTCGCCCTTGTGGATAGTGAGGTTTACGAGGTTTTCCTTGATCTTAGCCTGTTCTTCTTCGGAAACCTTGAAAACAATCTCTGTACCCTTGAAAACGGGTGCGGTAAGGTTAAGCTCTCTTATCTTGAGAATGCCCGCATCGTTTACTATTCTGAAATTGAAGTTGTTTGAACGCAGCTTCAGCCACTCAACATTCATAAATACGCTCTTTGAGCCTACGCCGAAACGTCCTTCACGGGATTTGTCGCCGTCGCTTCTGCCGATACTGAGATAATAAAGTATCTGCTCAAGCGTAAAGCCGTCCTCGTTGTATGTGAGCCTTACTTCGCCGTCCTGCTCAAAGTTGAAAAGAACCTTGATGTCGGGGTCGGAGTAGTAACAGCCGAATGTGTTCTGTAACAGCTCTCTTATTATTGATTCCTTCGGATAGTCGCTTACGGACAGTGAGGCATTATACGGTGTGCGTCCGCCGAATACCGAGTTGAAGTAGTCTTTGAACGGGGTGCTGTCGGCTTCACCTGTGTAAAGCAGGTTCTGCATCTTCATCAGCGACTGTTCCATCACTTCACGGTTCTCGTTTGCGTGCGCCTGATAAAAATCGCCTAAAAGCCCCGCAATTTCTTCGTTACGAAAAGCCTCCACCTTACATCACTCCCTCGTTATATTTTTTCATGAATTGTCTGAATGTTTCCTGTATCATAAAGTTATCGGTAAGATAACGCCAGGAGTTGAGAAGCACAGGCATCTTTACCGTGTCAGGCAGCATGTTTACGCATAAACGCAGTTCCGCATTCTTGTTATCTGTGATAAAGTTCTCAAAAGCCTTTTGAGCGGCTTTTATGCCCGCCGAAATATCAAGCGTGGAGCATTGCTCCTTATATGAATGGTACTGCTCGCTGTACAGACATTCCTCAAGCGCCGCTCCGCCGAGTGCAACTATATGCTGCTGATCGTCCAGGTAGAGCAGTGCTCCGCTGAAGCGTTCCAGCGCTTCCTTTATCATAGGCTTCAGCACCTTTTCTTCTGTGGAGGTGTTTTCCTTTATTCTGTTTTCAAGACCGAATGCACGGTAGATTTTATCCAGCTTCAGCTTTGTGTATTCGTGCGTCTTTGCCGCAGAGGAAATATCTATAGAGGGCGAAATGTTGTAATCGCCTTTGAATTGCGTTATTAAATCGTGGCAGTTTGAAACCTCGCCTGTGTAGGAGCAGACGTACTGCAAATCCCGTATAGCGTCGGTTATAAGCTGTGCGGCATTAGGAAGGTCGAAAAGCACGTTTCGTCCGGGAAGCCCCGCTACAATGCTCTTGTATATCTTTCCGAACAGGACCTTTGACAGCATTCTTGCGTCGAACAGATTGTTCTTGTCACACATAACTATGAATTCTCTTGATTGTTCGTTTCTGCCTCCGTGACGTGCGGCACGCTGTTCAAAGATAACAGGGCTGTCGGGAAGCTCATAGTTGAATATATGGGTAAATCTCTTTACCTGAGGGTTTATCGAGCCGATTTTATCAACTGTAAGCACTACTCTTGCATTGTCACGCACATCGTTTGTGAAATTATCGTAGCGTGTGTTGAATATGTCGCCTCTGTCTATTTTCAAAAGACCGTTTATATTAGGATAAAGAGCGGATATAACTTTCTTCAGATACTGGATGGTCGAGCCGGTAACACAGTAAACGACCGCTCTGTTTTCCGAGCTTTTCAGCACCTCGTCCAGCTTTGTAAGGAAGCAGTCGAGCTTCTTGTCGACCTGACGAAGCTCCTGCACGTCAGCTATATTATAGGAGGGCTTGGTGTAGGTTTTCTTTGCTTCCAGTCCGTATTCCTCAAAGACGTTACCGCCCTGCGCATAAAGAGGAAGGCCTGTCTTTATGTCGATAAGTCTTCGTGAGTTCGAGATGAAATCCTGTGGGAATTCATATTCGAGCATCACAACATTTCTTGCTACCTCGCCGTTATAGACCGATTTGTCGAAATAACGCATTACCGGAGTGTAGGGGTTGAAGCATATTGATTTTTCGTCAAAGCTGATGTCATCGACCGCATTGGCTTTATTTTCGTCGGCAAGCAGTGCCTTGACAAGAGACTTTATCTCATCGTAGCTCTGGTGATAACCGCACGGTACGGGGCTGAGAATAACGAGCTTGTTCGTTTTTGCTTTCAGATGCTCCGTATAAAGTCCGCACTTTATACCCGATGTGCTGAGACCTGCGTCTATTATCACAAGGTCCCATGTAAGACCTGCGTCCACAAATTTCTGCATCAGAGCATTGTCCGCCTCAAGTGCTTCTTCTGCGATTATATATGTATTTGATGCTTTTTCGTTAAAATATGTGATAGCCTTAGACGAGCCAGAGATCATCTTGAAGTCAACGCCGTTACCTGTTACGACACAACGGTACCAGCTATGCATAAGGTGTCTGGGACATATCAGCAGAATGTTCGGTGTCTGAACCTCAAGCACCGTATCAAGTATACCTATCTGAGCCTTTGTCGCTTTATCCGAGCCGTATTCGTCAAGGACAAGACAAAAGCCGTATTTATTTAATTTTTCGTGAAAAGAACAGCTTATCGCACTTATGTCCTTGCCATAATACGATATCCATTTAATCTCTTCGGTATTCAACAAATCACCCTCCGCTCTCCTGCATCTGCCGACGCAGATTAAATAATATAACTATTATAATACATTTGAGCATTTTTTACAACAGATATTTCGCATTTTATAGAAAATAAATAAAAAATGAAGTGCGATTTTAGCAAAAACAACAAACGTATCTCCGGATTTATAAATACATTATCAAGAAAAAAAGTCAGTAATTCTTGGCTTTCGGTTCGACTTTACTTGACAAAAGCCGATAAATATAGTATTATACTGATATATGTAAAAGGGGAGTGGTGCGCTTGTATTTCGGTAGTGTCAGATTTTTTAAGCATCTTATTCTGACCGTAACGGCATTACTGATAATAGTGCCTACGGTGCTTTGTATATTGCTTGCGGTTGACAACGGCAAAAAGTCGGATGAGATAGACAGGCTGAATTCTCAGCTTTCTGCGCAGTCGCAGGTGTCACAGACATCGGACGATCAGAGCAGAACGTCTTCGGCGACAGAAAGCTCCGACAATGTTAAGGCGGAGCCTTCTGTGACCGAAAGCGTAAAACCGGAAACATCGGCGGCTGTCCCGGAAACCACAAAGGCGCCTGAAACAACGCCGGCTTCATCATCGGCGGTTGAAAGCACCGACAGTTCCGTGTCCTCCGGTGCGGACAGCTATACTTCACTTTTCCCGACGCTGTATGCAGATAAATATGACGGCGAATATGAAAACAGTGAAAACACCGTTTATCTTACATTTGACGACGGCCCTTCTGTGCTTACGGAAAATCTGCTTTATTATCTGAGACAGGAAAACGTCAAGGCTACTTTCTTTGTAGTTCCCGAAAGAACGGAGTATTGCTATTCATTACTGAGAGAAATAAGCAATGCGGGACACACGATAGGAATACATTCCGCATCTCACGATTACGAAAAGATATACGCATCGGTTGACGCATTTCTCGAAGATTTCAACGAAGCGTATGAGATAGTCCTTGAGGCTACGGGCAAAGCACCCGACATTTACAGATTTCCCGGCGGCAGTGTGAACGATTATAACGAAAAGACCCGTGACGATATTATCGCCGAGATGGATCGCAGAGGTTTTACATATTTCGACTGGAACGTGGACAGCAACGACTGGCAGGGTTACGGCTGGACAACATTGTACACAAACGTTTTAAAAGATGCTGAGGAATTTTCCTCGCCCGTGATACTCTTCCATAATACAGGCGACCGTGATAATACGGTGCTTGTGATAGAGGATATAATCAAGGCGCTTAAAAACAAAGGCTATAAATTCGGCAGTCTTTCTCAGAAGATAAAGCCGGTTCAATTTTAAATTCTGATTTCAAGAAAGGGATAACAATGGGAATCAAGGATAATTTCACACAGGCTATGAAGGAGCTGACGAATCCCAGACCGTCTGACGCTCGTAAAGAGGTCAGGGACGTTGCCTCATATATGAATGATACTGCCGACGCACAGCCGACAGAACCTGTACAGTCCGTACAGAATACTCAGCCGTCCGAGAACAAACAGCCCGAACAGCAGACACAGCAGAGCGTAAAGCCCGAAACAGCAGGCAACGGCTTTACACAGCAGGAGCAGGCACAGGATTTTTCGCAGAGGATAGCCCGTGATATGAATGAACAATACACACAGAACAACTCGTTTGATCAGAATGTACGCAGTGATGCTTTTACGCAGACACCTCAGAATAACGGTTTCTCAGGCGGCCAGAACGGATTTGCGCAGAGCGGTTCAGACAACGGCGGCAACAACTCCTTTATGAGCGGTATGAGGGCTGATAATTCGCAGGAAATGACCGTTATATCCAAAAATACTATGATAGACGGTAATGTACGTTCGTTTGCCGATATGAAGATCGACGGCAATATAAAGGGCAACGTTGAAACGACCAAGAATATCACTATAAACGGCAAGGTCGTAGGCGACCTTACCTGTGACAATATCAGCATGAAAAATTCGGCTGTACAGGGTAATGTACGTCTTAAAGGACAGGCTGTAATGGCTAACGATTCGATGCTGATAGGCGACCTTTCATCACAGGTGGCACAGCTCAACGGTAAGATAAAGGGCAATATCGAGATTTCGGGCAAGATAATGCTTGACAGGGATTCTGTCATAATCGGCGATATAAAGGCAGGCTCGATTGCAATATCCGACGGTGCGGTTATCAACGGCTTTGTTACCACGACTTATCTTTCAAAGGATGAAAGTGCCAACATCTTCCCCGAAAATATCGCACTCGGAGATTAAACATAAAAATATTGAAGCCCTGCGTTGCGGGGCTTTTATTTGACTTTATATGAAAAGGAGGTTTTGCAATGACGCAGAACAACGAAGCAAAGGTACTCACACCCGAACAGATTGAAAATAACAAACAGCAGATAATAGATATTTACAGGAATTATGTTAAAAGAGAAGGCTCGGATAAACTGCTCGACTATCTTATAAACAAGAGCGATTTCTTTACAGCCCCCGCAAGCACACGTTTTCACGGTGCGTATGACGGAGGACTTGCACAGCATTCTCTGAACGTTTACAACTGCTTCAAGGCTTATCTTGAAAGAGATCGTGTCCGTGAGCTGTATAATCTCAACGCAAGCGATGAAACGATAGCGGTATGCGCTTTACTTCACGATATATGCAAGGTCAACGTCTACACAAGAGGCACAAGAAACGTGAAGAACGAAGAAACGGGTCAGTGGGAAAAGGTGCCGACATTCTTCTTCGATGACGGATTGCCTTACGGTCACGGCGAAAAGTCCGTTTATATGATAACGGGCTTTATGCGTCTTACCCGTGAGGAAGCCTTCGCTATACGCTATCATATGGGATTTTCAGGCGAAGAAAACGCAAACAACGTAGGGAAGGCATTCGGAATGTTTCCTCTTGCGTTTGCTCTCAGCACCGCCGATATGGAAGCTACATATTTCCTTGATTGATAATACGCAATAATATAAAAGAGCAGTCGCTGTCACACGATTGCTCTTTTTGTTATGATGCTCGCTTAGAAATTAATAATCCCTAAATGCTCCAGCAGGATTTTAGTGCCGATAAGTATCAGTATGACGCCCCCTGCAAGCTCCGCCTTCGACTTATACTTCGTGCCGAATACATTTCCGACCTTCAGACCTATCGCTGACAGGATAAATGTTGTTGCGCCGATGAACAGGACGGCCGCAGCTATATTTACATCGGGAAGAAGGGCAAAGGTTATGCCGACCGCAAGTGCGTCTATGCTTGTCGCTATCGCAAGCAGCAGCATTGTCTTGAAGCTGAATGATGCGTCGAGTTTTTCCTCGTCCTTTGAAAGCGCTTCTCTTATCATATTTCCTCCGATAAAGCACAGCAGCACAAATGCTATCCAGTGGTCAACGGCTGTGATATATTGCTCAAAGGTCGAGCCGAGAAGATAACCCACAGCAGGCATCAATGCCTGAAAACCGCCGAACCAAGCGCCTATTATCAGATAATGCTTAGCTTTAAGCTGTCGCTCGGACAGCCCCTTACAGACGCTCACCGCAAATGCATCCATAGAAAGCCCCACAGCGATCAGAAATAATTCCAACAGTCCCATAATTTGTCCTCCGGTGTTTTATCTTAGGCAATACCGCATAATTATTGTCGTGCGATTGCGCAGTCAGATTTTTCGTCAGATTGTATAAATTGAGTGCAGGCAGGCTTGCGCCTGTCAAGCGAAATTTGTGCAAGATGACGGGAAATATGCAAGCAAGCGTGCGGCAAAGGCGATAGCCGTTAATTGTGCGGTGTTGCCTTAAAGTAGCTGTACAGCCTGCACATAAGCATACCGTTATACAGCTTTCTGTTCTTGTCCGCTTTCTTTCCGAACAGCTCCTCAAACTCACCGTCCGGAGTGATTACAAATAATCTCCTGTTTTCTGTCGGGAGCAATCTTTTGCCCATAACTTTATACAGCTCGTGTGCCTGTTCTTCGTCAAGCATACGTTCACCATAAGGTGGATTGCAAAGTACAACGGTACAGCCCTCCGGATATGTAAAATCCGCAACATCACGCTGCTTAACCTCAATATATTCACCCACGCCCGCCTTTACTGCGTTGTCACGGGTAAGTCTTACGGCCTCGGGGTCTATATCAAAGCCGTACAGCTTAAAGTTTTCGGGTTTTCTGATATTTGCTCTGAGCGCTTCTCTTTCCTCGTCCCACATCTCTTTAGGCAGAAATTCCCACTGCATAGCGGTAAATTCCCTGTCAAGACACGGCGGTATGTTAAGCGCCTTGAGCGCACTCTCGATAAGCAGTGTTCCGCTTCCGCAGAACGGGTCGCAGACAATATCGTTGTCCCTTATCCTTGCAAGGTCGGCAATTCCCGCCGCAAGCGTTTCCTTTATAGGTGCGGCATTGGAAAAACGGCGGTAGCCTCTCTTGTGAAGTCCCTCGCCCGATGTATCGAGCGTCATTGTGACGTTATCCTTCATTATTGAAAAGCGGAACTGGAACAACGCTTCGGTTTCCTGAAAATAGCCGATTTTATAAACGCTTTTCATTCGCTCGACCATAGCCTTCTTGATTATCTTCTGGCAGGCAGGAACGCTTGTCAGCTTTGAATTAAGGCTGAAGCCCTTGATAGGGAATCTGTCGAACTTTCCGACATATTTTTCAATAGGGATTGCCTTTACCCCCTGAAAAAGCTCCTCAAATGTTCTTGCCCTGAACTCCGAGAGAAGTATTCCCACACGCTCTGCTGTCGACAGACACATATTCGCCCTTATAAGCACACGCTCGTCACCGGTGAACGTCACCCGTCCGTCCGACACGGCTATATCCTCTCCGCCGATCCTGCGTACCTCGAAGGAAAGCGTCTTTTCAAGTCCGAAGTGACAAGGTGCTGTAAGTCTGAATGTCATATATCAATAATCCTTTCACGAAAACAGCGGCTGATGTAAGCCGCTGTCATTGTTGAATTTTCTCAGTTCGAGCTTGTACTGCTCGTATCTTCTTCCGCTTTCTGCGTACCCCAGTCGGGTACAAGCAATGTTTCACCGCCGTGCTTCTTTACATACTCGCCGTCTTTATGCGTGGAATCGCACGTCTTTGGCAGATTATCCGCCTTGTAATAACCCACAGCGGTATTCTTGCATTTTGACGTTGCAAGAAGTCCTGTTTCGGTACAGTATTTCTTTTCGACTACGTTTGAATCCTTTGCAAAGGTCTTTGTGGAATCCTCGTTCACAACATTCACCATAAAGTTGTGCCATACCTGCGCAAGATAAATATAGTTTGTTGTGCCGATGTTCTTGTTATCGTCAAATCCCAGTCTTATAACACCGCAGTAATCCGCAGTAAGTCCCGCAAACGCAAGAACACGCTCATCGTTTGAAGTACCTGTCTTGCCGACTACCTCTATACCGTCGATTTTAGCATATCTGCCTGAGCCGTTTGTAGTATCCGTAACCGCCTTAAGCAGTCTGTTTGTTATATATGCGCTGTCGCTTTCCATTACTCTGTCGCCGAGAGGCTCCTGCTCGATAACCGTCTTATCGTTGTAGTCGGTGATAAGGTTGTACAGCTTAGGCTCGTAATATACACCGCCCGAGCCGAATATCTGATATGCACCGGCAAGCTCCATAAGCGTCATGCCCTGCGTAAGCTGACCCAGAGCAATGGGCGAATATGCCTTGTCATAGGTGTAGTCAAGCGTTGTCACGTTCAGCTTATCCGTAAGGAAGTTGAAGCAGGTGTCTATTCCGAGTACCTGTGCCATACGGACAGCGGTCGTGTTCTTTGACTGCTGTACCGCATACCACGCCGGTATATATCCGCCAGAGCCGTAATCGCCCTCAAAGTTACTCGGCCAGCTTGTGCCTTCGGGAAGCGTGATACATTTATCCAGTATCATCGAAGAATAGTTGATTACATCCTTATCTACAGCCTGACCGTAAACCGAGATAGGCTTCATTGTCGAACCGATAGGCAGTATAGCCTGTGTTGCTCTGTTGAAGCAGCCGTCACCGGGCTTATCACCGATACCGCCTGCAAGAGCCACTACGTTACCTCTATAGTCGGTAAGAACAAATGCCGCCTGAGCGCAGTTTTCTTCTATTGCAGTCTTATCATAGCTGTAGAAGAAGTTGTTCGGATCCTTGAAGAAGGTTTCCAGCTTCTCCTGTATATCCATATCCATATTGAGATATATCTTGTAGCCGCCCTTATAAAGATCCGCCTTCGCCTCTGCATAGGTCATGCCTTTTGCTTTACTCAGATCCTCAATAACCTGCTGTATGGCAGCGTCTACATACCAGTTCTGAGTTATTTCATACTCGTTCCAGCGATATGCCTCATAAGTATCCTCATCGTCATATCCGTCGCTGTTCTCGTCCTTGTTTGCGTTGTTTCCGTAATACTCATCATATCTGGGATCCTTATAACCGTAAGCGTCGCCCTCAACGATAAGTCTGAATTTGACCTGCTCTGTCTTTGCGGCTTCATATTCGTCGGTCGTAATAAGACCCTGCTCATACATACACTTCAGTGCGTAAAGCTGTCTTTCCTTCGAGCGTTCAAGATTCGCATAAGGGTTAAGCACGCTCGGAGAACGTGTCATACCTGCAAGTATCGCACTTTCGGCAATTGTCAGCTGATCGACCGTCTTTCCGAAATAATAGTAAGCCGCCGAGCCTACTCCGTAAACCGTACCTCCGAGAGGAACACGGTTGAGATACGCTTCAAGTATATCTATCTTGGTATACTGCTTTTCAAGGTTCAACGCTCTGAATATCTCTCGAATCTTACGTTCGGGAGTTACTCTGTCGTCACCCGTGATATTCTTTACAAGCTGCTGTGTTATGGTCGAGCCGCCCTCGCCGTAACCGTTGAACAGAGTCGATATTGTTACACGAACCGTTCTTTTCCAGTCAACGCCTTCATGCTCGTAGAAACGCTTGTCCTCGACTGCCGTGAATGCGTCCTGAGTGTGCTTCGGTATCTGCTCCATATTTACCCAGATACGATTCTCGTCACCTGACAGACGCTTTATCTCCACCTGCTCTCCTGCGCTGTTCTTCGCATAAATAAAGCTGGTATAGCTAAGATCGACGTTCTTGAGATCAACGTCAAACGCACTGTCGGCAAACTGCATTATATATACCGTAAGCGTTACCGCTACTATACAGCAGGTAATGATTACTATCATGAACAGGCTGAGAAACGTTGTTCCGATAACTCCTAAAACGTGCTTTACCGTATTCAATGTCTTGTTCTGCTTTTTCTTTGATTTTTTCTTTACCGCAGGCGTACTTTCCTCAAGCTCAACGTCTGCATTAAGATAATTGGTTTTTTTCTGACTCATATTTACGTCCTTTTAAGGTGTGTTGTTTACAATATTATTGCCGCTGTCGGCAAGGATATATTCTTCCGAAGCAGAGTATACCACGTTGTAAGTATAGCACAAATCGGCGCAAATGTTAAGCCTTTTACGGCGAATTTTCAGAAAATATTCAAAAATGATGCCGCTCACACCGTTTTTTCGACGTTTCCGATATATTCCCTGTGCCGTATACACAAAAAGCACACAAAAACGCCCCGCAGAAGCGGGGCGTCCAGCTTGTAGAAAAAGTCTGTTTATTATAAGATAGTGCGAATTCTCTATCCCTAACCCCAAACCCCTTCCCCGTGGGAAGGGGCTGAGTGTGGGGCTGCCGCCCTCACCCCGCTTGGGGCTACGCCCCAAACCCCATTTTCAAAAATATATAGGTTTTTCTACAAACTGAAACGCCCCGCAAAAGCGGGGCGTCATTATCGTTATTAAGCTGTCGTCAAGAATAGTCCACAACGTCAAGCCATGTAAAGAGAAGATCCTTCTCCTCCTTGCTTGTAACACCCTTTGCGAGCGTTGATGCCGCCATAATGGGAAGCCATTCCTGAACATATGCCTTTGCTGTATTTGTCTTCTTGCAGAACAGGTTGAGATACTTCTCAGCTGTTTCTGTAGATGTAAGTGCAAGCTTCAGATATGTCTTGGCAACATCTGCACTGGCATTACCTGCCGAAGCGCCTATCCAGTCAACTATATAAACCTTGTTGTCGTCTGTTACAACTATGTTCTCAGGACCGAAGTTACCGTGGCACAGCTTAACGTGCTTGGGTGTGCTGTCAAGTCTTGTCAGAAGATCGTATCTCTTGATGTGGTCGATTACGTCAAGGCTCTCGATTTCTTCTCTCAGTTTATCCTTCAGCTTTGAAATGCCTGTAACCTTCTTAGCGTGGATGCTGAGCTGAAGCTCTACCATGTCATCAAGATAGCCGTCGCAGTTCTCAGGCTCTTCCTCCATGATCTGTGCAAGTGTCTTGCCCTTTATAAGCTCTGTAGCTATTGCCCACTTGCCGTCGATAAGCTCAACTTCCTTTATCTTAGGAACGTTAAGTCCTGTTTCTTCAACCTTTGAATCCATGAAAGCCTCATAGAAAACTACTGTTTTGGGTGCATCGGGTTTGAATACCTTTACTGCAAGGTCGCCGCTCTCATATACGTCAACGGTTTTACCTTCGGAGATTTTTTTACCTAATTTTATTTCATTCATACTTAAGTCCTTTCCGGGAGCGCTGTGCTTTATGCTGCGGCGTTTCCTTTTAATGTGACTTGATTATAACACTTTTTCGCCCGTTTGTCTATAGTTTGATTGGAAATTTAACAAAAATGCAACAAAATATTTTTCTCAGTTGTGCATTTTGACGAAAAATGTAGTGAGAGAATTTACAGTAATTTTTCACCACTTATACAATCGGTTCGGCTCTGAGCGTGCCATTACATCAGCTCGTTGCTGTCAAGGATGACCGTGAACGGTCCGTCGTTCAGAAGCTCTACCTTCATATCCGCACCGAACCTTCCTGTCTGCACGTCGGCTATGCTTTCACACTTCCGGCATTGCTCAACGATATACTCGTACAGTTCGTTTGCCATATCGGGTGAGCCGGCGCTTGTAAAGGAGGGACGGTAGCCCTTGCGGCAATCTGCGTACAGCGTGAACTGTGAGATAAGAAGCAGGCTTCCGCCGACATCGGCAGGGGCAAGGTTTGTCTTTCCGTTCTCATCGTCAAAGATGCGAAGCCCCGTCATCTTGCGTATCAGCTTGTCTGCGATTTCCTTAGTATCGGTCTGCGAGATGCCTATCAGCACCAGAAATCCCTTTCCGATCTTGCCGATTATTTCGTTATCTACGGTCACACTCGCACCTGTCACTCTTTGAATAACAAATTTCATTAAAAAATCCTTTCAGAAGCGCATAAATAATGCCGCCGTATAAACAGGCGGCATTGTAGCATCACTTGATGATTTATGCTGATTAATAAGCTCCGATATATCTCTTGAGATCGTCGGGGTTCTGGCAGCGGCTTCTTGCAACTTCTTCCGTAATTTTGCCTGTACGGACAAGTCTTGCAAGATCCTGGTCGAGCGAGAACATACCGAGAGCCTTAGAGGTCTGGATGGAGTTCGGAATCTGGAATATCTTACCTTCACGGATAAGTGAGCTGATAGCGTCTGTACAGCTCATAAGCTCAAGAGCGGCGATACGACCCTTGCCGTCAGCCGTAGGAACGAGCGTCTGTGAAATAACGGCTACGAGGGAGTTTGCAAGCTGCGCTCTGATCTGACCCTGTGAGTGAGGGGGATAAACGTCTATGATACGGTCGATGGTTTCTGCGGCACCTGTCGTATGCAGTGTCGAAAGCACAAGGTGACCTGTCTCTGCGGCGGTTACTGCGGCATTGATAGTTTCAAAGTCACGCATTTCTCCGACGAGTATAACATCGGGGTCCTCACGGAGTGCGGCACGCAGTGAGCCTGCAAAGCTGTCTACATCGGCGCCGATCTCACGCTGGTTTACCATTGACTGCTTATGTGTGTGAAGATACTCGATAGGGTCTTCGACTGTGATAATATGGCAGTTCTTGTTACGGTTGATATGGTCAATCATAGCCGCAAGAGTCGTTGACTTACCTGAACCTGTAGGGCCTGTTACCAGCACAAGACCTCTCGGACGGAGCGCAAACTCGCCCATAAGTCCGGGAAGCATAAGATCCTGCAGTGTAGGAATATCGTTACGCAGAAGTCGCATTGCTATTGCGTGATATCCCCTCTGTCTGTACACGTTTACTCTGTGTCTGTGTCCGGATGCGGATACATACGAGAAGTCGGTGTCAAGACCCTTCTGGATAGAAGCCTTGTGCTTCATTGAGGTTATCTGATTTATGATATTGACTATGATAGGCTCTGTGCAGTCGGGATAACCGCTGAGCTTTTTGATACTGCCGTGCAGACGTACAACGGGAGGAAGTCCCGCAGTAAAGTGTAAGTCCGAACAGCCGAGCCTTCTTGCTTCGTCAAGTATTTTGTTAATATCCACCTTTTTATTCTCCTTTTAAAAAGATATATTGCTAACACCGCATCCGTATTATACGGAGTAGGTGGCTTTTACCAGTTCGTCAAGCGTTGTAGTGCCTGCAAGCACCATATCGGTAACGTTGCTTCTAAGCAGCTTTGTTCCGTTCTTTTCTGCCTGTGCGCCTATCTGCTCGGCTGTTGCGCCGCTTGAGATAAGCTCCTTTATATCGTTCGAGCTTACTATTATCTCGTGGATAGCGGTTCTGCCCTTATAGCCTGTATTATGGCATGAGCGGCATCCGCCGTAATGAGCCTTGCATATTTCAACCGGCTCTGTCTTTCCGACAAGTCTTAAGTCGGCAGGATCGGTAAGCATTACCTTCTCCTTGCACTCCGGACAAAGCAGCTTTACAAGTCGCTGAGCGATAACTCCGACAAGAGATGACGCAACCATGTAAGGTGCAACACCCATATCAACAAGACGGAGGATTGTACTTGCGGCATCGTTTGTATGAAGTGTCGAAAGAACCAAGTGACCTGTGATAGCGGCACGGATAGCGATGTCTGCCGTTTCACCGTCACGGATCTCACCGACCATTACTATATCAGGGTCCTGACGGAGAATAGAACGCAGAGCCGCCGCAAATGTAAGACCTGCCTTAGCGTTTATCTGTACCTGGTTTACACCGTCTATCTTCTTTTCGCAGGGGTCCTCAACGGTAACTATGTTAACGTTGGGCTTTGAAAGCTCACCGAGCGTTGCGTACAGTGTTGTAGATTTACCCGAACCTGTAGGTCCCGTAACCAGCATAACTCCGTGCGGGCAACGTATGATCTGCTTGAACATTTCGTAGTTGTACAGCGTCATACCAAGGTCGGTTATCTTTCTTGTCTTTTCATCTGCCGTTGAAAGCAGACGGATAACGCACTTCTCACCGTAAACGGTAGGTATGGTAGATACACGGACGTCAAGGTTTACGCCGTCGATAGTCATACCGAAACGGCCGTCAAGAGGTATTCTCTTTTCGGCGATGTTCATACCGCCGAGTATCTTTATACGGGTAATGAGCGAGTTATGTGCGGCAGGCTTTACCTTCATCTGCTCGATAAGCTCGCCGTCTACTCTGAGCCTTATTCGTGTTCTGTCCTTGAAAGGCTCTATATGGATATCCGATGCATTCATTCTGAATGATGTTTCGACTATTGTATTTACCAGCTTAACGATAGGTGCGTTATCAACACGCTCGCCCGATTCGGGGTCGTCCTGGATAACTGAGTCGGTATTACCCGTATACTCTTTATTGAGGTTATCCATAACGTTGCTTACGGTCTGCTGTGAATATGCCTTGCTGATAGTTTCGTTGATAGCTGTACGGGTAGCTATCATTGCGTGTATCTCCATACCGGAGATAACCTTCAACTCCTCGAATATGTAGAAGTTGATAGGATCGTCTGTAGCAACAGTAAGGCGTGAATCGTTCATCTGGAACGCTACACAGCAGTTCTTCTTTGCTATAGCCTCAGGTATCTTCTTGACCGCCTCTATATCAATCTTTGTGGTTGTGAGGTCGATGAACGGCACTTTAAGACGGATAGACAGCGCCTGTGCAAGCTGTGTTTCCGAAACATAGCCCAGCTCGAGCAATACGTCGCCGAGCTTTTTACCCGGCTCACTGCGCTGTTTTTCAAGGGCTTCTTCAAGCTGATCCTCTTTCAGAAATCCGTTCTCAACAAGAATCTGTCCTATCGGTATGTTCTTCATTAAACTGTTCCCCCTGTGATTAGTGGTATACTTGCCGCCCGTACTTGAAAAAGGCGGCGATATGTGGTAAAATATCCATACGCTGTTTTACAGCGTTCAGATTGAAACAAAAGCTAATTTTATATCGCAGAGCGGATTTAATATCCCTATCCCCCTGCCCCCTTTCCCCCGGAAAGGGGGAGAATACGGGGACTGTCGCCCCTGCGACCCTACTCTTGGGGCGTTGCCCCAAACCCCATTTGTTAAAATCTGTACCGTTGTTACAGCGTTCCAAAAAGGAAAGGATGGTTATATATATGACAGGTATACTATGGTATGATACCGTAATTTGCGTGCTTGTGTTTATCTTCGGCTCGGTCATTGGCAGTTTTCTGAATGTGGTAATCTACCGCACTCCGCTGCATATGTCAATCGTAAACAGCCCTTCTCACTGCTTTTCGTGCGGTGAACGAATAAAGCCGTATGACCTTGTGCCGATATTCAGCTGGATATTCTTAGGCGGCAAGTGCCGCAAGTGTAAGGCTCCTATCTCGGCACGTTACACTGTTGTAGAGGCTCTGACGGGAATAATGTTCCTGCTCGCCTACATAAGATTTTCGGCAAGTCTGCCGATGGTGGTCGCAATTGTATTCTTCTCATTGCTGATAGTCCTCAGCTGTATTGACATTGACCATATGGAAATCCCGTACTGGTGTACGATCTCGATTGCCGTACTCGGTATCGCCACGTTCTTCACCGAGCCTAATATGCCCTGGTGGGAGCATTTTGCAGGTGCGGCTGTTATCGCAGTTCCGTTTGCTATACTCGCTTTATTCGGCGGTATGGGCGGCGGCGATGTTCAGCTTATGGCGGCATCGGGCTTTGTGCTTGGCTGGAAGATAGTTCCCTCAGCCGTTATAGGTGTTGTGGTGGGCGCTGTCTACGGGCTTATCGTGCTTTGCGTATCGTCACGGTTCACTAAGGAGCAATCCGCAAAAATCAGCGAAAAACTCACAGATTGGTGCGAGGGCAAGGCTGTCGACAGCTCAAAGGATGTTATCATAGGTGAATTTGAACACGGCAAGTGCAAGATCGACCCTGAGCTTTTTGAAGAAAAAGCGTGGAATATTTCGGGCGATGAGCTTAAAGCCGCAACTGAGTCGCTCAGCAGCGAACTGAACGAAGTAATAGGCAATCTTCCCGACAGCAAGGAATATGTATTCCGTGCGAACGTGGAAAACGGCAAGATAACAAAGATAAAGCTGCGCCGCCGCATTGCTTTCGGTCCTGCACTGAGCGTAGGACTTGCAGTCGGTATGCTTTGCGGTGAAACCATTATCAAGGCTTATCTTTCAATGCTGTAAAATAAGCGTTTATATTTCCCCCGCCTTACGGCGGGGGATTTTTTGTTATCAGCCGAAAATCTTAATCCTGTAAAGAATTACAATATTCATATCATCAGAATAACTGTAATTCTCAAGGTCGGGACTGCTTGAAGGTGTCAGCTTCAGAAGCGACATATTGAGCAGCTTGAACATCTGAACTCGCTCACTTACCTTTATGTTTCCATCGGAATCGTAAGTGTTGACACCCATTCTGCACCATGTGCCCTTATCGCCTGAGGTCGTCTTGAATGTGAACTTATAGCGCGAGTCATTGTAATATTCATTATTGAATACGGCATAAGCATTATTGTTGACAAGCGAAGTAGCCTTTGTCTTATAGTCAACAACACTGTTGAGCTTGCCGAGATCGTATAACTGATAACCCTCAGCTGTTGAACGCAGTATCATGCAGTAAACAGTTTCGTTGAGTTCCTTATCGGCGAACATAACGGAAGCTATCTTTGCCACACTGCTGTCAACATCGGAGTTCTTGGTAAGATCCTCGGTCTTATATTCTTTTATGTTGTATGTTGAAGCATTTTTCAGCTTATCAGTAACATAATTGGTTATCGTATCGGTTACGGCATTTGTTACTGTATCCTCGTCCAGAGATTTCACTATGCCGTTTACGGGATTGAACATAGACATAGCCGCAACAATGAGTATTGTCATAATTGCCATTGCGATTATGACTTCAATCAGCGTAAATGCCTTTTTCTTTAAGAGCTTTCTCATCCGGCATCATCCTCCTTTACGGGCGTACCGTAAATATGGTTGTAAATACCGTTTGTAGCCGCATCATCAAATGATTCCGATGTTTTTGCCGTATCTGTGCTCTTTGGATCAATAAAATACTTGGCAAAGCAACCGTAATCACTTTCAAACTTATCTTCGGACAGTGTAAAGTATATCTTCATGCTGTACGAAGTATCCTTGTCGCTTGCTTTCTTTGCACTGAATCGTACATTTGTGCCGGATACCATGCTATAAGCCATTTTATCATCGGGCGTTACAACAATATTCTTTGACGCTTCGGGGAGCGCAATCTTTAAAGACTTGCTCTCTGAACCGTTAAGTGCATTTGTTGAGGTTGTATCAACCATAAACGCAAGCGTAATCTTGTATTTACCGTCCTCAAGAACACAGCTTTCTTCATGCACGTATATCTTGTCAATACCCTTTGTGCCGTAAATATGGATATCATCGGTTACCATACCGCCGCTGTTTTTATCCTTATCCTTATTGCCGCCGTCATTCTTGATGGTGGCATCAATAGTATTTATCTCAAGTCTGCCGTCATTATCGGCTTCGGTGCTGTCCTTGCGTATCTTTACATCGTTTATCTTGACATCGTTCGTACCGCCCGTGGGACTTACAAACTTCATGACAAGATTTACGGTATCTCTTTCAACAAGAGCGTTTTCCTGCACAAGATTGCTTATCTGCGTGTCCATATCCTTATCCACGCTGTCATTCTTTCTGTGCTGTGCTATCGCTATTGCAAGTATCTGCATTACGATAGCCGACATAAGAGCGAATATGACTATGGAAACGAGAACCTCTGTCAGCGTAAAGCCTTTTTTACTTTTAAAGCGTTTAAACAGCTTCATGCTATCCGCTCCTTTCATCAGTTATAACCGTACTTTCTCCATGATCTTGAGCTTGACGAACCGAGTGTTCCGATCTCACCGCCCGAATTGGAAATGAGCTTTTCCATATAATCAAAGCGTGCGTCTTCCTTTTCAGTTCCAGTCAGCGTACTGTCTACATATCTGTCGTAGTAGTCATAGGGGATAGTAGCCATATACACTCTTGATGTATTCGGCATCTCATAGTCGGATACGATAAGACCGCCGAGCATCGCAAAATGTCCTTCTGTTGACTTACCTGCACCGAACGTCATATAGGGTGCATATATGAAACCGCAGAATGTATTATACTGCATATCAAAATTTACATCGCTGTTCTTGTTTATCGCAACTACGAACAGGTTGTTATGAATTCCGCCTGAGTTCTTGTACTTATCAAGAATGTTCTGCTTAAACAGTGTCTGCTTTCTGGCATCTGTGTCATTTGTTCTCATAATGGCGCTTATCTTAGCTTCAGAAAATTTATCGGTATTAGTTACCTTACCATCTGCCGCTATCGCATCGGGAAGAACCTCCTTAAGAAGGTTGTAGTGACCCATAAATACTCGTGTCTGAGCAAAGTATGTTACGCCGTCGCCTATAACGAATATTACACTGCCCTTACCCTTTGTAAGTACGCTGAACCAACCGGCAAACTGACCGTCGGGTTCGTTGTTCCAACGGAAGCAGTTGAACTTGGATTTATCCTCCGACTTATTTGAGAAGCTGTATGTGGGTGAACTCCACTCGTTAGCAGGAGGAGTTTTCTTCATAAAGCAGTTTGCGGGGAGATATACATACATATCCTTGTCATTGCCGTCGGGCATTGTGGTATCGAACACGATATTGTAACCGTTCCACGGTTCTGCCGTAATGCGCATATCACCCATTATAACATACGAACCGAACTTCTCTGCGCTTACGATAAGCTGATTTTCATTGCTTCCTGTGCCTGCAAATCTTTCGAGCTCGGAAGCACTAGGATTGCCGAAGTTGTAGTTTATCGGATCGTATTTATATGTACCGTCGTCATTGATAAACTTCTTTGTCATATTCCAGTTGGTGTACTCGGGATTTCCGACTTTTTCGTTAATCTTAGCCTTGACATTTGTCAGGGATTCGCATGTTCCGCTGTCGGAAGGCCATACATACGAATATGCCTGTTCATTTGAGCCTCTCGCCTTATCCATATTTGCACGCAGTGCGTTGTATGCGCTGTCATTCTCGCCGTTCTTTGCTACAAAGCGAATAGAAGCATCGGTATAATCCTTTATTCTGCTGTCATCAACGCCGTGTGACTTTATCCATGTCTTCTGTGCGCCGTAATAACTTGAGCCTGAGCAGAGGTAGACATTGCCTCCGACCGTTATTCCGCCGGGGAACTTGTCGCCCGTGTTTACTTCTTTGTCAATGTAAACATCACCGTTTACATAAACCTTGCCCTTATATGGTTCATTTCCGAAGAAAGCGGCATCACCGTTTACATAGATCTCACAATCGCTGTCATTACTGGGTCGTCCGCTTATGAAATCACCGACAACATAAACATCGGTATCGTTCTCATAGTTGAACGATGTACCCTGTATGAGATTGCCGCCGACTCTTATACGTCCGCCGTTCAGGTTCATTGCACCCTGACCGCCGTTATACGTCATTATAAGGTTGTTTCCAGTGGTGATATCAAATGTCTGGTCACCGTTTGAGTTGATAGGTGCGTTGTTTATTGAAAGCGTACCCGCACTGATAACCTCGGCTCTGATATTGATACCCGAGTTGCCCGACTGTGATGAACCTATCTGGCTGTACTCGTTATCAAGGTACATTGTTGATGTTACGGTCATACCGGACATTACAACATCGTTCGGAGCATAGCCTGTCGATGTGAAGAATCTGTCGAACGAATAAGGTTTTGAAACAAGCGTAAACTCACCGATTGAGGTTACCGTTGAGGTTTCACCGTTTACTAATACTTCGGTTTCGACTTTTATCGTCTGCTTTTCGTCGCAGCTGTCACCGCTGAGCTTTGTTACCGTTATCTTGTAATCGCCAAGACCGCCGGCAAGCTCTGCAAAAGCATCTGTGCCATCGCCCTTTGTGGTGAGCGACTTGTTGGGCGACAGTGCAATTATAGCGTCTACGAAAGCATCGTCCGTCTTTGTGTTGAGATATTCGGTTACGAGGTCATTTAGCGAAACGGCACTCTGGTAAGACTGTTCATTGCCGTATTTTATCTCGACCTGTGCACGAGCGGAAATTGTCGAATAATAAACCGCAGATGCAAGAACTATCATAACCGTCATTATAGCGATAATGAAGAATAAAACGCTTCCCTTGCCGCCTTTCAGCCGCAATAACGCCCTTTTCATCATTAACGCTCTTTTGTTATGTTTGTTCATAGCGTTTCATCCTTTCATTTCTTACTTGTAAGCAACCGTTTATTCGGCTGTGCTGTTATTAGCCGCAAAGGGATCTGCCACAGGCTGTATGCAAAGCAGATTTACGGAGAATTCCATTGTGTAATCGCCGGAAGAAGCGTTGCTCTCACCGGAATTTGTGCTTGTGTTCTCTTCCATCTGATAGCTGAGCGATGCGATAGAAACGGTTTTTCCGTCACCGTTCTTTTCGTATACACCCGAATAAAGCAGGTCTGCAAAATCGTGAAGATTCTGGAGCTTATTTGAATGTGCCGTAAATGCTACTGTTACAGAACCTACGGTTACCGGTTCGCTCGCGGCAAGAAGTGTCGCCTGGAGCTTCTTTGCGTACATAACAAGCTCTCTTGTGCTGAGCTTGCTGAAATCGGTTTCTTTATCCGGAGTTTCAACGACGGTATTGGCAAAGTCCTTGAGAGGATATGTTACCTCTGTGGGTGAAAATACCGATACGGAAAGTGCCTGCGTTGAGAAAGGCGAAATTGTAAGTCCGTCTATCGTTATATCCTTGCCATTTGCAATAAACTTACGCATAATCTCGTCAGCCTCGTATTCTGTGAGGTCGTTGAAAAACTTGTCGGCAAGGTTCTTACCGTCTTCATACGCCTGGCTGATCTCGTTATCTATTGTTGACTCGTGTTCGAGCTGTTTATTTATATCCGCATATTGCTTATTGACAGACGCAAGCTGCTTGTTGTTATCACTGATCTTGTTGAAGTTGGGAAGAATAAATACAAATATGCCGACGCCTATTATTGCGGCAACTAAAAATACAACTATAAGAATTCGTTCCTGTTTACTGATCTTCATGTTATGTATGTCCTTTCCCCGTTACTGTGCCGTAGATTCGGCAGTTGATTCTGTTGCGGAAGCGGTTGAAGATGTATCGGTCTGTGTGCCGTTCTCGCCTGCTTCTATAATACTGTTAGCCGAATTCTTATCGACTGCAACGCCATTACCTGCCTTGAGAAGCATTGTCAGGCTGAACTCAACGGTTTCCTTATTGTCTTCGCCTTTTTCAACAGTGTAACCGGTATATGTGATATTTTCAAAATAGCCCTGATCTATCAGCGCTCTGACATACTGTGAAGGCTGCGCCTGATTTTTACAGCTGTATGTTGCGGTTACAGAATAGCCGGAAATATCGACTGAATCTATCAGCTTCATACCTGAAAGGTTTTTGCGAATGTCTTCCTTCGTTACGCTCTCAATGCCGTCCTGCTTTTCCGTAAACGGCTCTCTGAGCATCTTATATACCGCTGTAGTACCCTTAGGCATATAATTGTACATCAGTTCGGCATTTGCAATAGAATCCTTGTAACTCTGGAAGTTGGCAAGAACGCCTTCCTTCTGCTGTAAAGTCGTTAGCCTTGCCTGAAGTGCCGTGTCGTTTATCTGTGCCTGCACCTTTGTTATCTCGCTCTTTATGCTGTTGTTGATAACATCTACAACAACATTTGCGCCGACAACCGCAAGAACGCTTATGAGAGCCGCCGCACCAAGTCCGATGAAGAAGGTATTAAGACCCTTGCTTTCCTTAGCCGCTGTGGTATCAAGAAGGTTGATATGCTCAAGCTCCTTGTTTACCTTGTAGAGTGCGCCGATGGCGTTTGCATATACGGTAAACTCGAAGTCAGCTCTTGACGCAATGGTTGTCGGTGCACTCAGAATGTGACAGGGAACGCTAAAGCCCGATACGGTGTTCGTAAGCGCTATGAAGTCGCCTATCTCACCGTAGAACATCATTTCCTTGATGGGCTTCATGTCCTTCCTTGACTGGAAGAACTGGAACATTCTGAACAGGTTATCATATATAGCCTGGTTAACATAGTCCTCTGCGTTATTATAATCAGCGGGGTCGATCTTGAAATATCTTGAGAACGAAAGAACATTGTCTTCGTAAAGGTTGATATTCAGGAACTCCTTGTCTATCTGAACAAGCAAGAGCGGCATATAACCTGACATCTTCGGAGTGTTCTGAATAAGACGTGAAATTGCATTGTTTGAAATGTTTACAGCCTTAAGTGCAAGACCCATGTGCGTGAACAGCTTTACATATCCGCCAACAAGACGCTGGGGGCAGGCTGTGGCAAGAACCTTGATAAGAGGGTTCTTGTTCTCGTCTACGGTTTCACCAACTATGGTATATGAAATATTATAGTCGCCCGATATGCCCATGTTGCTTCCTATCATAGCCTCGATAGCGGCGGTATTGGAGAGCTTTCTGGGCTTGGGGAGCATAAGCTCCTTGTAGAGTATCGAGCTTGAGCTGATCGATACGATAGTATCCTTTTCCTTGATCGCTCTTGTGTTGATCATATCAATTATTTCAGCCGCAACCAGCGGAACATCTGCTATGTAGCCGTTTGAAACAAGACCCTTTTCGATCTCTCTGAAGTCAACCTCGTCAATCTTGATCTTATTGCCCTGTGCTGAACCACGGACAAGTTTGATTTGTCTGTCGGTAATATCAATAGATAACATATCTCAATAATTCCTTCCTGCTTATTAGGTTTAATTTTCGTTGCTTTTTAAGTATTGCCCATGCCTTCCATACCTGAGTAAAGAATCGGGAATACACCTGCAAGCAAGCAACCTACCATGACACCCATAAGGATAATCATTACAGGCTCCATAAGGCCTACAAGTCTTGATATTGCTGAGTCGGCTTCATCGTCGTAATAATCTGACGATTTAGCAAGGATGGTATCCAGAGTACCTGACTCCTCACCGACATAGACAATCGATACGAACATACCGTCAAATACGTTTATTCTGCCCATTGCCACCGAGAGCGACTCGCCTCGTTTAACGTTTTCGACAACATCCTCAAACTGCTTGATTATATATGTATTGCCAAGTGTGCCTACCGACTTTTCGATACAGTCTACCATCTGAAGACCGGACGAGAAAAGGTTCGACATTGTACGGGCAAAACGTGCCGTATAGATTGTACGGAGAAGTCCTCCGATCTTCGGTAATTTCAGAAGCATTTCGTCCCACTTGAGCTTTGACGAGGGAGTCTTGATAATAAGTCGCAGTGCAATCACTATTGCGATGAAAACTATAACAAGAATATACCACTGGTTGATCATAAAGTCACTTATTCCGAAAATTGCCTGCGACAGCATAGGCATTTCAGAATCGCCTGCAAGATCACGGAACATAGGCATGATCATCGTGAACATGGCTATCATGATAACTACCAGAAGCACAAGCAGAACGATAGGATAGATCATAGCACCCTTGATCTTGTTCTGTGTCTTGCTATCCTTTGCGTAATGCTCGGATACACGGTTCATAATAACGTCAAGATTACCGGACGCTTCACCCGCACCGACCATGCTGACAAACAGCGAGGGGAATACGCCGGGCTTTGTAGCTATAGCCTCAGAGAAGCTGCGTCCTTTTTGTACCTCCTCGTATATATCGAGAAGCACCTGCTTTTGCTTTTTGTTTTCGGTCTGCGCCTGCAATATCTGAAGCGCCTTTACAAGACTTACACCCGATGTAAGCATCGCCGCAAGCTGTCGGCAGAAGAACGACAGATCCTTCGTCTTGAACTTATATTTGACATCTGCCGCCTTGTTCTTTGCCGCATCCTTATAAGATGTGCAGAACAAGCCTTTTTGTCGGAGCTTGTCAATAAGTTCAACGGAATCTTCCGCCATTTCGGTGCCTTTTACCTTCTTACCGTTAACGTCGGTAGCAACGTAAGTAAAAGTTGTCACTGGTTATCCCCCATTCATCATAACAGAATAAACAACCTCCATATTAAATGGAAATTATTATATAACAAAATTATACCATAAGTTTAAGCGAATAGCAAGAAAACTTTGATGACATATCAAACAATTTTCAAAGCGAAATTTTATGGAAAATTGCCTAAAAGCATTCTTGGTTTTCGTTGATTTAAGGCATTTTTTCATTGTTTTTTAGTTTTGACATATACATACAGCCATTCGAGGCATATTCTGACGATATGGCTTTATACTATTTAAATATAAATATAGAAAACAGCGGTTACGCATCAAGTGCGATAGTAATCATATCGGTAAGGGTCTTTTCACGTTCTTCGGGTGTGATGTCCTCCGTTCCTGTCAGAGGGTTGTTCGTAACGGTGCAGATGCACAGTGCCTTCTTGCCTGCCGCCGCCGCATTCATATAAAGTGCCGCCGCTTCCATTTCTACGGCAAGAACACCCATTTTCGACCACGCCGAAAGGCTGTTCGACACATCGTAATAAACCTCTCCCGTCAATACATTTCCGACGTGAGCCTTGATATTTTTTTCCGTCGCAAGCTCATACGCCCTTTTCACAAGTCCGAAGTCGGCTATGGGTGCATATGTTCCGGGCAAGCCGTACTGCCTGTCAACATTAGTATCGTGGCAAGCACCCTGCGCTATTATCACATCTCTGGGTTGAACCTGCGGTACAAGCGCACCTGCCGTTCCGATTCTTATAATCGTTTCGGCTTCATAGAAATTGAACAGCTCATAGCTGTATATGCCTATGGATGAAACTCCCATTCCGCTTCCCATTACCGTTACCTTTGAGCCTTTGTAATTGCCAGTGAAGCCGAGCATATTTCTTGTGTCGTTAACGCAGACTGCGTCCGAAAGATAATTTTCAGCTATGAATTTTGCCCTTAACGGATCTCCCGGCATAAGAATTTTCTCTGCAATTTCTCCCATTTTTGCCTTTATGTGCGGTGTAGGTACGTTTGCCATACTATCATTTTCCTTTCTGAAACCATTTGAATTATGCTGATTTTACTTCTTTTTTCGGCACACAGCAAGAATTTTCATCCAGAACATACATATTGTTGCATTTTTCATATTGTGAATCGGATAATAATATCCATATTCTGCATTTAAAGTTACAGCAGTGTAACAAATTCGGGTCTTTGCGTGTGCTTTGTTCACATATTATACACCATAACGAAAAAAATGTCCAGTTTCATTTAAACGATTACATTCTTTTTTGTCATTCTGAACGAAAATTAAGCCGATTAAACAAATTAAGGTAAAACCTACTTGACCGTAACGTAAAATTTATGTATAATTCATTTCAGCCAAGCAAAAGACTTGGTGTTATAGATCGATACAAACTTACTGTAAGGAGATTAAAGACATGAAAAAGATTTTAGCTTTAGTAGCAGTAGTAGCTATGGTAGCAGCTATGGCAACAGCTTGCGGCAACAACACAACATCATCAAGCGTTGGTAGCTCAACAAGCGTTTCTGAGTCTAAGTAATCAGAAATAACGAAAAATACCGGGAGTTCGTTTTTACGGACTCCCGGTTTTTTCTTTATATTTTCTGCACTCAGGCTAAAATGCGTTGTTGAATTCCTCACATATCTGCTGTGCCGACCTTCCGCTTTCTCTGTTATAGCGGTTTATCACTATCCTGCCGTTTCTGTTCATACTGCACGGCTGTTCACAGCAGGTCATAAACACGCTTATGCCCGCACTGCCGATTATCTCCGCACTCCCCTCACTCAGCGACCCGAAGGGATACGCAAAAGCGACCGGTCTTTTCCCTGTGACCTGCTGTAATTTATCCGACAGCCTTGCCACATCCTCATACAGCACCGTGCGGTACTGCTCGTCACTCTCGTTTTCTTTTCTCGCACAGCCGTTTCTTTCCCCGTTGTACGAGTGCATATCGTAGGTGTGATTTCCTATTTCGACATAACCGCTGTCCGACAGCGTTTTTATTTCATTCCAGGTAAGATAGGAATATGAAAGATGCTCCCCCTCGCCGCCGTTTTCGGAATATTCGTCCGTATAACTGCCGACAACATTTATGACCGCCTTCATCCCGTATTTTTTCAGCAGCGGCAGTACATAATAAAGTCCGGTTTCATAACCGTCGTCAAACGTGATTATAACCGTTTTTTCCGGCAGTCTGCCGCCCTGCTCACGAATTTTCACAAGCTGAGACGGAAGAACAGAAACATAACCGTTTTCGGACAGATACGCAAGATCACTCTCCAGCTCGTTTGGAGTAATTATATATTTTCCGGCTCTGCTTTCATCCTTTAACACCTGATGATACATCAGCCCTATAAAGCTGTCGCCGCTTTCGTTTTCGGCATAAATTGCGGCACTCAGTATCCCGAGCATCACCGCAATGCACACCACGCCTGCCGTGATTGCCGCAACGCATATTTTTATGCTTTTCAAGCTATCATCTCCGTTTGTTCTTTTTGTTAAATTATCAGCCTTTAAGCATATGATTATTCGTTAAACTGCCGTATTTTTTTGTTTTACAAACTTTTACACGTTTTTCCGATTGACTGCTATTTTTTTTAGTTGTATAATTTGCGTAGTAAAATTTGTTTATATCCCCGATATACCATAGTCCGAGTTTTCTATCTGCAATTATTTTCTATTCAGGAGAGGTTTATATGAACACTGATAATATGCGAGAGCGTGCAGTTGCCGTGAGTGTGGTCATTCCCGTATACAACGTTGAAAAATACATTGAACGTTGTCTTGATTCGCTTGTCCGCCAGAATTTCGGATATAAATACGAAATAATCATTGTGAATGACGGAACGAAAGATAATTCCATGACGATAGCGAACAGGTTTGCAAGCGAGTATGACTTCATAAAAATAATCACTCAGCAAAACGCAGGCCTTTCAGCCGCAAGAAACACAGGTCTTGCAAACGCAAGAGGCGAATATATCGCCTTTGTTGACAGCGACGACTTTGTATCGCCATTTTACATTTCCGAAATGTACACGCTCGCCGTAAAAAACAACGCAGACATAGTACAGTGCAGATACTGCAATTACTTTGAAAAATCCGACCGCAGTATAAATGTGCTTCTGTCCCACCGTAACGGTGTAATCGGCGGAAAAAAGGCGTTTGAAAAGCTGATTTCCGACGTTTCGGTAAGAAATTACGCATGGAACAAGCTGTACAGACGTTCGCTCTTCACCGACAACAATATATCCTACCCTGTCGGAAAGTGCTTTGAGGACGTAATTACAACGCCACGCCTGTTTGCCTGTGCGGAAAATGTTGCCTTCACACGAAAGGTGCTTTACAGCTATGCCCACCGTCCCGACAGCATAACGGGTCTTGCAGGAAGAAAAATGGTAGACAGCTATCTTGAGGCATATCTCATCTTGTCGGAATATCTTGCAGAAAACGGCATCTATTACAGCTGTCGCACAAGGATTTCCGTTATAACCTTAAAGGTGCTTATAACGCTGTACGGAATGATAGCAAGGCAGTATATGGCAGGCAAAGGAAACGGCGGCAGCTATATTTCCGACTGCCGTGAGGTGAGAAACACCGTAAAAAAACAACTGCGTCTGCTTTCTCCTGCGTATCTTAAAAGAGCGCAGAAAAAACAGCTTTCAAAAACAAACTGACATATTTCCCCGAAAAGCATTTTCGTTTTTCGGGGAATTTTCTTTACTTTACAGGCTTAAAAACCGTTTATTTCGCTTAATTTTCACATTTTCCCTGTTGCAATCGGATAAAAACCGTGTTATAATTAGTGTATATGTAAATTGGAGAAGAAAAGATATGAGTATTGCAGTAGCTATTGACGGCCCTGTAGGAGCGGGCAAAAGCTCCATCGCCAAAGAATGCGCAAAGCGTTTAGGCTTTATATACGTTGACACGGGCGCTATGTACCGTTGCATAGGTCTTTTCTGCGACCGCAACGGCGTTGATATGGACGACCCCGTGAGAGTAAGTGCGGCACTTTCGCATATTTCTCTTGACGTAAAGATAAAGGACGGCACACAGCACATATATCTTAACGGCTATGACGTTTCCGATGAGATACGCTTACCCGAAATAAGCATGGCGGCATCCAAGGTTTCCGCTATCCCGGCCGTAAGAGCATTCCTCCTTCAGCTTCAGCGTGATATGGCAGAAAGCCGTGACGTGATAATGGACGGCAGGGATATAGGAACTGTCGTACTTCCTAACGCAACAGTGAAGATATATCTTACGGCAGACGCCGAGGTGCGTGCAAAGCGCCGTTATGACGAGCTTATCGCAAAGGGTACGGCTGTATCTTACGAGAGCGTGCTTACGGATCTTAAACAGCGTGACCACAACGATATGACAAGAGAAATAGCACCGCTGAAGCAAGCCGACGACGCAGTGCTTGCGGATACGACAGAGCTTGATTTTGAAGGCTCATGCGACCTGCTTGTCAGAATAATCAAAGAAAAGGCAGAAATCAGATAATGTATGAATTTTTCAGGAAGATAGTATGTCTTTCAATGCACATAAAATACAGGATCAAGGTAATCGGCGGTGACAACAGACCGTATAAAAACGGCATAAAGGGCGGCTATATTATAGCCTGCAATCACCAGGATTACGGCGATCCTCCGCTGATAGCGGCAGTGAACAAGGCGCATTTTTCGTTTATGGCGAAGATCGAGCTGTTCGAGAAAAATAAATTCTTCGCCTGGCTTATTACCAAGTGCGGAGCGTTCCCCGTTGTAAGAGGCGCAGGTGACGGCAGTGCCATTGACCACGCCATAGCCGACCTTGAGAAGAACAGGGCTTTCGTAATATTTCCCGAAGGCACACGTTCTAAGGACGGCAATATCGGCAGAGCAAAATCGGGTATTGCGGTTATCGCAGGCAAGACAAATGCCCCCGTTCTTCCGATGTGCATAAAGTACGGGAAAAAGGGCTTCCGCAGAAAAGTATGGATCTCGGTAGGCGAGATGATTCCTGCCGAGCATATCGCACTGAACAGCGATGACAGAACAGAGCTAAGACGTGTTTCAAATCTTATTATGGATAACATAAAGATGCTGATGGACGGTATGAGCGAATATGGCGATCCGCTCCCGAAGCAGTATAACCCGAAGCCCGAAAAGCAGACGGAAGAGGAAAGCAAGTGAGCCGTTACAATATTGAAACGGCAAAGAGCGCAGGCTTCTGCTTCGGTGTTAAGCGTGCTGTCGAAATTGCGGAAAAAACCGCAGAAGAAAACGGCAGCTGCTATACGCTCGGAGAACTGATACACAACGGCAGTGAGATAGCAAGACTTCAGAAGCTGGGAGTATATCCCATAGATTCACCTGACGATCTGCCACAGGGCAGGACGCTTATAATCCGCTCCCACGGCGTTGCGAAATCGGTCACAGATTATATACACGATAAGGGCATAAGCTGTATTGACGCTACCTGCCCGTTTGTCGCAAAGATACACAACATTGTTTCAAAGTCGGAATGCCCCGTTATCATAGCGGGCGACCCCGATCACCCTGAGGTAATCGGGATAGTCGGACATTGCAGGAATCCCGATGAAGTAACAGTGGTGCGTGACTCGGACGAGCTGGAAAAAATGGCAGAATTGCAGAAATTTCCTCGTCAAAATGCACTAATCATGGTTGCTCAGACGACGTTTAATTCGTCAAAATGGCAATCTTGCATTCAAGTTGCAAAAAAACACTATACAAATATCACGATTTTTGATACAATATGTAGTGCGACGGCTGAAAGACAAAAGGAAACCGAGGAGCTTGCACGGCGCTCGGCGCTCATGGTCACGGTCGGCGGAAAAAATTCCAGCAACACCGCAAAGCTGGCACAGATAAGTCAAAAACACTGCCCTGTAATATTTACGCAGGACGGCAGTGATATTGATAAAGCCGCAGTGCTTAGCCTGCTCCCTTTGCAGGGCGGTACGGTCGGTATAACGGCAGGAGCTTCGACACCTGCCTATATAATAAAGGAGGTTCATAGAATTATGAGCGAAATTCTCAACAATGAAGAAGGATTCGACTTCATGGCGGAGGTTGACAAGACCTTCAAAAAAGTATATATAGGGAACAGGGTCAAGGCTTTAGTAGTAGCTGTAAACAAGAACGAAGCTGTTGTAGACTTAGGCACAAAGCACTCGGGCTACATTCCTGCAAGCGAGCTTTCGCAGGATCCCAATGCAGCTCCCTCAGATGTTGTCAAGGTTGGCGATGAGATCGAAGCCATCGTTACAGCTGTAAATGACGCAGAAGGTACAGTTACACTTTCCAAGAAGAAGGTTGACAGCGTTCTCGGCGTAGAAAAGCTCGCAGCCGCTATGGAAAATAATGAAACGCTCGAAGGTGAAGTATCATCGGTAGTTAAGGGCGGCGTTATCATTATCTCCAACGGTACAAGAGTATTCATCCCGGCTTCCCAGACAGGCGTTCCCAAGGACGGCAAGCTTGAAGAGCTTCTCAAGAAGACAGTTCCCTTCAAGGTTATCGAAGTAACAGAGGCAAGAGGCAGAGTTGTTGGTTCTATCCGTCAGGCTAAGAAGGAAGCAAACGATGCCGCTAAGGCTAAGTTCTGGGAGAACATTGAGGTAGGTCAGAAGTTCACAGGTGAAGTTAAGTCTATCGAAAGCTACGGCGTATTCGTAGACCTCGGCGGAGTTGACGGTATGGTTCACTCAAGCGAGCTTACCTGGAACAGAATCAAGCACCCCAGAGAGATCGTTAAGATCGGCGACAAGCTCGATGTATATGTAAAGAGCTTCGACCCCGAGAAGAAGAGAGTATCACTCGGCTGCAAGAAGGAAGAGGACAACCCCTGGAACAAGTTCGTTGCAGAGTACAGCGAAGGCGATGTTGTTGACGTTACTATCGTAAGCATCACACCCTTCGGCGCATTTGCACAGATTATCCCCGGCGTTGACGGTCTTATCCACATCAGCCAGATCTCTACAGAGCGTATCAACAATGTAGCTCAGGTTCTTTCCATCGGCGATGAAGTTAAGGCAAAGATCATCGAAATCAACGAGGAACAGAACAGAGTAAGCCTCTCTATCCGTGCACTCAAGGAAGAAATGCCTGAGGACGAGGAAGAAGAAGCTGAAGACGCTGAATAATCGTCAATAAAGAAAATATTGAGCCACCGGTCACGGTGGCTCATTTTATGCAAAAAAACGGAGAGAAAATGAAAAAACTGAAATCAATAATGCCGGGAACAGCCGTATGTGCCGTCATTGCCGCTGCGGCAACGCTGACAGGCGGGATAAGCATAGGCGGATTTTCCTTTGAGCTTATCGGAGCGCCTGTAATAGCAATACTTCTCGGTATGATACTGACGCTTGTATTTCCGAAGCTCGCAAGCCTTACATCGCTGTCGGGCGGAATAAAGTTCACATCAAAGAAGATTCTGCAGTGGGCTGTGGTAATTCTCGGCTTTTCGCTGAATTTAAGCACTATAGCACAGGTCGGTGCAAAGAGCCTGCCCGTTATAGTCGGCACTATCTCAATATCGCTGATAGTTGCGTTTATAATGATGAAGCTAATGAAGGTGGACCCTAAGACCGCCTGTCTTATAGGCGTAGGCTCGTCTATCTGCGGCGGCTCGGCTATTGCGGCTACAGCGCCCGTTATAGATGCGGATGATGAAGACGTTGCACGTTCAATATCGGTAATATTCCTGTTCAATGTGCTTGCCGCACTTATATTCCCGACGCTCGGACACGCTATAGGACTTGGCACGGAAGGGTTTGCGGTATTTGCCGGAACTGCGGTCAACGACACCTCGTCGGTCACTGCGGCGGCATCGACAGCGGAGGGCATTTACGGATACAGCGGAATACTTTCAGCCGCCGTAACGGTAAAGCTGACAAGAACGCTTGCCATTATCCCGATAACGCTCGTGCTTGCACTCTACCGCACAGCAAAAGCCAAAAAAAGCGGCGGCAGTAAAACTGATTTCTCGATTAAGAAGATATTCCCGTGGTTTATCCTTTTCTTTGTCGGTGCGTCACTTATAACAACGGTCTGCGGATTACTGCCCGAAAACAGCGTCACGCTGTTCTACTCATCGCAGTTTGTGCCGTTTGCAAAATGGCTGGCTAAATTCTTTATAGCAATGGCTATGGGTGCTATCGGACTTAACACAAATATAGTAAAGCTGATACGCAACGGCGGAAAGCCGATACTTCTCGGACTGTGCTGTTGGGTATCCATCACCGCCGTTTCGCTCGGGGTACAAAGCGTTACGGGACTTTTCACAAGCAATCTCTTATAATATAAAACCCGATTATTATTAATGCTGTTCAGTAAAACGCATCACCGACACCGCCGAAAACACTTTCCGCATTGACAAGGTATTAATATTTTCGTGAGTGTATCGGTGCAACTGCTCTAACATTGACTCTTCAAAAAAACGCCACTAACCTGAGATATATGTACTAACCTGCGGACGTGTAGCG
>ERZ791740.389-NODE-389-length-38489-cov-6.552219_pt1 | contig 38489 bp, 26 predicted proteins | sample MGYA00510041_ERZ791740 | MGnify/ENA primary metagenome ERZ791740 (study PRJEB30046, sample SAMN00791959) | human gut metagenome | study: EMG produced TPA metagenomics assembly of the A metagenome-wide association study of gut microbiota in type 2...
GCTTGCCCAGCAGGTTCTGGCGGAAGCGGCCCTGCTTGCCCTTCAGCATATCGGAAAGGCTCTTGAGGGCGCGGTTGTTGGGGCCAGTGACCGGGCGGCCGCGGCGGCCGTTATCGATCAGGGCGTCAACTGCTTCCTGCAGCATGCGCTTTTCGTTGCGCACGATGATGTCGGGAGCGCCCAGCTCCAGCAGGCGCTTCAGACGGTTGTTGCGGTTGATTACGCGACGGTACAGATCGTTCAGGTCGGAAGTCGCAAAGCGGCCGCCATCCAGCTGGACCATGGGGCGGATATCCGGCGGAATGACCGGAACAACGTTCAGAATCATCCACTCCGGGCGCTGGCCGGACAGGCGGAATGCATCAACGCACTCCAGGCGTTTCAACAGGCGGACGCGCTTCTGGCCGGTAGCCTTTTCCAGTTCCTCATGCAGCTCTGCGGACAGAGCTTCCAGGTCGATCTCAGCCAGCAGCTTCTGGACGGCTTCGGCGCCCATGCCGGCTTCAAAGGTATCCTCGTACTTTTCCCGCATCTCCTTGTACTCGCGTTCGGTCAGGAGCTGCTTTTTCTCCAGCGGAGTAAAGCCGGGATCGGTAACGATATAGTTTGCAAAGTAGAGCACCTTGTCCAGCTGGCGGGGGCCGATGTCCAGCATCAGGCCAATGCGGCTGGGAATGCCCTTGAAATACCAGATGTGCGAAACGGGTGCAGCCAGCTCAATGTGGCCCATGCGCTCGCGGCGGACCTTAGCGCGGGTAACTTCGACACCGCACTTATCGCAGATCTTGCCCTTATAGCGGATGCGCTTATACTTGCCGCAGTGGCATTCCCAGTCCTTGGTAGGTCCAAAAATGCGCTCGCAGAACAGGCCGTCGCGCTCCGGCTTCAGGGTGCGGTAGTTGATGGTTTCAGGTTTCTTGACCTCGCCATAGCTCCAGGCACGGATCTGGTCGGGAGAAGCAAGGCCGATCTTGATAGAATCGAACTCTTTATTTTCCATTCAGCGAACCCTCTCATTTAATCGTGACGTAAACAGCATTCCGATCATTCACCGTCGAACAGGTCGTCGCCATTGTCGGCTTCGATCTGTGCCAGAGAAGCTTCATCCGGCTCCTCATCGCCCAGGTCGTCGTCAAAGCCTTCATCGGCATCCTTGACACTGTAATCATCCTGCAGCTCGCTTTCCAGCAGAACGTTATCACCGATATCGCTGTTGTCAAAGTTGGCATCGTCATCGTCATATTCCTGACGCATATCAACAGCGTTGCCTTCCTTATCCTGAACAACAATATCCAGGCCAAGGCTCTGCAGTTCTTTCAGCATAACACGGAAGCTTTCGGGGATGCCCGGATTCGGCACATCTTCGCCCTTGACGATTGCTTCGTAGGTCTTGACACGGCCCACAACGTCGTCAGACTTGACAGTCAGGATTTCCTGCAGGGTGTAAGCCGCGCCATAAGCTTCCAGAGCCCAAACTTCCATTTCGCCGAAACGCTGGCCGCCGAACTGGGCCTTGCCGCCCAAAGGCTGCTGGGTAACCAGAGAGTACGGGCCGGTGGAACGGGCATGGATCTTATCATCAACCAGGTGATGCAGCTTGAGGTAGTACATATAACCGACAGTAACCTTGGAGGGGAACTTTTCGCCGGTACGGCCATCGTAAACGGTGGTCTTGCCATCATCGGTCAGGTCGATCTTGCTGAAATCAATGATGTGGCCCTTATCGCCCATCAGGCGGGGCAGCTTGGTGGGATATTCCGGTGCATGGTCGCCATGCCACTTATCGCGGGCTTCGGCCAGGCAGTCACGGATATCGGATTCGTGCGCGCCATCGAACACGGGGGTCTGCACATGCCAGCCAAGGGCCTTGGCAACATAGCCAAGGTTGACTTCCAGCACCTGACCGATGTTCATACGGGAAGGAACGCCCAGGGGGTTCAGCACGATATCCAGCGGGGTGCCGTCAGGCAGGAACGGCATGTCCTCCTGCGGCAGAATGCGGGAAACAACGCCCTTGTTGCCGTGACGGCCTGCCATCTTATCGCCAACGCTGATCTTACGCTTCTGGGCGATATAGACGCGCACGCAGGTGCGCACGCCGGGCTGCAGCTCGTCAGAGTTTTCGGGGGTAAAGACCTTAACATCCACAACAATGCCGTAAGCACCATGGGGAACGCGCAGGGAGGTATCACGTACTTCCCGTGCCTTTTCGCCAAAGATGGCGCGCAGCAGGCGCTCTTCGGCGGTCAGTTCGGTTTCACCCTTCGGGGTAACCTTACCAACCAGAATATCGCCGGTCTTGACTTCGGCGCCGATGCGGATAATGCCGCGGTCGTCCAGATCCTTCAGGGAATCATCGCCGACGTTGGGGATATCACGGGTCACCTCTTCAGGTCCCAGCTTGGTATCGCGGGCTTCGCTCTCGTACTCCTCAATGTGGATAGAGGTGTAGATATCCTCGCGGACCAGCTTTTCGTTCAGCAGAACAGCGTCCTCATAGTTGTAGCCTTCCCAGGTCATGAAGCCGATCAGAGCGTTCTTGCCCAGAGAGATCTCGCCGTCCTTGGTGGCGGGGCCGTCAGCCAGAACGTCGCCCTTCTTGACAACATCGCCCACATAGACGGCGGGGCGCTGGTTGACGCAGGTTCCCTGGTTGGAGCGCATAAACTTAATCAGTTCATAGGTATCGGCGGAGCCATCTTCCAGACGGACAACGACCTTATCTGCGTCAACGCTTTCAACGGTGCCGTCATGGGCAGCCAGCACGCAGACACCGGAGTCGGTAGCAGCCTTGTATTCCATGCCGGTAGCAACCAGAGAGCGCTGGGTAACCATCAGAGGCACAGCCTGACGCTGCATGTTGGAGCCCATCAGAGCACGGTTACAGTCATCGTTTTCCAGGAAGGGAATGCAGGCGGTAGCCACAGAAACCATCATTCGCGGAGAGACATCCATGAAATCGACCTGTTCACGGGCAAATTCCTGAATGTCGTTGCGATGACGGCCGGAAACGCGGGGACGGACAAAGCAGTTGTTCTCGTCCAGCGGTTCGTTGGCCTGTGCCACGATGTATTCATCTTCAACGTCGGCGGGCATATAAACAACTTCATCGGTAACAACGCCGGTTTCTTTATCTACGCGGCGGTAAGGTGCCTCAATGAAGCCGTACTTGTTGATCTTGGCGAAAGATGCCAGATAGGAGATCAGACCGATGTTGGAACCTTCGGGCGTCTCAATCGGGCACAGACGGCCATAGTGGGTATAATGAACGTCGCGGACTTCGAAGCCTGCGCGGTCACGGGACAGACCGCCGGGGCCCAAAGCGGACAGACGGCGCTTATGGGTCAGCTCAGACAGCGGGTTGTTCTGGTCCATGAACTGAGACAGTGGGCTGGAACCGATGAACTCACGGATGGCAGCCACGACCGGGCGGATGTTGACCAGGCTCTGCGGGGTGATCTCGCCGGATTCCTGGTTCTGCAGGGTCATGCGCTCACGCACAACGCGCTCCATACGGGCAAAGCCGATGCGGAACTGGTTCTGCAGCAATTCGCCAACGCTGCGCACGCGACGGTTGCCCAAGTGGTCGATTTCATCGGTCACGCCGATGCCATGGTCAAGGCCCAGCAGGTAGTTGACGGAAGCAAAGATATCGTCAACGGTAACGGTGCGGCTAATGAGCTTATCATGATTCTTGGTCAGCAGTTCTTTCTGCTCTTCCGGATCGGAGGTAGCATCCAGAATCTTACGGATTTCGGCGAAGGAAGCGCGCTCGTTGATGCCGCATTCCTTCACGTCAAAGCTGAAGAAACTCTGGGCATCGACACAGCCGTTGGAGAACACGATCACATTGATCGGATCCTGGCCCTTGCGCTCCACGATAACAGTAACGCGGGAAACACCGGCGTTATCAATTTCAACAGCCTTTTCGTGGCTGATGCGCTCGCCCTTGGCGGCCAGCAGTTCGCCGGTCAGCGGGGCAATGATGTCCTCGGCAGTCTTATAGCCCGCAATACGGCGGGACAGGCACAGCTTGTTGTTCATCTTGAAGCGGCCAAAACGAGCCAGGTCGTAACGGCGCGGATCAAAGAACAGCAGGTTGATGTGGCTGCGGGAGCTTTCCACCGTCGGCGGCTCGCCGGGGCGCAGCTTGCGGTAGCACTCCAGCAGGGCTTCCTCTGTGGAATGGGTGATATCCTTTTCCAGGGTGGCGTTGATTTTGGGTTCAGAATCGCCGAAGTACTGGCGGATCTGCTCATCGGTGCCAAGCCCCAGTGCGCGCAGGAAGGTAGTAACCGGCAGCTTGCGGTTTTTATCAATGCGCACATAATATACATCGGAAGAATCGGTTTCGTATTCCAGCCATGCGCCGCGGTTGGGGTTCATGGTTGCGGTGAAAAGGTCCTTGCCGGTACGGTCCTTGCTGGAAGCATAGAACACGCCGGGCGAACGAACCAGCTGGCTGACGATAACACGTTCTGCACCGTTGGAGATGAAAGTGCCGGAATCCGTCATGAGCGGGAAATCGCCCATGAAAATTTCCTGTTCCTTCACTTCGCCAGTGCTTTTGTTCAACAGGCGCGCAGTGACATAAAGCGGCGCAGCATACGTTGCGTCACGCTCTTTACATTCTTTAATGGTATATTTGGGGTGCTTGTCCAGACGGTAATCGACAAATTCCAGCGAGAGATTCCCGGTGTAATCCTCGATCGCGTCAATGTCGTGGAACACTTCGCGCAGGCCCTCGTCCAGGAACCAGTTATAAGAGTTTTTCTGGATCTCGATGAGGTTGGGCATGCCAATCACTTCGTTGATGCGGGAAAAGCTCATTCTGGAGGTTCGACCGTTTTGTACGGGCTTGACCTTTACCATAAAATGCGACCACTCCTATTCCGTTCAGATTTGTTTTTGGCAAAAGCGCTCCGCCGAAGCAATGATTTTCTTGGAACATTCGTCGTTTTTAACAAAGTTTGAAAAAACGCGGAAAAATCAAAATTCCTTTAGGGCGCTCTATTCCATTTTGTGATACTATGCCAGTATACCAGCCAAAAAGCTGATTGTCAAGGGCTCTTTTGGCATTTTGCGTGTTTTTTTATCAGGCAATTGAACGCCCGGCTGCGTGTCACATTTCTTTTGGCAAAGTGCTATTTTTGCATTTCTTTTGCCACTTGACAAATCCTTGAAATGCCGCTAATTGGCACAATGCCCAATTACCTTGTGTGTTTTTTGTATGGGTTGCAGCCTGCGTTTTTTCTGCATTTTCCCGTTTTTTACGCTTTGCAAACAAAAAGTGCCCTTCCCGCCGTTATCCGTGTGCAGGGTGGGCACTCGTCTATTTTTGGTGTTATGCGTTTAATGCCGGGCCCGCCACACGGGTATTTACACCAGCTCCACCCGGTATTTTTGCAGCCAGTAATTCAGCTGCACAAACCAGGCAATGGTCTGCGGGGTGGTCATCAGCTGGCCATACCAGGGGGTCGCAGTCTCGGCAGCGGTCAACAGCTGTTCCAGCGCTGCCCTCTTGGCAATACGCAGCAGCGGGGCATCCGGGTCCTGCATCGCACTGCGCAGCATGGCGCTGACAGCGTTCAAATACGCCGGGTTCCATGTTTTAGGGTAGGGGCTCTTTTTTCGCCACAACACTTCCGTGGGCAGCACGCCCTGCATCGCCTGGCGCAGCAGGCCTTTTTCGTGGCCCTCGTAATCCTTATATTCCCACGGCACGCTGTACAGGTATTCCGCAATGCGGTAATCGCAGAACGGCACGCGCACTTCCAGCCCGCTGTACATACTCATTCGGTCCTTGCGGTCCAAAAGGGTCTGCATAAACCAGTTAAAGTTCAGGGCAAACATCTGGCGCATCCGTTGTTCCAGGGGATCCAGACCGGGGCGGATGGAAGTTTGCTCCAGCGTGGCGCGGTAGCCTTCATCAATATACGCCGCCGGGTCAATGCCGCCGAACACCTCCGGCTTAAAAAAGCTGACCCTGTATGCCGTGCTCTGCGCCCAAGGGAAGCCATACCGCTCCCGCACGGTCTTATCCCTGTACCAGGGGTAACCGCCAAATATCTCGTCCGCGCACTCGCCGGAAAGTGCCACGGTGGCTGTTTTACGGATCTCACGGCAGAACAGCAGCAGTGAGGAGTCCACATCCGCCATACCGGGCAGGTCGCGGGCGTCCACCGCTTCCAGCAGGGCGGCGGCCAGTGCTTCGCTGTCCAGCGTTACCCAGGTATGCTGCGCGTTCAAGAACTGGTTCATGGTGCGGATATACGGCGCATCCGGGCTGGGCTGGAAATGGGTGGCGTGGAAGTACTTTTTGTTATCCTGATAACCGACCGAGAAAGTCTGCAGCGTTTTGCCCCGCGCCGTAAAGTGGGAATCCGCGATTGCCGAAATCAGGCTGGAATCCAGCCCGCCGGAAAGGAAGGTTGCCACCGGCACATCCGATACCAGCTGCCGCGTGACGGCATCCATCACCAGGTCCCGCACTTTGGCTGCGGTGTGGGTAAAATCATCGGAGTGTTCGTGGTCGGTCAGCTGCCAGTAGCGGCGCACGGTGAGGCGCGGCGCACCAACCTGTGGCACAGTGTATTCTGCGCAGCAGCCGGGCTTCAATTCCTGCACATTGCGGAACACCCCGCACCCCGGCGTGCGGCCGGGGCCGAGCAGCAGCACATCGGCCAGCCCATGGGCATCAACCTGCGGCGGGATCTCCGGGTGGCAGAGCAGCGTTTTCAGCTCGGAAGCAAAGATCAGGCTGTCCCCGCGCAGGGCATAGAACAGCGGCTTGACCCCGACGCGGTCCCGCGCCAGAAAGAGCTTTTGCGCCCGCTGCTGCCACACAGCAAATGCAAAAATACCGTTCAGCTTTTCCAGACAGTCCGGCCCCCACTGGGCAAAAGCATGTAACAAAACCTCAGTATCGGAATGGCTTACAAAGCGATGGCCCAGAGCCGCAAGCTGGGCGTGCAGCTCCGGCGTGTTGTACAGCTCGCCGTTGTACACCAGAATGTATTTCTCCCCGCCCTGATCCAGCACCATGGGCTGGCAGCCGTTTTCCAGATCCACCACAGCCAGCCGCGCATGGATCAGTGCCGCATGGCCGTGCAGGTACATTCCCCGCTGATCCGGCCCGCGGCGTGCAAGGCTTTTCTGCATTCGGCAGTAAGCTGGGTAGTTGGCTGCAATCTTATTTGGGTCCGCGCTGATCTGTCCGGCAATTCCACACATCGTTATCCCCTCCCCTATATCATCAGGGTAATCGTATGCTGTGGCTTTGTCATTTATGCCTGCTGCACACAAAAATACACCCGCACCGCCGGGCAAACAGCAGTACGGGTGCAGATGATTTTAATTTGCTATTTCTATTCTATATAAGATAAGAATCACAGCATCAATCCAGGAAGTCGCGCAGCTTTTTGCTGCGGCTGGGGTGGCGCAGCTTGCGCAGGGCTTTTGCTTCGATCTGGCGGATACGTTCACGGGTAACGTTGAACTCCTTGCCCACCTCTTCCAGCGTGCGGGGGCGGCCATCTTCCAGGCCAAAGCGCAGGCGCAGGACCTTTTCTTCACGCGGGGTCAGGGTTTTCAGCACATCGGCCAGCTGCTCTTTCAACAGGGTCTGGCTGGCGGCTTCGGCGGGAACGGGGGCTTCCTCATCGGGGATAAAGTCGCCCAAGTGGCTATCTTCCTCCTCACCGATGGGGGTTTCGAGGCTGACGGGTTCCTGTGCCACGCGCATAATCTCGCGCACTTTGTCCACCGGCATATCCAGGCGCTCGGCAATTTCTTCGGCGCTGGGCTCATGGCCGTTTTCGTGCAGCAGTTGGCTGGAAACCTTTTTGACCTTGTTGATGGTTTCCACCATATGCACAGGGATACGAATGGTGCGGGCCTGATCCGCAATGGCGCGGGTGATGGCCTGGCGAATCCACCACGTTGCATAGGTGGAGAACTTGAAGCCCTTGGTATGGTCAAACTTTTCAACCGCTTTGATCAGACCCAGGTTACCTTCCTGGATCAGGTCCAGGAACTGCATGCCGCGGCCCACATAGCGCTTTGCAATGGAAACTACCAGACGCAGGTTGGCTTCGCTCAGGCGCTGCTTGGCGCGTTCGCCGTCCTTGCCGCCTTTCTGGATATCCAGGGCCAGCTGCACTTCCTCATCGGGGGTCAGCAGGGGCACGCGGCCGATCTCTTTCAGGTAAACCTTAACGGGGTCATCGATGGTAATGCCGTCCGAGGTAACGGTATCCTCAAAGTCATCCATCCCCTCCTCGCCCATATCGGCCACAGCGGACATATCAGTGGCGTCATCATCCACCACTTCAATGCCGTTGCTTTCCAGCTCTTCATACAGCTTTTCCATCTGCTCCGCGTCAATAACACGGCTGCTTTCTTCCATAGCGTCACTGATTTCGGTGCTGGTCAATTTGCCTGCACGGCGGCCCTGTTCAATCAGGTTGCGAATCGAATCTTTCTTTTCTGCCATAAGTAGTTTCTCCTTTGGTTTTTATTCTGCCCATCTTACTGGAACGGGATAAAACAACATGGTTTTGGCCGGGTGGAAATTATTCTTCCGGCGGGCGTTCGCCCACTTTTTTGCGGGCAAGGGCGGCAAATTTCTGCCGGAATTCATCGTCTGTGGTGCCTGCTACCTGGGCGCTTTCGGGGTTTGCGGTCTGCAAACGATCCAGCAGCATATCAATATCCCGGCGGGTCAGGCGGGTATCGGCGTTTTGGGCCTGGGCCAGCATCACCTGGCTGTAGGCTTTTTCCTCCAACAAGGGGGAAAGGGTCGTGGCGTTGGCGGGCTGGCCGCGGGCGGCGCAGTCGTAAATCGCCTTGATTGCCTGCTGCATTTCCGGCAGCACCACCATGCCAAGGTTCAGCCGCTCCCGGATGTAGGGGATGGCGCCGGCATCCTGCAGCATAGCCGCCACAAGCTGGCGGGCGGCGCTTGCGGCCCCCAGCGCAGCTTCGCCCCCGCGGTCATAGGGCACGCGGATATCCGCCGCAATCCCCTGGCGGGAAAGTTCGTTCTGCTCTTTGCGGCGCGCCCTGCGCCCGGCCCCGCGCACGGCGCTTTCCAGCTGGACCAACACAGCCTTTTTATCAATGCCGGTCTGCTCCGCAATGCGCCCGGCATACACATCCCGCGCCGTGGGGCTGACCGCGCTGCCTGCCAGAATGCCGATGGCTTCATCCACATATTGCAGGCGCTGGGCATCGTTGCGCAGGTCATATTTTTTCACTGCCTTAGCCAGCTTGAACTCCAGCGGGGTTGCGGTGCCTTCCAGCACGGCTTCAAACCGGTCGCGGCCATAGGTGCGGATAAATTCATCCGGGTCCTTGGCACCGGGGATGTTCAGCACCCGCACCTGCAAATTGGTACCGGAAAACAGCGCCAAACTGCGCTCCGTTGCCTTCTGGCCTGCTTCGTCCGAGTCATAGCTCAGCACCACTTCGTCGGCGTATTCCGTCAGCAGCTTGACCTGCTCTGGCGTCAAAGCCGTGCCGCAGGCACAGACAGCGGTATCAAACCCGGCTTCGTGCATCGAGATGACGTCCATATACCCTTCGCAGAGGATATACCGCTTGGACGTTGATTTTTTTGCCACATTCAGCGCAAACAGCGTGCGGGATTTGTGGTAGACCATCGTTTCGGGCGAGTTGATGTATTTGGGCTTGGAATCATCCATCACGCGCCCGCCGAACGCAATGATATTGCCCCGCACATCAATGATGGGCACCATCACGCGGTGGCGGAAGATATCATACAGATTGCCCTTGGTGCTACGCTTGACAAGGCCGGAGGATTCCAATTCCGGCTCGGTAAAGCCGCGGTGGCGCAGGTAGTGCAGAAGACCGACAAAATCTTCCGGTGCATAGCCCAGGCCAAACCGGCGGATGGCCGCATCCGAAAGGCCGCGTTTTTCGCGCCAGTAGCGGCGGGCCATGGCGGCTTCCGGCGTTGGGGCGTTGAGCTGGTCATAAAAATAGCGCGCGGCGTTGCGGTTGATCTCCAACAGGCGGGAGCGGGAACGGCTTTCCTGGTCGTCCTCCTCCGGCATGGGCATCCCGGCGCGGCCCGCCAGCTGTTTAACAGCTTCCACATAGCCCAGGTTGGAAATTTTGCGCACAAAGTTAATCACATCCCCCGCCGCACCGCAGCCAAAGCAGTAAAAACTTTGAGTATCCGGGTAGACGGTAAACGAAGGGGTTTTCTCGTTATGGAAAGGGCACAGCCCGGTATAGGTCCGCCCGCGATGACGCAGCTGCACATATTGGCCGATTACTTCGGTAATATCATTGCGTGCAACCACTTCCTGTATGTATTCCTGTGGGATCAATGGGGCTCCGGGCCTCCTTTCGCGTATATATCGTAATAATTTATAGGTTAGCGGGCGCACAATGTGCGCCCCTTCGGGGCGGGCGGCAGTGCTCTAACATACTGCCAATTTTATAGCACCTGCCACTTTTGCGGCACAAACAGCTCCTCAAACAGGCGGGTAGCAAATTCATCGCTCATGCCGGAAATATAATCCGCCACGGCACGGTCCATTCCCTGGTGATATGCCACCTGCATATAAAAATTAGGCATCAGCGTGGGGTCCGCGCAAAGGCGCTCATACAGCGCTTCGATCATCTTGTCCACTTTTTTCTCTTCGCGCTTGGCATCCTTGTCCACATACACCGTGCTGTACATAAAGTCTTTCAGCACACCGTATGCCTCCTCCACTTCGGGGGAAAACTGCATTTTCCCATTTTTGCAGTTTGCGCTGTTTGCCACAAGGTCGGTGATCATTGTGGTGATGCGCCGGGATTTGGTATCTCCCAGCACCTGCACGGCATCCCGCGGCAGGGCGGTGGGGTTCAGCACACCGGCGGCCACGGCATCCTCAATATCATGGTTCAAAAAGGCAATGTGGTCCGCATAGCGCACGGTACAGCCTTCCATCGTGCGGGCCCAGGCGCCTTTGGTGTGGGTAATAATCCCGTTGCGCACCTCCCAGCAAAGGTTCAGGCCCTTGCCGTCCTTTTCCAGGTAGTCCACCACCCGCAGGCTTTGGCGGTAGTGGGTAAACCCGCCGGGGCACAGCCGGTTCAGTGCGCGCTCCCCCGCGTGGCCGTATGGGGTGTGGCCAAGATCATGCCCCAGGGCAATGGCTTCGGTCAGGTCCTCATTCAGCCGCAGGGCGCGGGCAATGGTTCGGGCAATCTGGCTGACTTCCAGCGTGTGGGTCAGCCGGGTGCGGTAGTGGTCGCCCTCCGGCGAAAGAAACACCTGTGTTTTCTGCTTCAACCGCCGGAAACTTTTACAGTGCAAAATTCTGTCCCTGTCACGCTGGTAGCAGGTCCGCAGGTCATCTTCCGGTTCCGGGGTGCGGCGGCCAAAGCTCTGCTCACTTAAAGCAGCATAGGGGCTTAAGGTCAGGCGTTCAATCGTCTGGGTCTCTTCCCGCACAGTCACGGCGCAGCCTCCTTTCCCCTATCCGGTTTCCCCGTTGGGTATATCATGCCCAAAAACGGCTCTCTATATTATAAATACGATAAAAAGCCGCCAAACACTTGTATGAAATGTAAAAATTTCATGGGAAATTCTGCTTTCTTGCCAGAAATGACTGCGCAGCATCAAAAAGCTGCGTAAAGTGGTTTGCTGATCGTCACTTCAGCACTGCCGCGGGTCAGCTCGCTCAGGTCATGGCACAGGGCTTCTTCGGTTCCGGCAGGCATGCGCCAGCGCAGGGTCACCGCGTCGGCATACTCCGGTTCCTGCAGTTTGGCCCCGGCGGCTGCGATCATCCGCTGGGCCTGTTCAAACTTGGGGTATGGCACGGTCACGGCGCAATCCGTCACCAGCCGCATGCTGACAATTTCCGCCTGCTGCAAGGCTCCAGATGCCGCCGCGGTGTAGGCCCGCACCAGCCCGCCGGTACCCAGCAGAACTCCGCCAAAGTACCGCGTAACCACCACGATCACATCCGAAAGCCCCGCATGGCCGATGGCTTCCAGCACGGGGGTACCGGCGGTTTTGGCGGGTTCGCCGTCATCACTGTAGCGGGTGCGGCCGCCCTCGCGCAGAACATAGGCATACACATTATGCCGCGCGGTGCGGTTGGCCGCTTTGATGCAGTTCAGGTGGGCAAGGGCAGCTTCCTCGGTATCGGCAAACGCAGCGGAAGCAATAAAGCGGGAGCGCTTTTCTTCATATTCAAAGGTGGAAATACCGCGGATCGTTTGATAGTCCGGCATAGGGGTTCTCCTTTGAGATGCAAGATGATGTATTTGAAAAAAATACCGCAGATGTTGCCATCTGCGGTATACAAAACCTTAATGCAATTACTTGCCAGCCTTGTTGGCGTAGCGGCGCTTAAAGCGCTCAACACGTCCGCCGGTGTCAACCAGCTTCTGCTTGCCGGTGTAGAAGGGATGGCACTTGCTGCAAACTTCAACGCGGATCTCCGGCTTGGTATCGCGGGTATGGATCACGTTGCCGCATGCGCAGGTAATGGTGCAATCCACATAGTTGGGATGAATACCCTGCTTCATTTTCATTTCACCTCTTTCTCGATCATGACTAAAGGGAGCCATACTTGATATATGTGCTCATCACAATCTTCGAATTTCGGCTACCAGCAGACGCCATCCTGTGCGTGTGGAGCAGCCCTCTGAACGATTGCTAGAGTATTTTACCAGAATTTTTGTGCTTTGTCAAGTAGTGCGGGCAATCTTTTGCGGCGGCAAATTGCCAGCAAAAGTGCAATCATTTATATGCCCATCCGGGACGTCGAGGACGCCTTCTCCTACTGTGGGGCAAAGTACATCACACGTTTTTTTGTATCTGCTCCGGTAAGTTTCCGGCGGAGTCGGGTGCCCCCACCCTACTGGGTGTTTGTGGGTTGGCCGCACACAACAAAATGCTCTGTAGGGAACGGTCTTGACCGTTCCGGGGCCTTGTAGCAGATGCCGCAACAATTTTCCGCAAAGCCTTTGGCTCCCCTTCGAGGGGAGCTGTCGCCGAAGGTGACTGAGGGGTGATTCCCCAAGCGGAGCCTGAAAATGCGCGTTATTTCCTCACTGCGGCTAGGGGGCTGCATACAAAAAAGGCCGTCTGCGTATTACAGCAGACGGACCAAAAGCGCCAAACCTATGGAATCACATTATGCCAGCAGCGGCTTAACGGCAGCGGCCAGTTCTTCTTTCTTGGCTTCGGCTTCGGCCAGGTCTTTGCCCTTGGTGGTAAAGTAGGTCTTGATCTTCGGCTCAGTGCCGGAGGGGCGCACCACAACGGTGCAGCCGGATGCCAGGGTGTAGATCAGCACGTTGGCGGCGGGCAGACCGGTCTCTTCAGGCTTTTTATAGTCCGCAACCTTTACAACGGCGTCACCGCCAAAGTCCTTGGGCGGGTTCTCGCGCAGGCCGGACATAATGTCCGCCATCTTGTCCATGCCGGACAGGCCCGGGAACTCAAAGCTGTCAACCTTGTTCAGGTAGCGGCCATACTCGGCGTAAATGCGCTCCAGCTCTTCCTTGATGGAACTGCCCTTTGCGCGATAATAAGCAGCCATTTCGCAAATCAGCATAGAGCCGATGATGGCATCCTTATCGCGGACGTAAGGACCAGCCAGGTAGCCATAGCTTTCCTCAAAGCCAAAGATGAAGCGGTCAACCTGACCAGCAGCTTCCAGCTTGGCGATCTGATCGCCGATCCACTTAAAGCCGGTCAGCACATTGCGGCACTCAACACCGTAATGCTCGGCCACCTTGTCCGCCAGCGGGGTGGACACGATGGACTTGCACATGACGGGGTCTTTGGGCATGGTCCCCTGCTCAATGCGGCCCGCGCAGATGTAATCCAGCAGCAGAACGCCGACTTCGTTGCCGGAAAGCAGCTCATAGCTGCCATCCTTGCACTTAACAGCAATGCCAACGCGGTCAGCATCGGGGTCAGTGGCCAGCATCAGGTCTGCACCAGACTTTTCGGCCAGTTCCAGGCCAAGGCGCAGAGCCTCGAAAATTTCGGGGTTGGGGTACGGGCAGGTGGGGAAATTGCCGTCCGGCTTTTCCTGTTCCGGCACAACGGTGATATCGGTAATGCCGATGTCATGCAGAACATGGGTGACCGGAACCAGGCCGGAGCCGTTCAGCGGGCTGTAAACCAGCTTCAGGCCGGCGGTCTTGCAGATACCGGGACGGATGGAGCGGGCTTCGATTGCTTCGTACAGGGCGTTGATGCAGTCATCGCCAACGTATTCGATGATGCCCTTTTCCAGCCCCTCGGCAAACGGCATGGTTTTGGCGCCGGTCAGGATGTCGGTCTTCTGGATTTCGGCGTACACGATGTCAGCGGCCTCATCGGTCATCTGGCAGCCATCGGGGCCGTAGGCCTTATAGCCGTTGTACTTGGCCGGGTTGTGGGATGCCGTTACCATGATACCGGCGTTGCAGTTATAATACCGGGTAGCAAAGCTCAGTGCGGGAACCGGCATCAGGGCGCTGTAAATGCGCACCTTTACGCCGTTGGCGGCCAGAACTTCGGCAGCAGCCTTGGCAAACACATCGCTCTTGATGCGGCTGTCATAGCTGATAGCAACGGTCTGGGTGCCACCCTGGGTCTTGACCCAGTTGGCAAGGCCCTGGGTAGCCTGGCGCACAACATACACGTTCATGCGGTTGGTACCGGCGCCGATCACACCGCGCAGACCGGCAGTGCCGAACTTAAGGGCAACGGCAAAACGATCCTGAATGGCAGCGTCATCGTTCTGAATCGATTCCAGCTCCGGCTTCAGGTCGGGGTCATCCAGGTTGGCAGCAAGCCAACGGCTGTACATTTCTTTATACATTTTGGACACCATCACTTTCTTACCCTGTAAAAGTTTTGGGTAAATTTACTTGTTCAAATTAAATATATCAATTTTAGTTTGCGTTGTCAATCAAAAAAAGCTGGCATTCCGGCTTTTGCCGGGGCTTTGCCTGTTTTTTACCCTACAGCGTCAAGGCAGATTTTGGGCACAAAAAATATGCTTGCCGCCGCGGGCGGAACAGGATATACTGAAAATAATCAAAGTACGCAATTTGTTGAAAAAAGGAGTTGGCTGCGCCATGTATGCACACGTTGTCAGCCTGGGGGTAACGGGGCTGGATGGCTACCCCGTTACCGTGGAAACCCACATCAGCGGCGGTCTGCCCAAATTTGCCATGGTGGGCCTGCCGGATTCCGCCGTGAAGGAAAGCAGTGAGCGGGTGCGCAGCGCCATCAAAAACCTGAACTGCCCCTGGCCCGCCAGCCATGTTACCGTCAACCTGGCCCCCGCCGATGTGCGCAAGACCGGCAGTTTGTATGACCTGCCGGTGTTCATCGGCATTTTGGCGGCGCAGCAGTACATCCCACAGCCAGAGCCGCACCAGGCATTTTTGGGTGAGCTTGGGCTGGATGGCACACTGCGCCCCATTGCCGGTGCCCTGCCCATGGCCCTTGCCGCCCAAAAGGCGGGCGTGACCGAGCTGTTTGTTCCTGCCGAAAACGCCGCCGAAGCCGCCGTGGCCGAGCAGCTGACAGTTTACCCCGCCCGCAGCGCTGCGGATGTGATCCGCCACCTGGCGGGGCAGGCAAAGCTCAGCCCCGCCAGCCGCACAGGATACGATGCCGCCGGGCAGTGGCTTGGCCCCGATTTTGCGGATGTGCGCGGCCAGGCGGAGGCCCGCCGCGCGCTGGAAGTTGCCGCTGCGGGTGGGCACAACCTGTTGATGGTGGGCCCGCCGGGCACCGGCAAAAGCATGCTGGCCAAGCGCCTGCCGGGCATCCTGCCGCCGCTCAGTTATGAGGAAGCGCTGGAAACCACCGCGATTTATTCCGTTGCCGGGCTGGTGCAGGCCGGGACCGGATTATTGCAGCAGCGACCGTTCCGCAGCCCCCACCACAGTGTCAGCGCCGCAGCCATTGCGGGCGGCGGCACAGTGCCCCGCCCCGGCGAGGTCAGCCTGGCCCACAACGGCGTACTGTTTTTGGACGAGCTGCCAGAGTTCAGCCGCGAAGCGCTGGAGGTGCTGCGCCAGCCAATCGAGGACGGGTGCATCTCCGTGAGCCGGGTACACGGCACCGCCACCTACCCCTGCCGTTTTATGCTGGTTGCCGCCATGAACCCCTGCAAGTGCGGGTATTATGGTTCCGGCGTGCGGGAATGCAGCTGCACGCCCAGTGCGATTGAGCGCTACCGGCAGCGGATTTCCGGTCCGCTGCTGGACCGCATTGACCTGCATGTAGAGGTCCGCCCCGTGGAGTACGACGCCCTTGCCGCCAAAACAGGCGGCGAGCCGAGCACCAATATCCGTGCGCGGGTGGCCGCGGTACGCGCCATTCAGGCCCAGCGCTACCAAGGCCTTGGCTTTACCTGCAACGCCCAGCTGCCCAGCGGTATGCTGCGCCGCTACTGCCCGCTTGCCCCCGCCGCCGAAAAGCTGCTGCGCGGTGCGTTTGAACGCATGGGCTACAGCGCTCGCGCCTATGACCGCATCCTGCGCGTTGCCCGCACCATTGCCGACATGAACGGTGTGGAACAGATCGGCGCCGCAGAGCTGATGGAAGCGCTGCAATACCGGAGAATGGACAGGGCGGTAGGTAAATGAATATTTGCCAAATGAATAAGTAATAAAGAATAATTAAAAATGCAGGTGGACCGCAGTGCTGCGCACGGCTCAGAAATATTAGTGCTCTATATTTGACAGAACTCTAATATTTTTGAGCGTTGTGCCAGCAACGCGATCCACCTGCATTATTCTTTATTCTTTTTTCATGATTCTTTCTATTTCACTCGTTCCTTTTCGGAACGGGCGAAATAGAACATCCACTGCTGCAAAATTCCGGCGTTGCCATAGGCTGGGAATGGGTTCTGCCCGGCGTAATGCTGGTCGATCACACGCTGGATCCACACATCCACGGGGGCACACTCCATGCGGCCATAGGCAAACAGGGCTACGCAGTTGGCCACCTTGATGCCCACGCCGTGCTGCTGCATCAAAGCTTCCAGCAGCCGGGCATCGGGCAGGTTTTCCAGCGCGGCAAGGTCCAGCGCTCCCGCTGCAACTGCCTGGGCGGCAGCCAGAACATACGGGGCGCGGTAGCCCAGTGCGCAGTCCCGCAATGCCTGCTCCCCTGCCGCGGCGAGCGCCTGCGCCGTTGGGAACGCATACAGCACATTCCCGCCCGGCTGCAGTAGCGGCGCACCGTACCGGGTACACAGCGTTTCCACGCAAGCCTGAATGGCCGGGATATTTTTGCGCTGGCTGATGATAAAGGTAACCAGCATCTCCCAGGCGTCCTGGCGCAGAATGCGGATGCCCGCCCCGGCCCGGGCCGCTGCGCAAAGGTAGGCATCCTGTTTGGGCACCGCGGCGCGGATGGCCGCATAATTGCGGTTCAAATCAAAATAGCGGTGCCAGAAGCCCTGCCATTCTTCCGGGGTACAGCTAGCTGTATATGTATCACCGCTGCCGGGCTGCAGGTACAAAAGCTTATCCCCGGCCAAAAACCGCCAGCCCTGCGGCGTTTGCGCAATGCGGAACGCCTGGCCGCTGGCGGCTATTTTTTGCAGATCGAAATCACCCGGTATCGTTACGGTCATGGCTCGCGCAGCACCTCCAGCATGCGGCGGGCGCTGCCTTCCCACGAGTATTTTTGCAGTACGGCGGCGGCATCCCGGCCGGGGGTTACATGGTCCACACTGCCGTGGTTGGTGGAAAGGTCAATGTAATCAGCGTGGGAGCCGTAAATTTCCCGCATGCAGGGGGTATTGCTCACCATCACGCGTGGAGCACCGCAGGCAATGGCTTCCAGCGGGGGGATGCCGAACCCCTCATACAGCGTGGGGAACAAAAACGCCTTGCAGTTTTCCATCAGGCTTTTGGCTTCGCCGTCCGTCACATAGCCAAGGTACATCACGTTGTTCAGGTGGTCCAACCCCAGGGCAGCGGCCTCTTTGGCAAGGCTGCCGCCGCCCGCAATTGCAAACATAACCTGGGGTTTGCTCTGCGCAGCGCGCAGCACCCAGGGAAAGTTCTTATTTTTAAGTAGGTTGGACATTGAGAAATAATACTCGCCCTTTTTCAGCTGCGGCCACTTGCTGTACTCACCAAACAGCATGGGGTCAGGGCGCACGCGCTGCATATGCTGCCAGGCGTTATACACCACGGTGATCTTTTCGGGGTTCACATGGTAATATTTCACGATCTCGCTTTTGGAAAATTCCGAGACCGTCACGATTTTTCTGGCCTTTTTGGCAATGGCCGCATACTGCATGCAGTGCCAGACAGCGCTGGTGCGGCCGCGCAGGTCGGTATAAAAATCCGGGCGTGCTTTATAGCACACATCATGCACCACGGCAATGCCCTCGTTCCCACGGTGGAACATGGGAATAACGTTGCACATGCCCAGCCAGCAGCGCCCGCTTTGTGCCAGATATCGGCCATACACCCGCTGCCAGCCCAAAATGCCGCTGGACTGCGGCAGGGTGACCACCTTGATATTGCGGTATTCGGGAACGATACAATCCGGCGGAACCGCCACTTCCAGCTCGCCGGGTTCCAGCATGGGGTCCATGGCAGCGAGTATTTCCCGCGCATAGCGCTGGATGCCGGAAATCTGCTGCACAAAAAACGAACCGTCTACTGTATACTTGGGCATTTTCATTCTCCTTATAAACGGCACCGCGTTACTGCGTCAGGATGCCGTATTGGTATTTGCACTGCAAAATGCGCTGCACGCTTTCGTCCAGTCTCTGCTGGGGGATGGTACCATCCTGCACAGCTTCCAGCACGGCGGTATAGGCATCGGCAAGGCCGTTGGGCATCAGCAGCAGGTCTGCACCGGCCTGCAGCGCCTTGACCGCCGCCTGACCGGGGGTATACACATCGGTGATGGCCTGCATCGCCAGCGAATCCGTCACGATCAAGCCCTGATAGCCCAACTCCCCGCGCAAAAGATCGGTCAGCATGACGCTGGAAAGGGAGGCCGGGGTATCGTCCCCTGTTACCTGCGGCACGGTAATGTGGGCCGCCATAATCAGCGGAGCATTGTTCACATTTTGGGCAAAGGGCACCAGCTCACAGCTGCGCAGGTCATCCAGCGTTTTGTTCAGCGTTACGGTGCCAACGTGGGTATCCTCGCTGGTATCGCCATGGCCGGGGAAATGCTTGAGGGTGCAGGCAATGCCCGCATCGGCAAACCCGGCGCACGCCCCACCCACAAGGTCGGCGGCGGTCTGCGGTTCACTGCTGAACGCGCGGGTACCGATGACCGGGTTATCGGGGTTGGTGTTCACATCGGCCACAGGGGCAAAATCCAGGTTAAAGCCGTATTCTTTTAAGTAGCCGCCAATGGTGCGGCCCATGGCGCGGGCATCTTCCGGGTTACCGGATGTTCCCACTGCCGCAGCGCTTTCGTATTGGGGCAGGTCAAACGCGGCATTGTTGGCAAGGCGCGCCACCAGGCCGCCCTCCTCATCAATGGCAGTAAAGAGCGGCGTATCGCTCGCCTGCTGCAAATCGTCCAGGAATTGGGTGATCTGCTGCGGGCTTTCCAGATTTTTGCCAAAGATCACCACGCCGCCCACCGGGTACTCCGCCAAAGTTTGGCGCATGGCATCCGTCAGTTCGGTCACGCCGTCCGCCTTGGCATCGTTGATCTGGTCCTGCGTTTGGCTCAAGTCCAGGGAATCGGGTCGAACAAGAAAGAGCTGCCCCACCTTTTGTTCCAGCGTCATCTCCTCCAGCAGCTGCTGCACGAGGTCCGGCTCCGGGGTGGGCTGTTCCGTGGGTGCTGCCTGCGTGGTTTGGGCTTGCTGTGTTGGTGCTTCGGTCGGCTGGGCCGCCTTATTGGGGAGTACATCTTTTGGGGCAGCAGAACAGGCGCACAAGACTGCCGCCAAAACGGTTGACACAAATGCCGCGAATCTTTTTTTCATGCTTACCGCCCCCTGCTGTTTGTCTAGGGTGTATCCTCTAATAAGATAAACGAAGAAGTCATCCAAATTGTTACATAAAAGGCATTTTTCCTATCCATATTTTCACAGGGAAATATCTTTGGGCAATACCGCATAATTCTAAGTGCCGATACGGCGAGCGAGGTGCGGCAGATGCTAAGCCAAAAGCGCAGATAATACTGGATGTCTTATCGAGCATTTTGGCAACGCAGATGCCGTGCCGCAGCCGCCGGAGCGGTGCTTAAGCCGTAAGGCGGGAATTGTGCGGTGTTGCCTTTGCCTTAAGTTGGCGGGCGCACAATGTGCGCCCCTGCGGTCACTATAGGGAAATGCCATTTTCCCCACACAACGCGCCCTGCTGCATATGCTGGCCTTGCGGCGTGTTTTATTGTATTTTGATTATACCATGCCTCGCGGCAGAATGGAACAGAATTTACAGGAATCAAGTGGTAAAATCCCGCATTACTCTGCAAAAAGCCCTCGGCACAGTGGTTTGGCACCATGCCGGGGGCTTTGCATTGGTTCAGGCTTTGCTGCCGGACCGATTATTCATCATCAACGGTATTGTCATTGCCAACCGGGTCTTCGGCGGCAACATCGGCGGTTTCGGGGGTGGCTTCCTCCTCGGCTTCCAGCGCTGCCTTGTCATAGGCAAAGGCGTTCAGGGCGTCAGTGCTCACTTCATACACAACGCCTGCCGCGCCGGAACTGCGCAGGTAGCACAGGGTATCGTCCTCGGCGTCGTTGCCACCAAAGCTGCACTGGATGCTGGTGCCGTCCGATGCAATCAGGGTAACGATGGCATTGGGGGTATCCAGACCATACACGGCATCGGCCTGCGGTTCGTTCACGCTCCACTTGGTTTTCAGATCGCAGATGGTGCTCGCCATCTTTTTGACGATATCCTGATTCAGGTTATACTCCGCATCATCCGTCAGCGTCCAGGTGCTGTCATTCTGGGCAAAGCTCAGGGTTCCGCCGTTGGCGGTCTGCACCACCATCTTGGTCACATCGTCCACATCTATGTCCGTAATGCTCTGGGCGGCATACAGCTGCTTTGCGGTTTTGCAGATGCCGCTCAGGGCCGAACTGTCCAGCGTATACACCGGGCCGTCTGCGCTCAGGCGGGCATACCAGTTGTTTGTGATGGAGTTCTTGCTGCCAACGGTCAGCGTCCATTCGGTATCTGCCGTTTTCAGGCTCAGCTCATAAGTCGGGGTATCAAAGCCCATGCTGGCAACGTCGGCGTCATCGTTCAGTTCGCGCAGCGCGGTCAGAGCTGTCATGCTGTCGGCAACGCCTTGGGCCTTACTCTGGTCAAGGGGCAGCGCGGGGTCAGAATCCAGTGTCCAGGTATCATCCGTTTTGGTCAGGGCGGATTCCAACGTTGCGCCATCGCTGGCGTCTTTGTAGGCAATCGCGATCACACTGTCAGCATCCAGGCTGCACAGTGCAATGCTGGTATCCTCTTCCTCGGTGTCTGCATGGTTCAGCACGCCAAGGGCAACGCCCAGCACAACCACCACGGGAACCAGCACAAAAAGGGGCAACATTTTCTTTGTGTTCATTGGCTGTTATCTCCTAAGGTTTCTGCGGCACTGGAAATATCAACGGCGGCGGCGCACCAAAGTGATGGCAATACCGACCATGATAAAGGCCAGCGGCACCACGATGGTAAACAGCAGACCAAGCAGCATGGTGGCCTTGGCAGGTACCGTCAAGGTTTCGGCGCTCATACTCTTGCTGTCAATCACCACACCGTTTTCTTCGCCGGTCATCCAGTTCACGGCGCTGGTCAACAGCTGGGCATTGCCGCCGGAAACCGCGCTGTTCATCTGGCTGTTCAGCATGTTGGGGCAGTTCACCCAAACCACTTTGGCGCCGGTAGCGCTGTTGCTGGCGGCGACGGCAATGTTAAAGGGACCGTTGGGATCATTTGCCCCCTGCTCGGCGGTGGTAGCCTCGGCGTAATCCTGCATGGAGTATGCCGTGCTGCTGGTGCTCAGCAGGGTGGTCAGGGTCAGGTCATCGGTGCTGTCGCCTTTCACAATGCCCTGTGCCACGGGGGTAAAAACATACATGCCGTCAGTTATGCCCGCGGTGATATCGTTGGAGCTCAGGCTCGGCAGCAGGTAGGTCTGCGGGTAGCGGTAAGCGTAATAGTTGCTGTCATTTTCAATCACAAGGCCTTCCTGGCGGGTCATGCCGTATTCTGCCAGCAAGGCATCCAAATTGGGGGTATCCACTGTCAGATCAGTGGTCACAAACAGGTTGCCGCCGTTTTCCAGATAGGTCTTGATGGCAGCGGCATCCAGGGTGGAAAGGTCCGCCTGCGGGTCGTTGATCAGCAGGGCTGCGGCATCTTCGGGCACTGTATCGGTGGTCAGCAGGTTCAGGTCCTGCACGGTAACGCCGGAATTATCCAGCGTTTCGGTAAAATCGCTTTCCAGGCTGGATTCGCCGTGGCCGGTCAGCTGGTACAGCACATAGCTGTTCTCCCGCGTGACCTTGGCAATGCCGGAGGACAGCGCGTTCTCAGCGGAAAAGCTCATTGTGTAACTGCCGGTGGTATAATAGCTGGAATAATCCGCCGTATACATATCATTGTAGTCCACCACGGTGTGGCTATCCCCGCATACAAGGATCACGCTGGAGGAGCTTGCGTTCTGCGCGTCATACTGCTGTGCAAAGGTGGGGTACAGCGCGGGGTCGCGCTGCTGCCAGGTAAAATGGCTGCTTTCGCCCGCATAGCGGTCCAGAATTCGCGTAATGTTGGAATCCTCGTTGCCGGTTTCCGCCAGGTAATAGGCGGTCACATCGGTGTTCAGTTCCTGCAGCATGGTTTTGGTGGTATCGCTCAGGGTGAACATTTTGCCGGTGGAAATATCAAACTGGGTAAACTTGGTGGGCACCGCGCCCACCACAAGGTTGAGCAGAATTACCAGCACCAGCACCACAACGGCCAGCACGCTGGCGTAAGCACCGCTGCGCAGGCTGCGGCGGCGCGCTGCCTGCTGTGCCTGGTTAGGGGCAGGGGCATTGGCCGCGTTCTTTTTCTTAAAGTTCATCGTCGGACCCCCCTCTTTAATTCCAGCGGCGGCGTTCCAGTGCCTGACCCGTCAGGAAGAGGAACAGTCCCGCCACCGATAGATAATACACAATGCCGGTCACGCTGAACATGCCGCCCACAAAATCCGTAAACGGCTGGAACAGTGCCAGCGCGCCAAGCACGCTGTTAAAGCCGGTCAGCAGCCAGGCCGGGCGCAGCTTAAACAGCAGCACCAGCACCACGGCACCGCCGCAGAACACCGCGCTGCCCACCGTGACATTTTTGCAGGCCAGACCGACCAGCAGAGCCACAACCGCCAGCACCACGCAGAACACGATGAATGCCAGCGTGTTGCCGCTGGTGAACAGGCTCTTGATGCCGTTCATCAGGTAGCAGATCAGCAGCGCACCAAAAGTAGCCAGGTACGCAATGATCTGGTTTTCCGTCAGGGCGGAGACAAAGGTGCCGATGGCAATGCAGGCAGCGCCCATCAAAAAGTACGCCAGCCAGGTGGCGTAAGCGCTGGTAAGGGAGATGGTGCCAAAGGCCGTGAGCACCAGCGGCATGATGGCCGCTGCCGCCATGGGCACGGCAAACACCGCCAGCTGGGCAAAGTACTTACCCATCACGATAGAAGGGATCCCCACCGGGCTGGTGAGCAGCAGCTGGTCGGTTTTATTGCGGCGTTCATCCGCAAAGCTGCGCATGGTCAGCGCCGGCAGCAAAAACAGCATGACCAGCGTGGTAGAATACAAAACGGTTGAAAAATCCGACGTGCCATACACCAGGCAGTTGGCGGAGTAATATAACCCGATAAACGCCAGCATAACACCAATGACAACATAGCCGACCAGGCTGGTGAAATAGCTGCGCAGTTCCCGCTTAAAAATGGCAAACATGGCTCACTCTTCCTCCTTTTGGTCGTTTTCGGCTTCCGGTTGTTCCGGAGTATCATCCGCCGGGGCCTGCGGTTCGGCAGGCTCAGCAGACTGTTCCGGCTGTGCGGCAGCCGCTTCCGGAGCCGGTTCTTCGGTTTCTTCCGGCTGGGCTTCCTCCGGTGCAGTCTCGGTGATCTGTAGGAAGATATCCTCCAAACTCATCGTATCGCTTGTCAGGGACACAACCGGGCAGCCAGCTTCGGCCAGCGCCTTGGACAGGGCCGCGCGCAGGTCTGCACCGGCGGTGCTGGTGGCGGTAAAGCTGACTTCATCGCCCTTTTCTGCGGTCACGCGCAGGTCGGTCAGGCCCTCCACCTTGGTGGCAGCAGCCAGAATCTGTTCTTTGGTACCAAGTGCCGTGGCGGCAATCATGCCGCGGGCAGCCAGCTGGGCGGCCAGCTCTTCCGGCGTGCCCTGGGCGGCCACTTTACCGTGCGCAATAATCAGCACGCGGTCACAGATCGTCTGCACTTCGCTCAGGATATGGCTGGAAAGGATGACGGTGTGGGTCTCTCCCAGGTCATGGATGAGGTTGCGGATCTCGATCATCTGGGCGGGGTCTAGGCCAACGGTGGGTTCGTCCAGAATGATCACCTTGGGGCTGCCCAGCAGCGCAGCGGCAATGCCAACGCGCTGGCGGTACCCTTTGGAAAGGTTGCGGATCAGCCGCTTTTCCATCTCCTGCAGCCCAGCGCGCTGCACGGCCTGCGCTACATCCTGCACGCGGTCCGCTTTTTTCTTTTTGCCTTTCAGCTCGCTGACAAACAGCAGGTATTCCTGCACGGTCATATCGGTATACAGCGGCGGAATTTCCGGCAGGTAGCCGATGCAGGCTTTGGCCTCCTTGGGCTCTTCCTGAACATCATGGCCGTCAATGGCAACGGTGCCGCCCGTGGGCGCAAGATACCCGGTGATCATGTTCATTGTGGTGGATTTGCCGGCGCCGTTGGGCCCCAGCAGGCCGTAAATACAGCCGTCCTGCACAGTGAAGCTGATATCATCGACCGCGGTGTGTTTTCCGTAACGCTTGGTCAAATGCTTGACTTCGATCAATGGATGCACTCCCCTTTTCTTGAGGGCCGCCCGCCGCAGGGCAGGCGTACCCCTGAACTATCCAGAAGTATACTGCCTATTTGTGAAAATTGTGCGTCGTTTTTTTGCCAGGATGTGAAAATTGTGTGCACATGCAAAAGCACCCCTGCGCGGTTGCAGGGGTGCCAAATCAGCTTATTCTTTTGCTGCTTCGTTTCTTTTGCGGGGGCAGCTTTACTTTTTCTGTTTTCTCCGCTTTGCTTCCACAATGACGTCCGCAATGTGCATGGCAACATCATCCTTGCTTTGCAGCGGCAGCGCGGTGGAAACGCTTTCGGTAATCAGGGTTACAACGTTGGTATCCACGCCAAAACCGGCGCCGGGCACCTTGACATTGTTGCCCACAATCATATCCATGTTTTTCTTGTGCAGCTTGGCAGTAGAATTTTCGATCAGATCTTTCGTTTCCATCGAAAAGCCGCAGACAAACAACTGCTCCGGCTTGTGCTCGCCGACCCAGCCCAGAATGTCATCCGTGCGTTCCAGCTCAATTGAAAGTTCACCATCGTGCTTTTTGATCTTATCCTGCGCCACCTGGGCCGGGCGGTAGTCCGCCACAGCGGCGGCCATCACCAGGGCATCTGCATCCATGGCGTTGGCCTTGACAGCTTCAAACAGTTCTGCCGCGGTGGCAAAAGGCACCATTTTGACAAACGGAACCGGCGGCAAGTCGGAAGATGTCAGCAGCGTCACATCCGCGCCGCGCAGCATACAGGCGCGGGCCACGGCATAGCCCATTTTGCCGGTGGAATGGTTTGTCAGGTAGCGCACCGGGTCCATCGGTTCGCGGGTGCCGCCAGCGGAAACCACCACTTTCATGCCCTGCATGTCTTTTTCGTGTTCCAGCTCCCGTGCCACATAGTCCACCAGAACGCCCTCATCGGGCAGGCGGCCGGAGCCCGTATCGCCGCAGGCCAACAGGCCGGAACCGGAGGGAATGACGGTGAAACCGTAATGTTCAAGCGTTTTCAGGTTATCCTGGGTGATGGGGTTTTCCAGCATATGGGTGTTCATGGCGGGGGCCACCAGCTTGGGGCAGCGGGCCGCCAGGGTAACGGTGGTCAGCATGTCATCCGCCAGGCCGTGGGCCAGCTTGGCGATCACATTTGCGGTTGCCGGGGCGATCAGCATCAAATCCGCCGCGTTGGCCAGCGAAACATGGGCCACATCATACTGGAAGTTGCGGTCAAAGGTATCCACAATGCAGCGGTTGTTGGTCAGGGTTTCAAACACCAGCGGGGTGATAAACTCCGTGGCGTTTTTGGTCATCAGCACATGCACATTGGCGCCGGCTTTGGCCAGGGCATGGGCCACATTGGGCATTTTATAAGCAGCAATCCCGCCGGTAATGCCCAGCACAATGGTTTTGCCTTTCAGGTTCATGATAACACATCCTTATATTTGGCCGGGCTTCTGGCTGCCCGTATTGTTCTGCTTTTAAGTATATCCTGCCGGGGGGCAAAAGTAAAGGGAATTCAACAGTTGGCAAACGGGCTGCGAACTGCTATAATAAACTGTAATTTTACATTCTGCGCATTTTATACTTTTATAACAGGGCAACTCTGCATCATTCTAAGGCAATACCGCACAATTCTAAGTGCCGATACGGCGAGCGAGGCACGGCAGCTGCTAAGCCAAAAGCGCAGATAATACTTTGTGTATTATCGAGCATTTTGGCAACGCAGATGCCGTGCCGCAGCCGCCGGAGCGGTGCTTAAGCCGTAAGGCGGGAATTGTGCGGTGTTGCCATAGGAAAAGGAGGGAGGATTGCCGTGATTTTCGGCAAAGCGATCAACCGATACTATCTCAAGTACGCGCCGGTGCTGCTGCTGGGCATTCTGTCGCTGCTGACGGTGGACTACATTCAGCTGCTCATCCCGGAGCTGTACCGGCTGGTCATCAACGGCGTAAATCTGGGGCAGGTGGTCGTGGACGGCCAAACGCTGCCCTTTACCAGGGAGGTGCTGTTTCAGCACATCTGCCTGCCAATGATTTGGATCGTCGTGCTCATGGTCATCGGGCGGTTCCTGTGGCGCGTCTGTTTCTTCGGGTCAGCGGTCAGCGTGGCCGCCGATTTGCGGGAGCGAATGTTTGACCACAGCCGCCGCCTGTCCCAGCAGTACTATCAGGTCAACAAGGTCGGCAACCTGATGAGCCTCTACACCAACGACCTCGACACCATTCAGGAGTGCTTCGGCGACGGCATTTTGATGTTCTTTGACGCCGCCGTGCTGGGCATTATGGCGCTGGTCAAGATGTGGCGGATGGACTGTAAATTAACACTTCTGGCGCTTATTCCGGCGGCGGTCATGTTCGTACTCGGCACCGTCATGAGCCAAGTCATGACCAGACGGTGGGAGGAGCGCCAGCAGGCGTTCTCCGACCTGTCCGACTTTGCGCAGGAGAACTTTTCCGGCATTGCGGTCATCAAAGCGTTTGTGAAGGAGCTCAAGGAGCTGATTGCCTTCCGCCGGCTCAACAAGGAGAACGAGGAGGTCAACGTCGCCTACACCAAGATTGCAACACTGCTCGAGGTGCTGGTCACGCTGTTCGTCGAGTCGGTCATCTGCGTGATTTTGGGCTACGGCGGCTGGCTCGTCTGGCGCGGGCAGTTCAACGCAGGTCAGCTTGTGGAATACATCGGCTACTTTGAGGCCATCGTCTGGCCCATCATGGCCATCTCGATGCTGATCGAAAAGACCTCCCGCGGCAAGGCATCGCTGAACCGCATTACCGAGCTTCTGGATGCGCCCATCGACGTGGCGGACCGCGACGGCGTCGCCGACCTGCGCGATCCGCAAGGCGGCATTGAGTTCCGCCATCTGACGTTCCGCTACCCAGACGGCGAGTACGACGTGCTGAAGGACGTATCGTTCACCATCAAGCCCGGCGAGAGCGTCGGCATCGTCGGCAAGACCGGCGCGGGCAAGACCGCGCTGGTGGACCTTTTGCTGCGCACCTACAATGTGCCCGACGGCACGCTGTTTGTGGACGGGCAGGATGTGAACGCCGTGTCCATCCATTCGGTGCGCGACGCCTGCGCCTACGTGCCGCAGGACAACTTCCTGTTCTCGGACACGATTGCCCACAACATCGGCTTCGGCGTGGACGACGCCAGCCAGGCCGACATTGACCGCGCCGCCGCGCTGGCCGATGTGCGGGACAACATCGTGGACTTCAAGGACGGCTACGAGACCGTACTCGGTGAGCGCGGCGTGACCGTCTCCGGCGGACAGAAGCAGCGCATCTCGATTGCGCGTGCCCTGCTGAAAAACGCGCCGATCCTGATTCTGGACGACTCTGTCTCGGCTGTCGATACCCGCACCGAGAAAATCATCCTCGACAACCTCAAGACCAGCCGTGCGGGCAAGACGACGCTGCTGATCGCCCACCGCATTTCGACGGTGGAGCAGCTTGACAAGATCGTCTTTATCGAGGACGGCAGGGTAGAGGCCGTCGGCCCGCACGATGAATTGTATCGCAGCTGCGCCGAATACCGCCGCATGGTCGATCTGCAGAAGCTCGAGGACGAGGAAGGAGGCGGCAGCCATGGCTAACGTAAATCCGCTGTTGCTGGTAGGCGCAGTCATCGGTGTCGTCACGGCGCTGCTGGTGCTGGCCTACGCCCTCATCAAGGACAAAAAGGAGACGATGGGCTTTGAGCGCACGATGAACGACGGCGAGATTCTGCGCCGCCTGGCCGGGTACGCCAAGCCGTACCTGGCAAAATTCGTCGTTGTGCTGTTTTTAATGCTGTTCTCGATTGCCTATGACATCATCTCGCCGCTGATCGTCGGCGCACTGGAGGAGCTGGTCTCAAGCGAGTTCGAGCTGCCGCGGCTGTTCGCGGGCGTCGCCGTCTATGCGGGCGTGCTCGTTTTCTCGATGGCCAGCACCTACTTCCAGGCCGTCATTCTGCAGCGCGTCGGCCAGCGCATCATCTCCGACCTGCGCGAGGACCTATTCACCCACATTGAGTCACTGTCCCACGAACAGCTGAACGAGATTCCCGTCGGCAAGCTCGTCACCCGCGTGACGAACGATACAAACGCTATCTCGATGATGTTCACGAACCTGCTGGTCACGCTGACCAAGAACATCTTTGTCATCCTCGGCATCCTGGTCGCCATGCTGGCGCTCAACTATGAGCTGACGCTGATGGTGCTCTGCTTTGTGCCTTTCATCGTGATTTTTACGGTTATCTTCCGCAAGTTCTCCCGCCGGGCCTACCGCAAGGTCAAGGACGCGACCACCGACATCAACACCTACCTGTCGGAGAATCTGTCCGGCATCAAGGTCACGCAGATCTTTGGCCGCGAGGACGAGAAGATGGCGGAGTTCCGCGAGAAAAGCCAGCGCCTCGCCCGCGCGAACCGGGAGGAGATCTTTGTGTTCGGCGTGTTTCGTCCTCTGGTCTACATGCTGTATATCTGCTCGATCCTGTGTCTTTTTTATCTCGGCGGCATGGGGCATCTGAACGGCGTGACGTTTCTGGGCCAGACCATCACGGGCGGCACCATCGTCACGTTCTACATGTATATTTCCAAATTCTTCACGCCCATCCAGAATCTGGCCGAGCAGTTCAATTGGCTGCAGTCGGCGCTGGCCTCGTCGGAGAAGGTGTTCTCCATCATGGACATTGCGCCCAAAATGGTGGACGCCCCCGACGCCATCGAGTTGGACGAGGTAAAGGGCGAAATCGAGTTCCGCGACGTCTGGTTCAGCTATCTTCCGGGCGAGTGGGTGCTGCAGGGCGTGTCCTTCCACATTGACCCACACCAGACCGTGGCGTTTGTCGGCTCGACGGGCTCGGGCAAGAGCACAATTCTCTCGCTGATCTGCCGCAACTACGAGTTCCAGAAGGGCGAGATCCTGATTGACGGCATCGACATCCGCAAAATCAAAATTTCGTCGCTGCGCCGTCACTTCGGGCAGATGCTGCAGGACGTGTTCCTTTTCTCGGGCACGATCCGCAGCAACATCGTCCTGCGGGAGGAGGGCATCTCCGACGAGGAGATCCTACAAGTCTGCCGCTATGTCAACGCCGACAAGTTCATTGACAAGCTGGACCACGGTCTGGACGAGGAGGTCCGCGAGCGCGGGAACAACTTCTCCGCCGGGCAGCGCCAGCTGTTGAGCTTTGCGCGGACGATCATCCGCAAGCCAAGCGTTATGATTTTGGACGAAGCCACGGCGAATATTGACACCGAGACCGAGCTTTTGATTCAGGATTCGCTGGAAAAGATGCGGTCCGTCGGCACGATGCTGATCGTCGCGCACCGGCTGTCCACCATCCAGCACGCGGACAACATTATTGTGCTGTCCCACGGCAAGATCCTCGAGCAGGGGAACCATCAGGAGCTTCTGGCGAAGCACGGCAGATATTACCAGCTGTACACGCTGCAATATCATAAGGAGCAGCTGGAGGGGTAAGAGCATGTAGGGCGGCATGCCCTCATGTCGCCGCTGTCTGCCACTCCGTTTACGGTCTGTTGCGGAAGCCTGCGGCGGGGTGAGGGCACCCCGCCCTACGCACAATGATACACATACAGACGTCATTTCATTCCGGCACTTGATTTTACCTTTCCATCCCTGTATAATAACTACCGCGCAGCTTTCCCTGCGCGGTAGTTTTATTTGAACATAGAGAGGGAATTTCCACATGAAAAAGCTTTCTGCACTGATTTTGTCCCTGGCGCTGTCCGCCGCAAGGCGCTAAAGGCGGCAAAACGGCAGATTGGGATTGGGTACTGATCTATCAAAGCCTTCCCCCTCGGGGGAAGGTGGCCCCGCAGGGCCGGATGAGGGACCGGTTTGCCATTGGAGACCCTTAACAGGCAACTACCGCAGGCTTTGCCCTCATCAGTCAGCGGGCGGGGCCGCTGACAGCTTCCCCCGAGGGGGAAGCCGCTCGTTCCCAAAAGTCTCTCTTTCACACGAAAGGGAGGCTTTTTTATTTACAACCTATGGACGTAACTGCAATTTTATGGTATACTATATCGGTTAAAGTGGGGAGGTATAGGACTATGCGCGTTTTGGGCATCGACCCGGGGTATGCCATTGTGGGCTGGGGCGTTGTGGAGTACATCAGCAACCGCTTTGCCCCCATCGGCTACGGGGCGGTCATCACCGAGAAGGACACGCCCTTTGAACAGCGCCTCGTTGAAATTTATGAGAGCGTATTCGACATCTGCAAGCGCTACCAGCCCGAGGCCCTCTCCATCGAAAAGCTGTACTACCAGCACAACCAGACCACCGTCATCGGCGTGGCCGAGGCCCGCGGCGTCATTCTGCTGGCCGCGGCGCAGTGCGGCGTGCCGATCTACGAATACACACCCATGCAGGTCAAGCAGGCCATCACCGGCTACGGCAAGGCCGTGAAGAAGCAGATTCAGGAGATGACCCGCATAATGCTGCACCTCGAGTCCGTCCCCAAGCCCGACGATACCGCCGACGCCCTCGGCATGGCGATTGCCCACTGCCATTGCAGCCGCAGCCGGTTGATGGGGACACCGGTGAGATAATCCCTTGCCTTCCCCCAAGTGGGGGAAGGTGGCCCCGCAGGGCCGGATGAGGGATGAGGTTTCCGCAATCACCCATTTGCGTGCGGTACCCGACAAGCTGCCCCTCATCCGCCCTCGGGCGGGGCCTCGGGCACCTTCCCCCAAGGGGGAAGGCTTTCCACTATACAAAAGAAGGATACACCATGATCTACTGCCTTACCGGAAAAATCATCAAGAAAACGCTGGATTCCGTCGTCATCAGCTGCGGCGGGGTCGGCTATTTTGTCCAGATCCCCGCCACCACCGGCGAGGCCCTGCCCCCCGCCGGGCAGGAGGGGACCGTTTATACGATTATGAACGTCACCGAGAACGACGTCTCGCTCTACGGCTTTGCTGCCGAGGAGCAGCGCGACTGCTTTAAGATGCTGACCGGCGTCACCGGCGTCGGCCCCAAGGCCGCGCTGTCCATCCTGTCCATCATGACGCCGGAAAAAATCGCGCTGGCCGCGTCCAGCGGCGACCACAAAGCGTTCACCAAGGCCGCGGGCGTCGGGCCGAAGCTGGCCCAGCGCATCACGCTGGAATTGAAGGACAAGGTCGGCAAGGGGCTGGCCGCGGGCACGGGCTTCTCCGGCAATGTTGCCGCCCCGGCCCCCAGCTCTGCGCCCGCGCAGGCCGTCGCCGCGCTCGTCAGCCTGGGCTATGCGCCGTCGGACGCTGCCGCCGCCGTGGCCCGCGTCGACGAGACCCTCTCCGTGCAGGAGATCATCACCATCGCGCTGCGCAGTCTGTCGCGCGTGTAACAGAAGGGGAGTGCCGAATTGAACCAGGAATACACCGTGGACCCCAGCCGTCTCGTCAGCCCCGATATGACCCCCGCCGACACGGAGGAAGTCAGCCTGCGCCCGAAAACCCTGGACGATTACGTCGGTCAGGAGAAGGCCAAGGGCAACTTAAAGGTCTATCTGCGGGCGGCGCAGCAGCGCGGCGAGCCAATGGACCACATCCTGCTCTACGGCCCGCCGGGCCTGGGCAAAACCACGCTGGCCGGCATCGTGGCGCAGGAGATGGGCGTACAAATTCGCATCACGTCCGGCCCCGCCATCGAGAAGCCCGGCGACCTGGCCGCCCTGCTGACGAACCTGCAGGAGGGCGACATCCTTTTTATCGACGAGATCCACCGCCTGTCGCGTCAGGTCGAGGAAGTCCTGTACCCGGCTCTCGAGGATTTTGCGCTGGACATCATGATCGGCAAGGGGCCGAGTGCCCAGAGCATCCGCATCAATCTGCCGCGGTTCACGCTGGTGGGCGCCACGACCCGCGCGGGCCAGCTGACGGGGCCGCTGCGTGACCGCTTCGGCATCCTGTTAAAGCTGGAGCCCTACAGCCCCCGGGAGCTGGGCCGCATCATCCTGCGCAGCGCGGGCATTCTGGGCGTGCCCATCACCGAGGAGGGCGCGCTGGAGCTGGCCCGCTGTGCCCGCGGCACTCCGCGTATCGCCAACCGTATGCTCAAGCGCGTGCGCGACTTTGCCACCGTGCAGGGAGACGGCACAATTGACGAGGAGACCGCCATCGCCGCCCGCAAGTGGATGGACATTGACGAGCTGGGTCTGGACGAGCTGGACCGCAGTGTCCTGCGCGCCATCATTGAGATGTACGGCGGCGGCCCCGTCGGTCTGGAGACGCTGGCCGCAGCCCTGGGCGAGGAGAGCGTCACCCTGGAGGACATCTGCGAGCCGTACCTGATGCAGATGGGTATGCTGACCCGCACGCCCCGTGGCCGCTGCGTGACCCGCCTGGCCTATGAGCACCTGCACATGGCCGTGCCGAAGCGCTTTGACGACGAGGATTCCGGCCAGACGAGTATGTTTTAAATTAAATAAGGAAACGTGCGAGCTATAAGCGAACGGGCAGAGCCCTTCTAGGCTTCGCTTCGCTCGCCCACCTCCCCTGTGAAGGGAGGCTTTTGCGCGGGCACTGCCCGCGAGAAAGGCGCTCCTCGAAGTGGGGAGCTGGCCGAGTTTACAAGGCCTGAGGGGCTCTGCCGCTTGGCCTTAACCACAAAATTCATCGAACCAACACATATAGCAAAGGAGAATCACCTATGCGCCCTGCTGATTCCTGGCGGGATTATGAGCTGCTGGACGCTACCAACCACAACCGGTTGGAGCGCTGGGGCCAGACCCTGCTGATCCGTCCCGACCCGCAGGTCATCTGGAAAAACGACGAGACCAGCCCGCTGTGGGCCAAGGCCGACGCTGTCTATTACCGCTCTGCCAAGGGCGGCGGGCAGTGGAATTACCACAAAAAGTTGCCGCAGAAATGGCAGATCCACTGGAACGATTTGACGTTGATCGTCAGCCCCACGGGCTTCAAGCACACCGGCGTTTTCCCGGAGCAGGCCGTGAACTGGGCATGGTACCAGGAAAAGATACGGCAGGCTGGCCGTCCCATCCGCGTGCTGAACCTGTTCGGCTACACGGGCGGTGCAACGCTGGCGTGCCTGGCCGCGGGCGCGTCCGTCACCCATGTGGACGCCAGCAAGGGCATGGTCGCCTGGGCGCGGGAGAACGCTGCCGCCAGCGAGCTGGCAGACCGCCCCTGCCGCTGGATCGTGGACGACTGCGCCAAGTTTGTGCAGCGTGAGATCCGCCGCGGCAGCCGCTATGACGCTGTCATCATGGACCCGCCGAGCTATGGCCGCGGCCCGGGCGGCGAGATCTGGAAGCTCGAGGACAACGTCTACGACCTCATCACGCTGACTGAGCAGGTGCTGAGCGACGACCCGCTGTTCTTCGCCATCAACTCCTACACCGAGGGTCTGAGCCCCGCGGTCATGGAATACATCGTCAAAACGACGCTTTGCCCCGTCAAGGGCGGTCACACCCACTGCGACGAGATCGGTCTGCCGGTCTCCGCCACAGGCGGCGTGGTGCCCTGCGGCGCAACGGCCATCTGGGAGAAATGAGCCATGCCGAATCAGGAACCGATGATCAAAGTACAGGACGTCCGCTTCCGCTACGACCCCGAGCAGCCCAAGTACGCTGTGGACGGCGTGAGCCTGAACATCCGCCGCGGCGAGTTCGTCGCCGTGCTGGGCGCGAACGGCTGCGGCAAGTCCACGCTGGCGAAGCACTTCAACGCCATTCTGCTGCCCGAGGCCGGTACCGTGCTGGTCGAGGGCATGGACACCCGCAACGAAGACCATCTCTACGATGTGCGCCAGAAGGTCGGCATGGTGTTCCAGAACCCGGACAACCAGATCGTGGCGACCATCGTCGAGGAGGACGTGGCCTTTGCGCCGGAGAACCTCGGCGTGCCGCCCGAGGAGATCCGCACCCGCATCGACGAGGCCATGAAGCTGGCGGGCATCTATGAAAAGCGCGAGGCTGCGCCGTACAAGCTGTCCGGTGGCCAGAAGCAGCGCGTCGCGATTGCGGGCGTTATCGCCATGCGGCCCGACTGCCTTGTTATGGACGAGTCCACCGCCATGCTGGACCCCCATGGCCGCGCGCAGGTCATGAAAACCATCCGCCAGCTGCGGGCGGCGGGCATCACGATCGTGTCCATCACCCACTACATGGAGGAGGCCGCCCAGGCAGACCGCGTGCTGGTCATGAGCCGGGGCCGCATCGTCATGGAGGGCACGCCCGAGCAGGTGTTCAGCCAGACCGAGCGGCTGCACGGGTATCACCTCGATGTCCCGCAGGCCGCCGAGCTGCGCGACGAGCTGGTCAAGGCCGGGATCCCGATGCCGGAAAATGTCATTACCCCCGACGCCTGCGCGGAGGAATTATACAAGCTGCTGAAATAAAGGAAGCCTTCCCCCTTGGGGGAAGGTGGCCGAGGCCCCGCCTGAGGCCGCATGAGGGGCGAGCTTGCCGGGGTATCCCGTTTATGGGAAATCGCCGCGAAGCTGCCCCTCATCAGTCGGCGGGCGGGGCCGCCGACAGCTTTCCCCTTGGGGGAAGCCACTCTGACGAAAAACTCCCACGTATGCCGGAACGGCACCGCAACCGGGCTGTATCCGGCGGGAAAGGAACAACTATGTCCGAAATCATTCGTGTTGAAAACCTGAGCTACATCTATAACCAGGGTATGCCCGACGCAACGAAGGCGCTGGATGACGTGTCCTTCGCCGTCGAGGAGGGCGACTTTGTCGGTATCATCGGCTCAACGGGCAGCGGAAAATCCACGCTTATCAGCCATTTCAACGGCCTGAACCGCCCGACGTCGGGCCGCGTCCTTGTGGACGGCAGGGACCTGTGGGAGCAGGGCGCAGACCTGCGCAGCTTCCGCTTTCTCGTCGGCCTTGTCATGCAGTACCCCGAGTACCAGCTGTTTGAGGAGACCTGCGCCCGCGACATCGCCTACGGCCCGCGCAACATGGGCCTGGACGAGGCCGAGGTCCAGCGCCGCGTCAGGGAGGCCGCCGCGTTCGTCGGCCTGTCCGATGAGCTGTTGGAAAAAAGCCCGTTTGAGCTTTCGGGCGGGCAGAAGCGCCGCGTTGCGATTGCGGGCGTCATGGCCATGCACCCGCGCGTGCTGGTGCTGGACGAGCCCGCTGCCGGTCTGGACCCCGAGGGCCGCGACACGATCCTGAGCCAGATCAGGGACTACCATGAGAAAACCGGCATCACGGTGCTGCTGGTCAGCCACTCGATGGAGGATATTGCCAAGTATGCCAACCGCGTGCTGGTCATGCACCGCGCCAAAATTGCCATGTATGACACGGTGGAAAACGTCTTTGCCCGCGCGCAGGAGCTGCTGGAGCTGGGGCTTTCGGTGCCGCAGGTCACGCAGATCTTTTTAAAGCTGCGCCAGATGGGGCTGGACATCCCCGCGGACGTCTACACGATCCCCTATGCGGTCAAAACGATTCAAAAGGCGCTGGCCGCCAAACAGGGAGGTGGGGCAAATGCTTAAAGATATTACGATAGGTCAGCATTTTCCCGGGCATTCCATCCTGCACCGCTGTGACCCGCGGCTCAAGCTGGTCGCGACGATTGCCTATATCGTCGTGCTGTTTGTGGCCCCGAACCCGCTGGGGCTGGCACTGTCCATCCTGCTGCTGGCCGCGCTGTACAAGGTAGCACAGATTCCCGGCAAGATGATTTTGAAAAGCCTAAAGCCCATCGTGCCCATCGTGATTTTTACAGCGGTGCTGAACCTTTTCTTCGTCACGGGGCAGGGGGAGCCGCTTGTACACTTCTGGGTTTTGAACATTTACGTCGAAGGTGTCAAGTATGCCATCCTGCTGGCGGTGCGCGTCTGCGCACTGATTGCAGGCACGAGTCTGCTGACCTACACGACCAGTCCCATCGTGCTGACCGACGCCATCGAGAGCCTGCTGCGCCCGCTGGCGAAGCTGCACTTTCCCGTGCATGAGCTGGCCATGATGATGACGATTGCGCTGCGGTTCATCCCGACCCTGATCGAGGAGACGGAAAAGATCATGAACGCCCAGAAGGCCCGCGGCGCGATGCTGGACAGCGGCACATTTACCCAGCGCATCAAGGCGCTGGTGCCGATCCTGATTCCACTGTTCATCTCGGCGTTCCGCCGCGCCGACGAGCTGGCCATGGCGATGGAATGCCGCTGCTATCACGGCGGCGAGGGCCGCACCCGGCTCAAGCAGCTGAAATTCACCGGCGAGGACTTCAAATGCCTGGCGGTCATTGCCGTGGCGCTGGTGGCCATTGCCTGCACACGATTCTTTGTGCCGGGGCTGGCATAAGAATCAGCCGCCCTGTAGGGGCCGGGCATGCCCGGCCCGCAGCCTTCCCGCAAGCGTCTGCTTGCCTTACACAACCGGGCCGGGCATGCCCGGCCCCTACTTGGTTCTGACATGAATTATCTACTTTGGATAAGCTACAAGGGCACCCGCTATGCCGGGTTCCAGGTCCAGCCAAATGCGCCCACGGTCTGCGCGGTTTTGCAGGACGCGATGCAGGCGGTGTTCGGCTGCCGCCCCGACGTCAAGGGCTGCTCCCGCACCGATGCCGGCGTCCATGCGCGGCGTTTCGCGCTCAGCTTCTGCTATACTGGCAAAGTGCCGATGCAGAAAATCGTGCCCGCGCTCAACGCCCACCTGCCGCCGGACATCCGCGCAGTGGACATCCGCTCCGTGCCGGACGGCTTCCACGCACGTTACGCCGCCCACGCCAAGACCTACCGCTACTACATTTTGAACGCGCGGGTGGATGATCCGTTCACCTACGACACCTGCCACAGGGTAGGGGCCGCGCTCAATCTGGCCGCCATGCAGGCCGCTGCGGCGCAGTTCATAGGCACGCACGATTTTTCCGCACTCTGCGCGTCCGGGTCCAGCGCCGCCGCCCACGGGGATACCGTGCGGACGATCACGAATTGTACTGTTGTACAGAACGGCGATTTGTTTACGATTTCCGTGACCGCTGACGGCTACCTCTATAATATGGTGCGCATTCTGGCGGGCACGCTCATGGACGCGGGTCTTGGCAAGCGGACGCCGGAGAGCATCCCCGCCCTGCTGGAAAGCGGGGACCGGCGCCGGGCCGGGCCGACGCTGCCCGCAAAGGGGCTGTTTTTGGAAAAGGTCGACTATCCCGGGTTGGATGACGTTTAATGGCGTACCGTAGGGAGGGGTCTTGACCCCTCCGCGGAGCCTGACCACCGCCGCTAACGGCCCGGAGGCGTCAAGACGCCTCCCTACAAACCAACCCATACGCACAAATTTTTTCCGGAAAGGAGGGGGCCCACCTATGAGTAAGGCGGACAGAGATCGGCAGGCATTGCTGCAGCGGCTGGCGCGTGAACAGAGGCGGGCCCTGAACGCCGCCGCCCGCGACGCAGACCGTGCCCGCACGCCGCGCACCGCTCCCACACCGCGGCGCGATGACAGCCCGCCGTCCCGGACGTCCGAGCAGCCGTCCGCGCAGAA
>ERZ791740.405-NODE-405-length-37418-cov-27.228649_pt1 | contig 37418 bp, 35 predicted proteins | sample MGYA00510041_ERZ791740 | MGnify/ENA primary metagenome ERZ791740 (study PRJEB30046, sample SAMN00791959) | human gut metagenome | study: EMG produced TPA metagenomics assembly of the A metagenome-wide association study of gut microbiota in type 2...
TTGTTGCTCAGGTACTTAAAAAAAATATTTTATAATAGTGTTGCGGAATTAAGGTACTATATATTTTTAAAAGTGAGTCAATGTATTTTCGTTATGGCAGATGCGATATTAATGCCGGGCTCATCTTCGGTGACCGTGTATGAAACCTCTAATGTATCTCCTATTAATAGTCCTTTTTCCAAGGCTATATTCCGATCCATTGTACTTATATATAAGGTGTCCTTTTTCGAGGTAACCATTGTAAACCCATTCATGGTAGCATCCATGACTATGCCTTGTGCTTGATGTACGGAATCGTTAATCTCTTCTGTGCCGAGCTCGGCATTTTCTTGTTCTATAGTTCCGGCTTTATTTTTGCAGGAAGCACATCCCAACAAGATAATGGAAACAAATAAAAAAAGGTTTAGTCAACTTCATATTCTCTGATTTTATTAAGATTATTTCTACAAAAATAGATATAAAAGAGAATGTATCAAAGAGGCAGAGAATAATTAACCGTTCCTGTATATTGTATTTCAGATATTTATAATTTTATTTCAGATAAAGTTATAAAAATATTTGGTCTATATCAAAAAAGATTTTACCTTTGCACTCGCTTTTAAGAAGTAAAGCACTCGGGGTGTAGCGCAGTCCGGTTAGCGCACCTGCTTTGGGAGCAGGGGGTCGTGGGTTCGAATCCCGCTACCCCGACTGATAAGAATCAAGGAGTTACAGCAAAATGTAGCTCCTTTTTTGTTGCTCGATTGGGCGGTTGTATTGGGTCAACGTAACAATCTGAGGGATAAACTTTACTGATATTGCCAATTTGACACAAAAGAATATCGTCAATGGTAGATTACGCTATATCCGTCAGAAAACTGGTAAGCTAATCAAGATTGGAATACCCCAAGAAGCTATACAAATTATTGAAAAATACACTGATGAGAATAATAGTTATCTATTCCCAATATTGAACGTAAAAGTTCATAAAACAGCTTTGCAGAAGCAGAATAGGATTCATAAAATACGAGGAAAAGTGAATGAGGTTCTAAGAATACTCGGCAAGCGATTGGGAGTTGAAACTAATATAACGACCTACGTTGCTCGCCATTCATTCGCAAGTGTCCTTAAAAAATCGGGAGTGAACATTGCGTTGATAAGCGAAGCGTTGGGGCATTCAGACTTAGCAACCACTCAAATATATTTGGATAGTTTCGACAACGAGCAAGTAGATAAAGCAATGAAAAATTTACTATAATGAATAAATCTCCATTTGCAGTAATGCAGGTGGGGATTATTTTTGCGTAATTTTGCCTTAAACTAAAAATTATGGAGAAATTAAAAGAAGATTGTATCCTTGGGTGCAGAATCAAAGAATGACATTTACCCCTACAGAAGAAAAACAAACCATTCATATATGGATGTTCTATAAGATGTTTCAAGACTTTTTCAATCTGCCACCCTATAAAAAGCAGTTTAATCGCAAATGTAAGAAAGGAGAACTGGGTTCATCCCTCTGCAAGATATTTCTCGTATCAAAACTGATATATTTTACAAGGCTATCCACGAATACAAAATTCGACGAAAGTGATGAAAATTTGAGAGGATACATCAGTCTGCATAAAGGAAGAATAATCAATAAGTAAATAGCATAATTAACGGTAATATACAAAAGCGCAATTCAGATTGCTAATGAGTTGTGCTTTTATTATTTTTGTCTTTGGTATCTTAGTGTTGAACGAATAATTATATATGTACTATGAAACAGATATTATTTTTATTACTAATAGCCCTCTGTTCTTGCCATTCTGGTTTTTCCAGGAAAGGACAGGGAGATAAAACAGACAGTATTCGTTTGCAAAAGGAACTATGTGCTTTACATCGGTATGTGGATAGCATTATTAAATCTGATACTATCCTGCAACAACGCTTTCATTGTTTAGGAGCAGGTCTGACCAAAGACAAAGTAACCATTGACTTTCTGGATATACCGGAAGATTCTTTTGAGGTCTTTAAATCGGCATTCAAGAAGAACGTTTTTGCTTCTCCGCTGTTGGAATTCAATATAATGTCGGATATCACATTTGGTCCTGAAATCATTCCGATAAAAGAGGATTCTCTCGGACGGACTGCAAATATAGTGTTAAATCCTATACTACGGGATATTCCCCGAGGAGAAGCCATAAACCCTGTTTCCCTTTCAATGCGTGCTGAATATGACTATTATCCGTTATCGACAACAGAAGTGAAAGTAATCATCACCAATCACTCTCACTTTGCATATGAATGTGGAGAAAGCTATAGCCTTGCCTATTACAACAGTAAACAGAAATCTTGGGAAACATTACCAGCCAATCCCATAGTCAATAGCATTTTATGGATATTCCCATCCAAAAATCCTACCCATGGACAGAACATTAAACTCTATACTTCCGAAGTGATATGAATCCTGAAAGTTTTTTGTCTAACTTTCGGGGTTCATATCATGTTGCTCGCTTAGAATGGAATTATTATATTTCCAATATGGCATCAAGCCATAGAGAGATTATAAACTTATTGTTCAATACTTCTTGTTTGGTTATCAAATTCAACCAAGATGTCAACCGCTTTAATTCAGCAGGAAAGCAGATGTAAGTTAACTGTTCGAATCCCGCTACCCCTACAGATGTTTTTTGTTGCTCGATTGGGGGCGGTTGAATTGACGGCTTAACGTAGAAATCCGATTCGACTATAATTTTCGTGGTTCAGGGGATGTTTTACCCTAAGGGGTTCTTGTTGCTATGTATAAATTATGGCGGGTTACAATAATCCATTAGACCTTATTTCGCATTTATTACTGCCCTTGACTGCAAATAATAATTCGTCAGACATCTGTTGCCCTTTCGTTAAACAACCGTCTAACGCAAGAGTAACAGATGTCTGACGCAAGGGCAATAACTGTTTAACGAATTAAGAATAGTAGCCGGACTATTTGTTGGCAATACATTTTCTTACTATCCATAGAGACTTTCCTTATTCTTTATGAGTTATCAAGAACATTACATCTTTAAATAAAAGTCTTTGGTCAGCGCAATGTACTCCGGGGTAAATTGTTCGTGTTTCTCTCCTTCTATGTAAAGACTGTCCTCAATACATGATATGCTTTGCCGGCCGAAAGTCAGCAACACGCGCCGGCAAGGTTTTCCGGGTTTGGTAAAAACATGCAAACGGCGATGTGGATGAAAATTATATTTCCAGGCCGTATCAATCACTGTTCTTTCAACTTCGGCCGGAATGATAATGCTTATAACTCCCTGTTCCGATAATAAGTGCGCCGAATGCCCAAAAAGAAGTTCATAGTTCAGCTCACTCGTGTGCCGTGCCATGCAGCGCTGATTGTCAGGGCATCTCAGGGCGTCAACAAAATAAGGCGGGTTGGAAACGATCAGGTCGAATTTATCTTCCGGGTGATACTTGCGGAAGTCGCAGCATACAACTTCCATCCGATTGCTCCAGGGGGACGATTGAATATTCTCTTGGGCTTGTGCCGCCGCTGCCGGATCTATCTCGACAGAGGTAATTACTGCTTCCGGATTACGCTGTGCTAATTGTAAGGATATTAAGCCACTACCCGCTCCTACATCAAGAATCCGTTTAACATCTTGAACCGGAGCCCACGCTCCTAATAACACCCCGTCTGTACCTACCTTCATGGCGCATTTGTCGTGTCGGACGGTAAATTGTTTGAACTGAAAATAAGGATTCGGCATATTTGTCTTTGTTAATCGGACTCAAAAATAATCAAAGCCGACAAAATAACGGCAATTTTGGCATCGTTTTTGTCTTTTTAAAGAAAGGACACCCGTTTATACAGAAGAAATAGCTAACTTTGCAAGCGCCTTATTGGCCTGCCAATATGACATAAACTAAAAAGAATGAAATGAAGAAAAGAAATTACTTTAGTGATATCGAAGATAGGAATGAAAATGCATTTTCTGTAATTGCTGATTTTGAGGGGAATGAAGAACAATTGATGGATATTGAGGTTGATGAAATCCTTCCGGTATTGCCTCTTCGGAACATGGTTTTGTTTCCGGGTGTGTTTATGCCGGTATCCGTTGGAAGAAAGTCTTCCTTAAAATTGGTGCGTGAGGCAGAAAAGAAAAGTTCATATATAGCTGTAGTGTGTCAGAAAGCTGCTGATACGGAGGAGCCTGTACTTGAGGACTTGCATACAATCGGTACGGTTGCCAAGATTGTCCGTGTATTGGAAATGCCGGATCAGACAACGACTGTTATTCTGCAAGGTTCCAAACGCATTGAGTTGAAAGAAATAATGGAAGTGGCTCCTTATTTGAAAGGGCGTGTAACTACCCTCAATGAAGAGATACCTGCTAAAGATGACAAGGAATTTCAGGCATTGGTAGAAGCATGTAAGGATTTGACCGTGCGTTACATAAAATCCTCGGAAATGTTTCCGCAAGACTCTGCATTTGCCATCAAAAACATTAATAACCCGATGTTTTTGGTAGATTTTATCTGCACCAATCTGCCCTTGAAGAAGGATGAAAAGATAGAGTTGCTGCGTATTGACGCATTGCGTGCCCGCACTTATCGTTTGCTTGAGATTTTGAATCGGGAAGTGCAGCTTGCCGAGATTAAGGAGTCTATCCAAATGCGCGCCCGCGAGGATATAGACCAGCAACAGCGCGAATATTTCCTGCAACAGCAGATTAAAACCATTCAGGATGAATTGGGTGGTGGCAGCCAGGAGCAGGAGCTGGAAGAAATGCGCAAAAAAGCTGAAACCATAAAATGGAATGAAGAAGTAAAAAGTACATTCCTGAAAGAAGTGGATAAGTTGGAGCGCATGCATCCGCAATCGCCCGATTACAGTGTGCAACTGAACTACTTGCAGACTATGATGAGTTTGCCGTGGGGCGTTTATACAACGGATAATCTGAACCTGACTAATGCAGAGAAGACGTTGAATAAAGACCATTACGGCTTGGAGAAGGTAAAAGAGCGTATATTGGAGCACCTTGCCGTATTGAAGCTGAAAGGAGATATGAAGTCGCCTATCATCTGTCTGTATGGTCCTCCGGGTGTGGGTAAGACCTCTTTGGGGCGCTCTATAGCGGCTGCTTTGAAGCGGAAGTATATCCGTATGTCCTTGGGTGGCGTACATGATGAAGCGGAAGTACGCGGACATCGCAAGACGTATATCGGAGCAATGCCCGGACGTATTATCAAGAGTCTGATTAAAGCCGGTTCTTCCAATCCCGTATTTATATTGGACGAGATAGACAAGGTGAGTGCCGACCGTCAGGGCGACCCTTCTTCCGCTCTGCTCGAAGTGCTCGATCCGGAACAGAATACTACGTTCCACGACAACTTCCTGGATGTGGATTATGACTTGTCGAAGGTGATGTTCATTGCTACCGCCAATAATCTGAACACAATTCCGGGGCCGTTGCTCGACCGTATGGAGTTGATTGAAGTAAGCGGCTACATAACCGAAGAAAAGATAGAAATTGCCCGTCGCCACTTGGTTCCGAAAGAGCTGGAAGCAAACGGTATGAAGAAGAGCGATATCAAGATTCCAAAGAATACGTTGGAAGCAATCATCGAGTCTTATACCCGTGAAAGCGGTGTACGTGAATTGGAAAAGAAGATTGGAAAAATTCTTCGCAAATCGGCTCGCCAATATGCCACGGACGGCTATTTCGCAAAAACAGAAATCAAGCCGGGCGATTTGTACGAATTCCTGGGTACTCCCGAATATACACGCGACAAATATCAAGGCAATGAATATGCCGGTGTAGTTACGGGCTTGGCATGGACTGCTGTCGGCGGTGAGATTCTGTTTGTCGAAACCAGTCTCAGCCGCGGTAAAGGCGGACGCTTGACACTGACCGGAAACCTGGGTGATGTAATGAAAGAATCGGCTATGCTGGCATTGGAGTATATCAAGTCTCATGCTTCGCTGCTGAATCTTGATGAAGAGATTTTCGACAATTGGAATATCCATGTTCATGTTCCCGAAGGAGCTATCCCCAAAGATGGCCCGTCGGCAGGTATAACAATGGCTACTTCGCTGGCATCTGCACTTACGCAGAGAAAAGTAAAGGCCAATCTTGCCATGACAGGCGAAATCACGCTGCGCGGAAAAGTTCTTCCCGTAGGTGGTATCAAGGAAAAGATTCTGGCTGCCAAACGTGCCGGTATCAAGGAGATTATCCTCAGCGACGAGAATCGTAAGAACATTGAAGAGATACAGGAAATTTATCTGAAAGGACTGACTTTCCACTATGTGAAAGACGTAAAAGAAGTGTTTGCCATTGCGCTAACTGATGAAAAGGTAGCTGATGCCATTGACTTGTCCGTTAAAAAAGAAAAGATAGAAAAGTAAGAAGAATGACATTTGAGTTACAGTATACAGACAGCAAGACAAATGCCCGTGCAGGTTTGATTACCACCGACCACGGACAGATTGAAACGCCTATCTTTATGCCGGTAGGTACGTTGGGAACCGTAAAAGGCGTGCATTTGACAGAGTTGAAAGAAGATATAAAGGCGCAGATAATATTAGGTAATACCTATCATCTTTATTTGCGTCCCGGATTGGATGTTATTGAAAAAGCCGGCGGATTGCACAAGTTCAACGGCTTCGACCGTCCGATGCTGACCGATAGCGGCGGTTTTCAGGTCTTTTCCTTGGCAGGTATCCGCAAGTTGCGTGAAGAAGGTGCTGAGTTCCGTTCGCACATCGACGGAAGCAAACACATTTTCACTCCGGAAAGAGTAATGGACATTGAACGTACCATCGGGGCAGACATCATGATGGCTTTTGACGAGTGTACTCCGGGCGATGCAGAGTATGCCTATGCCAAGAAGTCCATGGAAATGACGCATCGTTGGCTGGACCGTTGTATCACGCGGTTCAATGAAACGGAACCCAAATACGGCTATCATCAGGCTCTTTTCCCTATCGTGCAGGGGTGTGTTTATCCCGACCTTCGCAAGCGCTCGGCCGAGTTCATAGCCTCCAAAGGAGCCGAGGGCAATGCCATCGGCGGTTTGGCTGTGGGCGAACCTACGGAGAAGATGTACGAAATGATAGAGCTGGTGAATGAGATACTGCCGAAGGACAAGCCTCGTTATCTGATGGGTGTAGGTACACCTGTGAACATTCTGGAAGGTATCGAACGCGGAGTTGACATGTTCGACTGTGTAATGCCTACACGTAACGGACGCAACGGTATGCTGTTTACAAAAGACGGTATCATCAACATGCGTAACAAGAAATGGGAAACCGACTTCTCTCCTATTGAGGCAGACGGTGCATCTTACGTAGATACATTATATAGTAAGGCCTATCTGCGCCACCTCTTCCATGCACAGGAGTTGCTGGCCATGCAGATTGCTTCCATTCACAATCTGGCATTTTACCTTTGGCTTGCCGGTGAAGCCCGCAAGCATATTATTGCCGGTGATTTCTCTACATGGAAACCGATGATGGTACAACGTGTATCGACAAGATTATGAGAAAGATTGACTGGAAGATGCTGAAAGACATCAAGCTGCCTGTCGGGAAAAATAAGTTCCTCAAGCGGTTGGACTGGTACATCATCAAGAAGTTCCTGGGAACATACGTGTTTGCCATAGCCCTGATTATTTCTATCGCCGTAGTATTCGACTTTAATGAAAAAATGGACCGCTTCATGTCTCATGAAGCGCCATGGCAAGCCATTATCTTCGATTACTACATGAACTTCATCCCCTACTTTGCCAATCTGTTCAGTCCGCTGTTTGTCTTCATCGCAGTAATCTTCTTTACTTCCAAACTTGCGGAGAACTCGGAGATTATCGCAATGTTCTCTACGGGAATGAGTTTTAAGCGCATGCTGCGTCCTTATATGGTGTCGGCGGCTATTATCGCAATCACTACGTTCTGTCTCGGTTCGTATGTCATTCCTAAAGGCAGTGTTACGCGACTTAATTTTGAGGACAAATACTATAAGCCCCGCAAGTCCACCACAGCCCGCAATATTCAGTTGGAGGTCGATTCGGGAGTCATTGCCTATATAGAGCGCTTTGAGGATTACAGCAAAACGGGTTACCGCTTTTCGCTCGATAAGTTCAAGGACAAACAGTTAGTGTCCCATCTTACCGCACGCAGCATTACTTACGATACGGCAGCCGTCCACAAATGGAAGGTGAAGGACTACATGATCCGTGAAATGGACGGTATGCGCGAAAGCATCGTTAAAGGAGAGCGGCTGGATACCATTCTCTTTATGGAACCTGCCGACTTCCTCATAATGAAAAACCAGCAGGAAATGCTCACCAGCCCTCAGTTGAGCGAGTACATAGACCGGCAACGGCAACGCGGTTTTGCCAATATCAAGGAGTTCGAGATAGAATATCATAAACGTATAGCCATGTCTTTTGCCTCGTTTATCCTGACGCTGATTGGCGTATCTCTTTCTTCGAAAAAGACAAAAGGCGGCATGGGATTGCACTTGGGCATAGGCTTGGGATTAAGTTTCTCGTATATCCTGTTCCAGACGATTGCCTCTACATTTGCAGTGAATGGTAATGTGCCGCCCGTCATAGCGGTATGGATACCGAACCTGCTTTATGCATTCATAGCATTCTATTTGTATAAGAAAGCGCCGAAGTAAGCAACTGTAGAAAGCTGCTGTCAAAGCATACCACAGAATAGTGTAAAAAATAAGAAGCCGTCCCGCTCTTGTGTTTCCACAAGTGCGGGACGGCTTTTTTGTTGTATTCATTTCCTCTTTTGTTTTGTTCTTCTTTCTTTTCAGGCGGACAGACCGCCTTTGTCGGAAGAATCCCCACTTTCTTCTTACAGGTTCTTTAATCCCTTCATTGCCATGCTGTGCATTGAAGCGCTTAATTCAAGTAAGCCGAAAGCTCTGCAGCAGAGATGTTTTTGGCAATAATCACACCATTTTCATCCAGTAAATAGTTAGTAAATCCGCGACCTAAGCGATATTTCTTGAATAAGCCGGAGGACTCGCCTTTAGTTTCCACGAAACAGGTGGGCGTAACTATTTGGTCCTTACGAACGGTTTCCTTAAAGATAGACTGATACTCATCGAATGAGACGGAAACCATTTCTACATTTTCATTGCGGGAAGCGGAACGAAGCACATTGCTCAAACTCGCGTTTTGCATCCGGGAGTGCGCGTCATAACTTGCCCAAAAGCTAAGCAACACATATTTGCCTTTCATGTCCGAAAGTTCGGCTAACGGTTGCCCGGCAGACATAGATTGGATTTTGAAGTCCGGGGCTATGTCACCCACATTCAAACCGCCGGTCGGTTTGTCTTTTTCTACAAAAGAAGTCAAGGAACCAATTAGTAATACAACAAAAATCCATTTTACATATTTCATGTAACACGATTTTGGTTAATACTATCCGGGACTGTCCTTTTTGGCAGTGATTTCTTCCCGGAATGTCATCTTCTCAGACCTTGCAATGAGAGGAATTCATTGATACTCAAAGCCTTTAATTCTGAAATCGGGTGCAAAGGTAAGTAATTCTTAAAGAAACTTCCAAATAAACAAGCGATTTTCTCACTTTTTTAGTGCAATTTTTTATGTTATTTAGCATAAAAGGCGGGATTTTTCCTTACTTTTGTGGCTTGTTATCCTATTAATAGACAACTTATGAAACCATTAAGTACAGAACTTATCTTGATCCGCGTAACAGGTGAAGACCGTCCGGGACTGACGGCTTCGGTTACAGAAATTCTTGCCAAGTACGATGCAACTATCCTTGACATCGGACAAGCCGACATCCATAACACTCTGTCGTTAGGTATTTTATGTAAGACGGAAGAACAACATTCCGGCTTTATCATGAAAGAGCTGCTTTTCAAGGCATCGTCCTTGGGTGTCACCATCCGTTTCTACCCTATTACAGCAAAAGAATATGAGGACTGGGTGAGCATGCAGGGCAAGAACCGTTACATTCTCACGTTGCTCGGACGTAAGTTGTCTGCCCGTCAGATTTCGGCGGTGACCCGTATTCTGGCGGAGCAAGGAATGAACATTGATGCCATCAAACGTCTTACGGGGCGTATTCCGTTGGACGAATGCGATACAAAGACGCGTGCCTGCATTGAATTTTCCGTACGAGGCACCCCTAAAGACCGTATCGGCATGCAAGAAGAACTGATGCGGCTGGCCAGTGAGCTGGAAATGGATTTCTCTTTCCAGCTGGATAATATGTATCGCCGTATGCGCCGCCTTATCTGTTTTGACATGGACTCCACACTGATAGAGACCGAAGTTATCGACGAACTGGCCATTCGTGCAGGTGTCGGCGAGCAGGTAAAGGCTATCACGGAACGTGCCATGCGGGGAGAAATAGACTTTACGGAGAGCTTCCGCGAGCGGGTGGCATTATTGAAAGGATTGGACGAGTCTGTCATGCAGGAGATTGCCGAGAACCTGCCTATTACGGAGGGGGTTGACCGACTGATGTATGTTCTGAAGAAATATGGTTATAAAATAGCTATTCTTTCAGGTGGTTTCACTTACTTCGGGCATTATCTCCAGCAGAAATACGGCATTGACTATGTATATGCCAATGAACTGGAAATAGAGAATGGCAAACTGACCGGACGTTATCTCGGCGATGTAGTGGACGGCAAACGCAAAGCGGAACTGCTGCGTCTGATAGCGCAGGTTGAGAAAGTGGATATAGCACAGACCATTGCAGTAGGTGACGGAGCCAATGACTTGCCGATGCTGGGGATAGCCGGATTGGGCATTGCTTTTCATGCCAAGCCTAAAGTTGTGGCAAATGCCAAGCAGTCCATTAATACCATCGGCTTGGACGGAGTGCTTTATTTCTTGGGATTCAAGGATTCCTATATAGATATTCCGCGGTAAAATAAGTCCGTACGATAAAATTCACAGGCTCCTGCGATAATTAATTATCATAGGAGCCTGTTTTTTAAGCGGGCTTATTTTGTTCTGCCCCCGGTTTGCATTATCTTTGCAGCAAATATAAAGAAATACATGAAGTTTTCTGAACTAAATTTAAATGACAATGTGCTTGAAGCACTGGACGCAATGCGCTTTGACGAGTGCACTCCGATACAAGAAAAATCAATACCTGTTATACTCGAAGGCCGGGATTTGATAGCTGTTGCACAAACCGGGACCGGAAAAACAGCTGCCTATCTGTTACCTATATTGAACAAGCTTTCGGAAGGCGGGCATCCCGAAGATTCCATCAACTGTATAGTAATGGCCCCTACACGGGAACTGGCTCAGCAGATAGACCAGCAGATGGAAGGTTTCTCCTATTTCATGCCGGTGAGCAGCGTGGCCGTGTACGGCGGTAATGACGGAGTGCTTTTCGAGCAGCAAAAAAGAGGACTGACTTTGGGAGCGGATGTTGTAATCGCTACTCCGGGACGTCTGATAGCTCATCTCAGTCTGGGATATGTAGACCTTTCACGCGTTTCCTATTTCATTTTGGATGAAGCAGACCGTATGCTCGATATGGGATTTTATGATGACATTATGCAGATTGTGAAATTCCTGCCTAAGGAGCGTCAGACCATTATGTTTTCGGCTACGATGCCTGCCAAGATACAACAGTTGGCGCAAAACATTCTGCATAATCCGGCAGAAGTGAAACTTGCCGTTTCCAAACCTGCCGAGAAAATCGTACAGGCTGCCTATATATGCTATGAGAACCAGAAATTGGGTATCATCCGCAGTCTTTTCGCCGAGCAGACACCCGAACGTGTCATTATCTTCGCTTCCTCCAAGTTGAAAGTGAAAGAGGTGGCCAAAGCCCTGAAGCAAATGAAGCTGAATGTTGGGGAAATGCACTCCGACCTTGAGCAGGCGCAGCGTGAGGAAGTAATGTACGAGTTCAAGGCGGGACGAATCAATATTCTGGTTGCCACCGATATTGTGGCGCGCGGTATTGATATAGATGACATCCGTCTGGTTATCAATTATGATGTGCCGCATGACAGTGAAGATTACGTGCACCGCATCGGACGTACGGCACGTGCCAATAATGACGGTGTAGCCCTTACTTTCGTCAATGAAAAGGAACAGACGAATTTCAAGAGCATAGAGAATTTCCTGGAAAAAGAAATCTATAAGATACCTGTGCCGGAAGAGTTGGGTGAAGCTCCCGAATACAAGCCGCGCTCCAATGACGGACGCAAACGCAGCAGCTTTAAAGGCGGCGGACGCCGGAACAACGGAACCGGCAAAGGCGGCAACAGAAATAATAACAAACGCAGGGACGGCAGCAAAAAGCCCACTCAGGCAAAGAAGCAGGAATAATAAAAAAAGCGGAATTTATTCCGCTTTTTTTATGTCCATCCGATTATCGAATCCGATGGTAATATCTGCCAGACTATATACGGAGCTTTCCGGCACGCGTAAGGTTGCCTGATATTGGTAGCCTTTATTATCAACTCCCATAAAATTCATATCGGCAAGAATCATCTGGCTCAGAATATCTTCGGGAAAGATGCCGGCAAATGCCTTCTTGGTAATGTCTTTGCCATACAACATTCGTCTGCCCTCATACACGCAGATATGTATAACATTGTCATAATAGACATTGTCCACGCTGATGCCACCCTCTGAATAGGATGAGCGGATAACTTTCATTGTCGAAGGGTTGACGTACACATATCCCCGGTAGCGTGTGCCTTTGTACATCACTACGCTGTCCTTTTTCACCACTTCCGTGGTGGGTATGACTTCCACTTCCTTGTTTTCAAAGGCGAGTATATCCTCCGGGTTTTCCGATTTATGCAGTTTTATAATTTCATCTGCCAATGAATGAAACCAGAAGCTGTATTCTGTCTGTCGGTCAATTTTGTAAGTCACGGTATGATTGCCGTACACATACATCGTATCTCGTATAATCTTGAATGATACGGGGATATTCTGAGGATCGGCATAGTATATGGTATCTCCTTCTATACGCATCAGGGGCAGTTCGGTTTCATCATTTATCCAGACACCCTGAAGCAGAGCCTTGGCCGTAGCGTCTTCTTCGACTGTTTTTTGCTCTTTACCATTACCGCATGCAGCCAACGCTATGACGCAGCACAACTCTATTACGAGTTTTTTCATGTCTATCTCCTTCCTTTATTTACCTATACAGTGGTAGGTAAATCCAAGTTCTTCTATTTCTTTCTTTTCGTAGATATTACGACCGTCCAGTAACACCGGGGTTCTCATGGCTTTTTTGATAACGGCCCATGACGGCAGGCGGAATTCTTTCCATTCCGTCACCAGCATCAAGGCATCCGCATCGAGTGCGGCATCGTACATATCGGTGGCATAGCAGACACTGTCGCCTATCCTGCGGCGGCACTCCGTCATGGCAGCCGGATCGTACACACGCACTTTACAACCGGCATTCAGCAACTTGTCAATCAGAATCAGCGAAGGCGCCTCGCGCATGTCGTCTGTTTCCGGCTTGAAAGCCAATCCCCACAAGGCAATTGTCTTATCGCGCAAATCGCCGTTGAAGTGGCGTTGCAGTTTTTCAAACAAGATGCTTTTCTGCTTTTCATTGACTTCCTCTACAGCCTGGAGCACACGCATCCGGTAACCGTTCTGTTCGGCGGTCTTGATTAATGCCTTTACGTCTTTCGGGAAGCACGAACCGCCATATCCGATGCCCGGATAGAGGAACTTACGGCCGATACGCGTATCGGAACCGATGCCGCTGCGTACCATATTGACGTCGGCTCCCACCAGCTCGCATAGGTTGGCGATGTCGTTCATGAAGCTGATGCGGGTGGCAAGCATGGAGTTGGCTGCGTATTTGGTCATTTCGGCAGACGGAATATCCATGAAGATAACGCGGAAGTTGTTCAGCAGAAACGGTTTGTAGAGTTTGCTCATCAGTTTCTTTGCACGTTCGGACTCCACTCCCACCACTACCCGGTCGGGGCTCATGAAGTCTGCTACCGCATTTCCTTCTTTCAGGAATTCGGGATTGGAAGCTACATCGAAGTCTATCTGTACTCCCCGCTTATCCAATTCGTTCTGGATAGCCATGCGCACCTTTCCGGCGGTGCCTACGGGCACGGTGCTTTTGGTTACCACCAATACATATTTCGTCATGTTACGCCCGATAGTACGCGCCACTTCAAGCACATAACTCAGGTCTGCACTGCCATCCTCGTCGGGCGGAGTACCCACGGCGCTGAATATAACATCCACTTCGTTCAGGCAACTTTCCAGAGAAGTCGTGAATTGCAGGCGTCCTGCTTTCGCGTTCCGGTTTACCATTTCCTCCAATCCGTTTTCATAGATTGGGATAATACCCTGCTTCAATGCTTCTATCTTTTCGCTGTTTGTGTCGACGCAAATGACATTGACACCTATTTCAGCAAAACAAGTACCGGTTACCAAACCGACGTACCCCGTACCAACAATGGCTATCTTCATATCTTATTCAAAATATTCCGCATCTTTGAAAGATACGGCATGTCCGTCTTTCTCCGATAATATGAACTGAGATTCCGCAACCGGCCAGTCGATGCCTATGGTTTCATCATTGAAGCGAATCGACGCTTCCGCCTGCGGAGCATAACCGTTATCTACTTTGTAGGTAAAGATTGCCTCTTCGCTCAGTACCAGAAAGCCATGGGCAAATCCGCGGGGAATAAAGAACTGACGCTTGTTCTCTTCGCTCAGTTCCACGCTGACGTACTTGCCGAACGTAGGAGAAGAACGGCGTAAATCGACCGCAACATCCAAAACTTTACCTTTTATGACACGTACCAGTTTCGCCTGGCTGTATTCGCCTTTCTGGTAATGCAACCCGCGCAGTACGCCGAAAGAGGATTTTGATTCGTTGTCCTGTACGAAATGTACATCGCCGATATTGGCACGGAATTCTTCTTCCTTAAAGGCCTCCATGAAGTAGCCGCGTGCATCATTGAACACTTTCGGTTCGATGATCCATACGCCGTCAATTTCTGTCTGTATGTAGTTCATTGCTTTAGAATGTTTTATGTATTTTCATTTGAAATCCGAAGTTGTCTCCGTATATATCTCCCATGTCCAAAGCGAGAGAGGCGTTGAAGTTCCAGCCTTTCCATCTTTCGGGAGAATAAGAGAACGAGGCATAGGCCGAAAAGTTCTCCAGAATATCCAGTGTGGGAGCACCGGGAGTACCCCATGTTCTGTTGTGGCTCATTTTGGCTATGTAGCTCCATTCGGAAGTTATTTGTCCGCTCCAGCCGATGTGCAGCGCTTTTATGCGGTTGTACTTGAACGTCATGTCACCGTCCTGGTTATAGATAGGCGAAGCAATCAACGGATTGGCTATCATCATGCCCCAATGCGCCCAGCCGGGGTAAAGACCGTTGTTGTAATAGTTGTCGGAACCGCCGGTCTTGTGTACGGGACCTTCTTCTGGTTCGTGCAAGCCGTGCAGCGGACCGCTCATATTGGTGGTCTGCAGGAACTCGAACACAACCGCATTGACGGGCTTGAAATTGTTGAAGTTCATTTCAAGTCCCCACAATCCGTCCCAACCGTTCTGCTTGCCCATGGCGGAGAAGTCGTCGAAATGATTGCACAGGTATGCGCTGATAGAGAATTTATCGGAACGGTGGGTCAGCTTTATCTGTTCGCTGCCCAGGAAGTTGCCCTGATAGAAGTTACTGTCGTTCCAGGGTTTGTCCTCACCGCCGGAGCCGGGGATAAATACTCTGAAATAATCTTTCAGCGTATTGCCCAGATTTACCGTGCTGCCGTCCGCATTCACCAGCGTTCCGCCGAATTGCGTATCGAGCGTCATGCCGATGTCGAGCTGCCATTTCCCGTTGGGCACACCGACGCGGACAAATCCTTCTTTATGATGATATTTGATGTCTTTCGTGTACCAATGCCCTGCTCCTACCTTCCGTTCCTGGTAGTTGTTATCGGTGAACCATCCGTAAGAGATTTCACCTTTAATGGCGAAACGCGGAAGGACATACAAGTACTCGGGGATGCCTATCATTATTTGCGGAATTGGCCTCGCGTTGCCCGACCATGTCATGTCGCCGCTACTCAAAGCGTTATTCAGCAATGGAGCGCCTTTCTCTCGGCTTCCGGCAAAAATTCCCAGCCACTTGTAACGTGCATCTATATAGGCCTGCTGGATAAAAATGTCCTTATCGCCCTTGAAGTTCATGCCCACGGCTGCTACCATGTCCAGCTTTTCTTCGAACTTCCACTTGCCGAGCCGGTGTTTGTAGCCCAGTCCGCCCCGTATATACGTATTGTCGTAAATAGAACCGAGCCCCTGTTGGTTGCTCACTTGCCACAAAGGAGTATTGTCGCCCGTGTGCACGGTGGCTCCGTATTCCACAAAAGGCGAAACCTGTGCCGTTGCCATACCGCTACCTGCAAGAATAATGGCCAACAAACAGATAGGAATACGCATTACGGCAAATAGTCTGTATTTGGTTAAGTGCTGACAGTTATCTGTGTTCATTATCGAATATATAATATAGTTTATAGTCCTAATTAAAGAGAAACGTAGAAAACGGTGCAAAAGTAGGAAAAAAATCTAATATATCGGTCATGGGCGATAAAGGAGTTTCCAAAGTTTGCCGTGTTTATAAATTCTTAGTAAGAAAAGCAGCCCGAAAGTGGCATATATCCGATAAAACCGCTACTTTTGTAGCATGATTGAATTAGCACAGCACATAGAAGCATTATTATTGGAGAATGATTGTGTCATTGTTCCGGGGTTGGGCGGATTTGTCGCTCACTACACTCCGGCAATGAGAGTGGCGGAAGAAAATACGTTTTTGCCCCCTACCCGCATCATCGGCTTCAATCCGCAACTGAAGATGAACGACGGGCTGTTGGTGCAATCCTACATGGCTGTGTATGATACGGATTTTTCAGATGCCACCAGGATTGTAGGCAAATCGGTGAAAGAACTGCTGGCTCTTCTTCATGAGAATGGAAAAGCGGATTTGCCCAATATCGGCGAATTGCGCTATAACATTCATGATTCCTACGATTTCACACCTTACGACGATAAGCTTACTACTCCTTACTTATACGGGCTTGGCAGTTTTGAAATGCAGGAACTGGCAGTCTTGCACAAGCCCTGCCGGAACGGAAGCAAGACTATTCCTTTCGCACCGGTTGTCCGGGAAGAAAAGAAGCGTAAGTATGGAATGCGAATCAACACTTCTTATCTGGCGAATGCCGTTGCCATGATTGCCGTTGCGGCTCTGTTCTTTTTTCTTCCCGCACCCGTAGAAAACACCGAAGTGATGGAAGCCAACTATGCGCGACTGCTGCCAGGTGATTTGTTCGGGCAGATAGAAAAGCAGTCATTGGCCATCACTCCGATTGTCATCCATCAGCAGGAGACGGGTAAAAAGGCGAAAACCACCCGTAGTGCCGGCAAGAAACCGGTTGCTCCCGTTGCCGTAAAAGAAGTAAAAGTCCGTCAGCAGACTGCAACAATTGCGGCTCAGCCTAAAGCAACGCCCACAGTTGCCGCTCCTGCCGTTCAAGCCGTAAAGACACCTTATCATATTATCATAGCCAGCGTGGGTTCTGAAAAAGACGCCGACACCATGGCACAGCAGTTGGTTGCCAAAGGTTATGCAGGAGCTAAAGCGATTATCGGCGACGGCAAGATGCGCGTCAGCATTCAGTCCTGTGCCACGGAAAAAGAGGCATACCGTGCCTTGAACCTGATTCGCCAGAATGAAGCATACAAGAGTGCCTGGGTTCTGAAAAGATAACTTTCTTCACAGTCAATTATTAACCATCAACTATTCCGACAATTCAATGAAACGTATCCGTTGCCCCAAATGTGAGAACTATCTGACTTTCGACGAAACAAAATATACGGAAGGCCAGTCCCTGGTATTTGTCTGCGAGAACTGTAAGAAGCAGTTCAGCATACGTTTGGGCAAGACAAAGATGAAAGCTCCGCAGAAAGAGGAGAATCCGGACGAAACCGAATACAAGGAAGCCTTCGGAAGCATTACGGTCATTGAGAATGTTTTCGGATTCAAGCAAGTGCTGCCGCTACAGGAGGGAGACAATAAAATCGGCCGCCGCTGCGTAGGGACGGTTGTCAATGTCCCGATAGAAACCTCGGACATGAGCATGGACCGTACGCACTGCATTATCAATGTGAAGCGCAACAAGCAAGGCAACCTTGTCTATACCCTGCGCGACGCCCCCAGCCTGACGGGTACTTTCCTGAACAATGAAATTCTGGGTGATAAAGACCGTATCCGCATTGAGGACGGAGCCATTGTAACCATCGGCGCCACCACTTTTATTCTTCGGGCGGCGGAGTAAAGAGATTGCCTTTCCGGTTTATCCACCAATAGCGTATAAACAATACTCCGGTGAAGATGAGCGCAAGCGACAGCCCGGTATAGAACACCGAAATAAACGCGTCCGGCAATATATGGAACGAGCGCATCGTAATGCCGAACGTTATCATGAAGACCATTATAATCCAGCCTTTTACGTCAAAGAAAGAAAAAGGGCAGTTCTTCTCTTTCTTCTTTTCTCCGATACGTTTGGTGTGCTTGTAATAAAGCCTTTTGAAAACAAACAAAAAGAAGAGAAGGAACACGACTGTGGCCTCTCCTATCTTGAAAAGCCAGTATTGGGAATCTGTCAGCCATGTCATTATCCCTATCCTGAGGATATTGCCCCCGGCTATAATCCATACCACTCCGGCGGTTATAAGCAATACTTTTCTGTTTACTCCGTATTTCATGTTTCCGTTTTGTATAATCCTGCTGATACAGGGAACAAAGATAGCGAAAATATGTTCGTAAATTCATATTGTGTACCTTGCTGGCGGTCAGTTGTATGCATGTACCAATAAATTTCTTTGCTTGGTACTGTCCGTACCACAGTTTGGTACGAGAAGTACCTTACTAAGGTACGGCGCGTACCACTGCGTGGTACAAGAGCTACCAACGGTTGGTATTCCCTGTACCACCTGCCGGTAGTTGAGGTATCCTGTGGTGGAATGCCGGCTACCCTGCGGTGGAATACCGACAAAGTGCTTACCAGTCGTATTCCTCGGTGTACCGGTCGAACTGTATCTCCTCTTTCCAGCCATGCTTCCGGCATACCTGGCGGATGCACTCCTGCTGCTTCGGAGTAAGCCCCAGCTTCTGGTTGCGATACCGGTAATAGGGCGAATGGTTGAATATGGCTTCCAGATTGAGGTGAATGGCACGGGAGATGCGTGCGGGCATATCATCGTAAAGCTTCTTGAAGCCCCATGCCACCCGTATTTTCTTGTTGCTGCGAAAGTGCGGGCACTCCTTCCCTGCCGCCGGATAGCAGAGGGGGTTGATGACGGACAGCCGGATGTTTTGCGCCGTGGTGTATTGTGTCATACTGTGCCGCAGGCAGTTTTCGGCTTTCGGGCATCGGGTGTTGAAGCACAATGTGTATTGGGCTGCTTGATTGTTTAAGTCGGAGTTGTTTTCCATTAGTTATCAGAATTTTGATGAATATCGCTTTATCCGGTAAAGATACGCGAAAAAATCCGGCCGGCACCATATAACGGCTGTTTTATTGGGTAGGTCGGGCATAAAAAAACAAGGCAAAGCCGAAGCCCTGCCCTGTTTTTCTTTTGTCATACCGGTTCTTTATCAGAGAATGCTTTTTACTGTTTCCAGCATACCCTTCTCCTGGATAGAGTTCAGGAAGCCGGTTACCATATCCGTCAGTCCCGGAATGGCGTTCAAGTCTCCGTGCTCGCCCCAGATGAGGTCTTTGGCTGCCAATACACCTTCCGCTACTTTGCGGGTATCGCCTGTTGCCCAAAGGTCTTTCAGCAGTTGCATGATTTCGGGAGCGTCGTTCGGAGTGATTTCAGCGCCGTCGGCACGCACGCCGCCCTTGTAATATGTGATGATGGCGGCAAGACCGAGTACGAGTCCTTTCGGAAGTTCGCCCTTGCGTTCCAGATAAGTCTTCAAGCCCGGCAGGTCGCGGGTCTGGTATTTCGGGAAGGAATTCAGCATAATGCTGGTTACCTGGTGCTCTACATAAGGATTGTCGAAACGTTCCAATACATCGGCGGCGAACTTCTTCAGTTCGTCCATAGGCAGGTTCAGTGTCTGCATCAGTTCGTCAAACTGTACTTTACGGACATACTTGCCGATAACGGGGTGGTTGCAGGCATCGCGCACGATGTTTACGCCGCTCAGGTAAGCCACCGGAGAAAGCACGGTGTGAGGACCGTTCAGCAAAGTAACCTTTCTTTCGTGGTAAGGAGCTTCGGACTTCACGAAGAGTACGTTCAATCCCGCCTTGTTTGCAGGGAACTCCTCTGCCAACTGGCGGAGAGAGAGATTCTCGGCTGCCTCGATAACCCACAGGTGGAAGATTTCGGCCTGTACAACCAGGTTGTCGGCATAACAGATTTTCTTCTGAATCTGCGCAATCTCCTTGCGCGGGAAGCCCGGAACGATGCGGTCTACCAGAGTGGCGCATACATAGCAGTACTTTGTGAACCAGGTCTTGAACTTCTCGTAATCCGCTCCGAAGTCGTCTTTCCACAGTTCGATGTACTGGTAGATACATTCTTTCAGGTGATGTCCGTTCAGGAAAATCAATTCGCAAGGCATGATGATAAGGCCTTTGCTCTTGTCGCCCTTGAACGTCTTGAAACGACGGAACAGCAACTGGGTCAACTTGCCCGGATAAGAAGATGCGGGGGCGTCGCTGAACTTGCAGTTCGGGTCGAACGCGATGCCGGCTTCCGTGGTGTTGGAGATAACGAAACGGATTTCGGGCTGGTCGGCAAGCGCCATGAATGCAGAGTTCTGAGAATAGGGATTCAATGCGCGGCTGATGCAGTCGATACGCGTGAGGCTGTTTACCGCTTCACCGTTCAAACGGCCCTGCAGGTTGACATGGTAAAGGCAGTCCTGGCCGTTCAGCCATTCCGCCATTCCTTTTTCGATAGGCTGAACCACTACAACACTGCCGTTGAAGTCGGTCTTTTGGTTCATGTTGTAAACAATCCAGTCTACAAATGCACGAAGGAAGTTACCTTCACCGAACTGGATGATTCGTTCAGGAGCAACGGACTTGGGAGCCGTCTGTTTGTTTAATGCTTTCATCTTGAAAATGATTTTAATTATGATTGTTGGATTATGATTGATAGCCTTTCTTACTATAGCAGGATTATTCAAACTCAAAATAGAAGTCGATGTTTTCCTTCATCAGGATGTCGATAGGCATATATTTTACGGCTGTGACCGGTTTTTTGAATACCACGTGATTGCACAGCGCTTTAATGCCGCAATAGCCTTGCAGTCCCGGCCGTTGCCCGATGAGATAGTTCACTTCGCCGTTTTTCAGGTGTTCCACATTCTTCTGAAGCAGGTCGTAGCCGACCAGTGCATCCAACTTCAGGTTCTTTTTCTGCAAGTAGTCCGCCACTTGATACACGCGTGAGTTGAATACGACCCCTAAAGTGGCTTTGGGATGTCCGGAGAAGAAAGCATCCAGCACTTCCTCGTTGGCGGCGGTGTCTTCCTTGTGGAGAACGACATCGTGTATAGTCAGGTTTTTGTGCTCGGCCGCAAGATACTGCATAAAGCCTTCCAGGCGCCGTTGCATCTGCACCTCGGCGGGGCTGTTCTTCTGATTGTTCAGGAAAAGTGCCAGCTCCTGCCCTTCCCGGTAGCGGCGCATCAGTATTTTGGCGGCAATGTATCCGCTGACTTTGGAGTCCTGGCCTATATAGCATAGTGCATGAGTCTGCTCCATATTGAAGTCGATGAAGGCATAAGGTATCTTTTTATCTTCCAGATACGATGTCAGCTTCAGGGTATCATCCTGAAAATTCGGGGCTATCAACACCCCGTCGGCAACAACGGATTGAAGTTGCGCACATGCCGTTTCATAGGACGCTTTATCCGCATGGCTGTAAAAAAGATAGTCCACCCCTACATTGAACGGCCGCAGCTCTTGCGCGGCACGGTCTATGCCCGCCGCAACGGAGTGCCAGTAATCATGCTCTATATAATAAGGTATGATACATACTATATGGTAGCGCTTTTTTGCCGCCAGACCTATGGCAAACATGTTGGGATGATAATCGATTTCATCGAGGACTTTTTGAACCTTATCTCTGCTTGCACGGGATACGTCGCCCCGGTTATGAAGCACGCGGTCTACGGTTCCGGCAGAGACGCCGGCCATGCGTGCAATGTCTTTTATCGTATAATTCTTGTTTTCCATCTTCTCCCGCCCTAAGGTGTTTAAAGGTCTTACATTTAAAACTTAAATATTATAAATATTTGCCGCAAAGATACGAATTATTTTGTTTCTCCAAGTAAAATTTCTACTTTTGTGTTCGATAACGGTTAATAAAAGCAAAAAGCGTTATCGAGCCTATTAGCTTTACAATCAATACTATATAGGTGTAACGACAAGAAAGTAAAATTTTTAGATACTTAAAACACAAGAAGATGAAAAACTTTATGGACGAGAACTTCCTGTTGCAGACTGAAACCGCGCAGAAGTTGTACCACGAACATGCGGCTAAAATGCCGATTATTGACTATCACTGTCATTTAATTCCACAAATGGTAGCAGACGACTACCAATTCAAGTCACTGACGGAAATCTGGCTGGGCGGCGACCACTACAAGTGGCGTGCCATGCGTACCAACGGTGTGGACGAACGTTTCTGTACCGGCAAGGACACCACCGATTGGGAAAAGTTTGAGAAATGGGCGGAAACCGTACCTTATACTTTCCGCAATCCTTTGTATCACTGGACGCACCTGGAGTTGAAGACGGCATTCGGCATCGACAAGATTCTGAACCCCAAGACCGCACGTGAAATCTACGACGAATGTAACGAGAAACTGAAACAACCCGAATATTCTGCCCGCGGCATGATGCGCCGTTATCACGTGGAAACCGTGTGTACTACGGACGACCCCATTGACTCGCTGGAATATCATATCAAGACCCGTGAGAGCGGATTTGAGATAAAGATGCTTCCTACCTGGCGCCCCGACAAGGCGATGGCGGTGGAAGTTCCCGGCGATTTCCGTGCTTACGTAGAGAAGCTGGCGGAAGTAAGCGGTGTGACTATTTCTACTTTCGACGATATGATTGCCGCTTTGCGCAAGCGTCATGACTTCTTTGCCGCCCAGGGATGCAAGCTGTCCGACCACGGCATCGAAGAATTCTATGCGGAAGACTATACGGATGCGGAAATTAAGGCAATCTTCAATAAGGTATATGGCGGTACTGCACTGACTAAGGAAGAAATCCTGAAGTTCAAGTCGGCTATGCTGGTTGCCTTTGGCGAGATGGATTGGGAAAAGGGCTGGACACAGCAATTCCACTACGGGGCTATCCGCAACAACAACAGCAAGATGTTCAAACTGCTCGGCCCGGACACTGGTTTCGACTCTATCGGCGAGTTTACAACCGCCAAGGCGATGGCTAAATTCCTCGACCGTCTGAATTCGGAAGGCAAACTGACAAAGACCATTCTGTATAATCTGAACCCATGTGCCAATGAGGTAATCGCTACCATGTTGGGCAACTTCCAGGACGGTACTGTTGCCGGTAAGATTCAATTCGGTTCGGGATGGTGGTTCCTCGACCAGAAAGACGGTATGGAAAAACAGATGAATGCACTCTCCGTACTCGGTCTGCTGAGCCGTTTCGTAGGTATGCTGACAGACTCGCGTTCTTTCCTCTCCTACCCGCGTCATGAATACTTCCGCCGCACGTTGTGTAACCTCGTAGGCCGTGATGTGGAAAACGGTGAAATTCCCGTTTCCGAAATGGAACGCGTCAATCAGATGATTGAGGACATCAGTTATTACAACGCCAAGAAGTTCTTCCAGTTCTAAAAGACGGGAATGAGATAATTTTAAAATCAGCCCTTCCATGCTTGATACCTTATGGCAAGCGTGGAAGGGCTTTTCATTGGATACCGCTGAATTAAGCTTTCTTGTGCAGCAGATACCTTACAGGAGATATTCCATTATATCCGTGATGTTTTTTAACCGGATGAAGTTGGGATGCGCAATATCCCCATCATGGGTTTCATACTGCCAGGTGACGTGGTAAGGAATGTGGGCTGCATATCCGCCCAGCTCCAAAACCGGCAGTATGTCCGACTTGACGGAGTTTCCCAACATCAGGAAATTCTGCGGAGCGCATTCCACAGTGGTAAGGAGTTTCCGATAATCGGCTTCTTTCTTGTCACTCATTATCTCGATGTGGCAGAAGTAGTGCATCAATCCCGACTCCCGGACTTTTCTTCTTTGGTCGAACAGGTCTCCTTTGGTCGCCAGTACCAGCCTGTATTTTCCTTGCAGGCGGAGCAGCACCTCTTCCACCCCGTCCAGAAGCGTTACGGGTCTTTGAAGAAGCTCCTGCCCCAGCCTGACGATTTCTTTCACGCAATGCATGTTACCTTCTCCTCCGGTAATCCGGCAGGCTGTTTCAATCATGCTGAGCATCATGCTTTTCAAACCGTAGCCATACATGTGCAGGTTTTTCATCTCTGTCTTGAACAGCTCCTGCGAAACGGCACTCTGCGGTTGGTATGCTTTCAGTAAATCACAGAACTGATGCTCAAACTCCTGAAAATAAACCTCGTTTTCCCAAAGGGTATCGTCTGCATCGAATGCTACTACTTCTATTTTATCTTTCATACGTTGTCCGTTTTATTGTTATTGAGTATATTTGCTGCAAATATATATAAACTCGCCCACATTCGGATAACTTTTGAAGAAATAGTACAAAGTGTTTGAGAACTAAAGGAATATGTAGCTTTGTTCCAGATTCTTCCAATTGTGGTTTTTGACCGTTTTTGAGGGAGTTAGGAAAACAAATCGCTACTTATCCGTTGCCTTTTCCGGGTTGAAAAAGAGAGTTGGAAATAGCTTCCATTTCTACTTTTCATATCCTGTTTATCACTGCATGGAACGATGTTTCATGCTATGTCTATCATGCAAACTTAGTCATATTTTTCCGTATTAGAAAAAAAGACAGGGTTTGTTTGTTAGGCGAAGGATCTTATTCTCCGTTCCGCTATATTTTTCATGCCATTCATTTGCTCGCTATATAATAATTTTGCAAACAAAGGAATTAGTTATGAATCAGGAAAATGTAAAGGTATCGTTCTACCTGAAAAAGAGCGAGGCGGATGTTGACGGAAACTGCCCTGTAATGGCTAAGTTAAGTGTCGGGAAATACTCGGAAGCGGCATTCAGTGTGAAAATGAAAGTGTCACAGTCGCGCTGGACTTCCGGACGTGCATCCGGCAAGAGTGTGGCAGCAAAGGAGATAAACAACCGTTTGGACGAGATTCGCGCGATGGCTTTAAGTATCTACTCAGAACTGTCGGCTGTACGTGACGGTGTGACAGCAGAAGAGGTAAAAAGTATTCTGCTTGGAATGGCCAGCGGACAGGAAACTCTTTTGGGCTACTTCAGACGATTTATCAATTGTTTTGAAAAGCGTGTGGGAGTAAACCGCACCATAGGAAGTCTGCGTGCTTACCGGAATGCCTACAACCATATCGAAAGATTCTTGCAGGCAAAATACAAACTTTCCGATATCCCGTTCTCTGCGCTGGACCGTTCCTTTATTGACAAGTATGATTTATACCTTCGGACAGAACGCAATCTCGCCCCCGGAACAATCATCAATCTGACCGTACAACTGAAAACGATTGTCGGCGAGGCCATCGCTGACGGTATCATTACCGCCAGTCCGTTTTTGGGATACGAGCCGGTGCGTCCTAAAGCCGTACAGAAATATCTCACGGCAGAAGAGTTACATAGAATCATGACCACTCCGCTTCACAGACAAACATTATACCATGTCCGTGATATGTTTTTGTTTTCCTGTTTTACCGGGATTTCATATAGAGACATGTGTCTGCTGACTAAAAGCAACCTATGTTCCGCAGAAGATGGGACATGGTGGATAAAAAGTGCCAGACAGAAAACCAAAATAGAATTTGAGATTCCGCTGCTTGATTTGCCGCTACAGATTCTGAAGAAGTACAGCGACACTGCTCCCGATGACAAGTTGCTGCCGATGTACTGCAATTCCATGCTGAACCATTATTTGAAAGAGATTGCGCAAATCTGCCACATAAACCGTCCGTTGGTCTTTCATGCCGCCCGTCATACATACGCTACGGAAATAACTCTTTCCCATGGCGTACCCCTTGAAACAGTCAGCAAAATGCTCGGACACAGCCAGATAGAAACCACCCAGATTTATGCGAAAGTAACCGATGACAAGATAGATGCTGATACAAAGGCACTGAACCGGAAAATTTCAGAACGCTTCTCTGTCGTCATTTAATAAACCCCTAAATGGAAAGTATATGAAACAGAATATTGAGAAACAGAATACCAAACGCCGCAGCACATTTGCCGTGCTGTTTTACATCAACCGTACAAAAATACGCAAGGACGGGATGTGCCAGTTGTTGTGCAAGGTGAGCATCGATGCCGAATGGGCTCAGATAGGTACCAAAGTATCTGTCAATCCGGCTATCTGGAATCCGGAGAAAGGGCGTGCAGATGGACGAAGCGAGAATGCCGTTACTGTGAACCGCGCCATAGATGACCTGACAAGCGAGATAGCCGGACATTATGATAGGATAAAGAACAGCCTGGGTTTCATCACGGCAGAACTGGTCAAGAATGCAGTCAAAGGTATCGGACAGAAGCCGCTTACCCTGCTGGCTCTCTTCAGGGAGCATAATGAGGAATTCAAGAAACGTGTCGGGATAGACCGCATACGGGAGACATACGAGTCCTATCAGCGTTCATACAAACATCTTTCCGCATTTGTACGGGAAAAGAAGGGTATGGAAGATGTCACGTTGCGAAGTCTTGACAAGGTGTTCTATGACGATTTTGAAGTTTTCCTGCGCACCGACCGCAATCTGAAGCCCAAAAGCATACATGAGCATCTGTACCGTTTGAAGAAACTCACGGTGCGGGCTGTCAGCCAGGGCACGTTGAGACGAGACCCATACTGCCGTCTGCACCCCGAACTCCCCAAAAGAAGAAGCCGCCACATGAAGCTGGAGAACCTCAAGACATTGATGACTACTCCCGCAGAGAAGCCGCAATTACAATTCGTGAGGGATATGTTCATCTTTTCGACTTTTACCGGACTGGCATATGCGGATTTGAAGAAGTTGTCGGTAAATGATATTACGCAGGCAGACGACGGCACTTGGTGGATTCATATCCACCGCCAAAAGACCGATACGCTTTCCTCCGTGCGTCTGCTGGATATTCCTCTCCAAATCATAGAGAAGTACCGTAGCCAGAGAACCGGGGACAAGGTGTTCAACATTTACGGACGCTGTTATTTTATCATGCTGACAAAAGAATTGGGAAAGACCTATGGATTTGATTTGACCTTTCACCAGGCCCGGCATAATTACGGAACCCACATCACTCTCTCGTTGGGTGTCCCGATAGAGACAGTAAGCCGTATGATGGGACATACCTCCATTTCCACCACGCAAATTTACGCGCAGGTTACGGACACAAAAGTAGACGAGGACATGAAACGCTTGAGAGCCACCGGCTTCGGTAACAGCATAGAATTATGTGAAGAGGATTTCACGACAAAGAAAAAACGAAAACGGAAATCACAAGCCGTATGAAAAGGAGAACGGAGAAACAACCGCAACCCGGCAGGTCGTTTCTCCGTTCTGACTTTAATGATGCCAGCTATACCCAGCGTTGTTCTTCCCGGCACCGCTTATAGGCATCGTCCAGTATTTTCATAATGTCGGACTCTTTATAGAGAGCCTTTCCCTGTACCAGGTAGTAAGGGATTACACCGGATGTACGGTATTCCTGCAATGTGCGTCTGCTTACCCGCAGGACATTGGAAAGTTCTTCATCCGTAAGGAAGCGTTCACCGTTGAAGAGCGTTCTCGGGATTTCCTCCAATACCGAAAGCATCTTCTCCAATTTCTCCAATCCCTGAAACATCACATCAATGTGCGGGTCTTTCTTGTCTATGAAATGATAGCTCATAATCTGCTCTTTATTAAAGGGTGATAACTCAAATCCAACAATCTCTGTATATCTTCCGGCTTGTAGAAGAGCTTGTTCTTTATACGGCTGAAGGGAAGTATCCCTTTGGCCCGATATGCCTGAAGAGTCTTTTTGTTGATGCGGAGCACATCGCACACTTCCTGGTTGTCCAGCCAGTTTTTCAGACCGAGGTCCTCTACCGGTCGGCAAATGTGTGTCATCCGTTCCTCAAATTTGCAGAAGCGGATACGCAGCTCTTCAAAAGTCTGTTTGTCAATACATACAAGTTCCATATTCTTTTCTGTTTTATTATTCCATCTGGTTTTTCAGTCTTGCCGGCATACGTTTCCCCTTCTGGTTGAGGAATGCCTCTACCTCAGAAGACTTGTAATAGGTACGCCCGTCAATCATGTAATACGCCACGAGTTTCTTCTGGCGGTACCGTGCGAGGGTGCGCTTGGTTATGCCGAGCAGCTCGCACATGTCCTGATTGTCCAGCAGCTTGTCGCCGTCAAGGGCGGAAGTCTGGCGGTTCATGCGGTTCAGTCTGTCTTCAATCTTGTCGAATCGTTCCATAATCTGATGGATCATCATCTGGAAGGTTTCACGGTCTATCTGTATCATAATACGGTCTGTCTTTGAGTGTAAATAATCGGGTGATTACACCTTGTCGCGCAACAGGTTATATCATGATATAGGGCTAACGGCATGCCAATGGCACCATATTTCATGGAATGGCATCGATATTCCATTGAAATACAGCGAAATAAAATTTATCAGAGAAAAGAAATGATGGAAATAAAACCTTGCAGAATGCAAGAAATCTCGCAAAATGCAAGTTACATCCTGCAAGGATTGCGGTAAATCAGGCGGCAGATACCGTTGGAAAAAGCAACGGCTTTATGCAACTGCCACTGCCGGGAAGGAAGAATGTTCTGTACGGAATGTCCCTTTCCCATAGAATAAGGAAACAGATAAACTATAAATTCATCCACAAGATTGTAGTGGAAAAGTCCCCGCAGAAGTTCAAGGGATTCTGCATCATGAACTTCTGCCAGATAGGTAAAAGAAGCATTTTTGTGGTCTTTCTCGCAGAGCAGATCCAGAATGGAGTGAGGTAGAATCCAGGCATTGCAGTGTTCCCGCCAATGAACAAATCCTTTTCTATGGTTCATTACCCATTGCGTCAGCACGTTGTCAGGTTCCGGCAGAAAACCGTCCAGCGTCATTACCGTTACTGCTTGGATTTTTGACATATAAATCCTGTTTTAAATCCGGACCGGTAGCCGTTCCAAAAAAGAAGCGTGCAAACACACTACTTCTAATGGAGGCTCTGGAATGCCTTTGAAAGGAATAGGTGAATGCACGCTATGCGTAGGCATAGCATAAGCAATCACGCAATAGTTCCTTTCAATGTTAATTTTCCAGATTCCCATTAGAAACGCCTTGCGGTCTTATGTTATATACAATCGGCAACCGTCTCACAGACGATATGCCGCTTTTTCTCTATTTACTTGCAAATGTACACATATTCAGCGAGATTTGCATTAGCTACGGACATCATTTTTTAATTCAGCCCGTATTTTTTCATCTTTCTGTACAGCGTTGCCGGATTGATCTTGAGCATCGCTGCCGCCTGTTCCCGGTGTCCGTTGCAGGCTTTAAGGGCATTGATGATGTTCATTTTCTCCTGCGCTTCGTCCTTTAGTGGGCGGATAGCAGGTGTGGCAGTTGATTCATTATCATGCTGATGGATTTCTGTATCCAACCCTTCCATTTCCAATACCGGTGATTCCGAAACAAGCACGGAGCGTTTCACCCGGTTTTGCAGTTCACGCACGTTACCCGGCCACGGATAGGCAAGCATCCTGCTTCTGGCATCATCGGAAAAATCGCTTGTTTCCCGTTTCAGCTCCCTTGAAAAGCGTTCACGGAAAAACTCGGCCAAGGGGAGAATGTCCTCCGGGCATTCAGCCAACGATGGCTGTTGAATTTCAAATTCGTTCAAACGGTGATAGAGGTCTTCTCTGAACCGCCCCTGTTTGATAGCCTGCTGCAAATCCTCGTTTGTGGCAGAGACTATCCGCACATCCGCTACCCGTTCCTTGCTGCTGCCGATTGGCATATAGGTACTTTCCTGCAACACACGGAGAAGCATGGATTGAATTTCATAGGACATTGTTCCGATCTCATCCAAAAACAATGTTCCGCCTTTCGCCATGTCGAAGTAACCAACCTTGGCGGTATCGGCACCGGTAAATGCCCCTTTCTCATGTCCGAAGAGAAGCGAAGCCGCCAGTTCACGGGGCAATGCTCCGCAATTCACCGCCACGAACGGCATATGCCGGCGTTCACTGCCCTGATGAATATACTGTGCCACCGATTCCTTGCCGGTTCCGTTGGCACCGAGTATCATTACAGCCATTTCTGACGGAGCCACCAGTCTTGAGTACTTCTCTACCTTCAGAATTTTCGGGCTTGTCCGATGAAACAGAACCTTCTCCTTCTCCCGTACAGTGACCATAGGCTGGAACACATCTTCTGCCAATTCCAGCAGATGTTCCCTGTGTACCGGTTTGGGCAGATAGTCTATCGCACCCATTTTGATGGTACGTACCACATCCGGAACCGATACATATTCGGTTGTGATGATGAATGGGATTTTCTTCTTTTCCTTGCGGAGCCATTCCAGCAGGGAGATACCGTCCCCTTCCGGCAGACGCACATCCGAAAGAATCAAATCAAATGCAGTCTTACGTATCAACGAGCGTGCTATCGGTTCGTTCATGGCTGTTACCACATCATAACCTGCTTGTGCAAACCAGTCTTTCTGCATCTGCGACAAACTTATGTTATCTTCAACTATCAGTATTTTCCGTTTCATTTGTCAGTCTTTTTATTTCGTTTTCAGCCTCTATTATCAATACGCCGGTGCACTCAATGATTTGCTGTGTATATTTCTGTATAGCATCATCATTTGTAGTAGAGTCTCTCAGCAGGACCCGATAGGCAGACAAGAGCTCCTTCATCCGTAACAGTTCCCACATCGGCTGCATGCGATGAGTGATTTCCCGTAATTTTTTTCGGTCTTTGAGTTTCAATGCCATATCAAGTTCCCTTTTATCCTTCTCTGACTGGCTAATGAAAGAGTCAAGCAGTCTTTTCTTATCGCTGACCTCGGATAACATCGCACTGAAATCTATCCTCTTTCTTTCAACAGGAAGAGATGTTGTTATGGTTGAAAGCAGGCTGATTAACTCCGAAGATGAGAACGGTTTGTAGATACAGGCTGCGAATCCGGCTTTTAGAAAAACTTCATTTCCCCGGTCACCACGCGCAGTCATGGCTACAACGGGTATTGTACGAGAGTTTCCGACAGTCGAGTTGCGTAAAAGATCAAGCAGTTCAAAACCACTGGTGCCTATCATCTGAATGTCAGAAAGCAGCAAATCATAATCTTTCTCCCGCATAGCCTTGACCACATCTTTTGCTGTAGAGCATGTGATGCAATCCACCCCGTTGCGTTCAAGCATTTCCTTCATCACTGCAAGCTGCAGCGGATCATCATCTATGGCAATTACTCTTTTCGGGAGTATTCCCGAAAACGTCCTGACAGGAGAAGGAATTTCCCTGTTTAAATTCGTTTCCGACATAGGGATGGACACTTCGAAGCAACTTCCTATCCCTTCCGTACTCGAAACAGATATTTTTCCTCCGAGTAAATTGACAATCCCTTTGACAATGGAAAGACCCAGTCCGAATCCTTCAGCCGATATATGTGGAGCCGCCTTCTCAAAAGGATTAAACACCCGTCTTATTGTAAGCTGATTCATGCCTATACCGGTATCCTGCACACGTAGCAACAATATTCCGTGATGGTATGAAGCCTGTAAGCAAACGGTTCCGTCTGGAGTGAATTTGATGGCGTTCGATATCAGATTGTCAAGTATCTGTTCAATCCTGTCCGGATCATTCAGGACAGCTGTTGGCAAGTTATCAAAAGAATACCTGAAAAGAAGTCCCTTTTTATTCGTTTCCTGTGAATAAAGCGAAACAATGCGTTGCAACAATTCCTCCAGATGGAATGGAACCAGGTTGGGTGTTTCTTTTGATTGGTTTAGTCTTGACAAATCAAGAAGATTGTTTACCAGCTTGAGTATGTGTCGTGACGTGTCAAGAATATTAGTGATGTAACAGTTTCGTTTCTTCCTGTCTCGTGTATTTTGAGCCAATTCAGCACTCCCCGTAATTGTATTGAGCGGACCTCTTATATCATGGGATACGGTAAGCAACACTTTCTCTCTCATACTTAACAACATCCGGTTTTGCTTAAGACTCTCTTCGAGACGCTTCTGGATTTCTATCCGTTGTCTGACATCACGTTGAATCAAAACATATGCGAGAACCAGCAACAGGCAGGTTGTTACAATTATTATGGAAATCAAGTTCATGGAGGTCTGTCTCATTTCATCAAGATTACGTTCTTTATTCCGGAATTCTTTTCGTACTTGAGAATCAAGGGTAGCAATAAGATTCAAGAGTCGGGCATTTATATTGGCATTATCCTGACTTATGCGTCTGGAACCGTCCTCAAAATCAAACATCCTTTTCTCCTGAGTCCTAATAAGATCCTCGTTCAGAAATTTAAGTTCCATAATCTGCGGCATTGGAAACAAACCGGATTTCCCGTTTTGTACCAAGCCGTCAATTGCATGGCTATTGATTGTCTGTAGTCCGGTTATCAGAAGGCTGTCTGATTTAGACAGTCTATGGAAGGCTCTCATAAGCAAGTACATATGCAACTCTTTGGTGTGAAGCAAGGTTCGTAACGAATCTATCTGCTCTGAAGGAACACAGGAAGGATTTCCCTTGCTAATCTCATGAAGAATACTGTCAACCAGAAGAGTTGTCTTGTGATAGTCGTCATAATCCGAACAGTTCCATCCGGCTACTGTTTCACCTAACATGGCAAGGCGCGTAATATATTGATGTGCATAATAAATATCCCAATGGGTCTTGCGTGCAGCTGATGTGTTTTCTTCTATTTCCATCAGACGCTTTCGCTCAATGAACACTATCCCTGCCATACAGACTATTACCAATACAAAAAAAGCAAAGGAAAACGCTATCTTTCTATGCAAGGCTTTGTTTGTCATTTCAGGTTTCATTTTCGACATATCCGTTTTATTTTTTTTGCTGATATTCACAAATTTAGCAAGTGTAGAACAGATATCTTTTACGATTCCTGATAATATTTACGGATTTCTGTTCATGAAAGGTAAGCCACAACCCAATCACGCCAAAAAAGGAATGTTTTATTTGACCAGAGTGGTAAAAACGCACACCTTTATGCAATATACAATTCAACACGAAGTATTATCTCTCTGCACAAGTTTGAACTGTAGAAACTGCCCAGAAAGGATTATCTGTCAAAAAATCGGGCTGTCAGCGTTGAGAATGGGGCAAAAATGAACGGAGAGATCAAGGTTATCAGAGAGTCTATCTGCGAAAAGTGACAGATGAAAAGGGAAACAGTGGAGGAATGAGCTGTTACATTCATCAGGTAAGCCACGCAGCATTGGGCATATAATTCTTCCTGTGTTATTACTTGGACTTGAATCCACGATTTATCTATTGCTGCCCGATAGCCTGGCAACAGTCAGCAATATGCATACTTTAATTTTTTGCTACATTCGTTCTTCAGATAAACTGTTACACCTATATAAATCTTTTATCCATTCAATTCCGCCAGCTAAAGTTACAGATAGTACTTATTAAGTACACACATAAAACTCTCTGTTTTTGTAAAATCCGTAGACATCAAAATAGTATAGTAAAACATATAACGATCCTCTTTCTTGAAATTTTTAAGTTTTGTATAATCGTAAGAATGCAAAACCCTATGTTCTACTATCCGATCTCCTCTATGCCGTTGAAAAAAAATGAGTTCATTTTCTTCCATAAAATCCTTCTTTACATTTGTCATCCTTCCCAATGGCACGCCACCAACTAGAATATTGCCTTTAAAATAAGTCTTGGGATTGTCTTCCTTCATACTTTTTACTAAATCTCGCAAGTTATCACTATTTGCAAGTTCCAGTGCTTTGCCAATTGTCAAATTCCAGCGAATATCCACCATCATCACTGTTTGAATGCCATCTCTCAATTGGGTACTGACCATTACTCCCCAGTCATCCCAGTAGTAATCTGTAGACTCACCCCAAAAATGCTTGTTTTCATTCATACATGTGTAAGGTTCACCGAATATCTCCGTCACCTCTTCAATACTCATTCCCGGCCAGAACTCTTTGCCGTTATACGATATTTTATCGCCGTCGAAAATAAACAGATGCTCGGTGTTTACACCCATTTCTTCCAGTTCCGAACGGCTGTAGCGGGTGCCATACAGACCGTCCGTTCTTTCACCACAGGCTGTTAGCGTGAAGAATAATACTATAAGATAGACTGAGAGGTTGATTCGTATTTTCATGATAACTATGTTTTAATCAAGGTGGTTTATGAACTTTTCATATTCAGGACCTTCGTACAGTGGGTCACCAAAACCTCGTGAACTAATGGCAATATCAAAGTTTTCAATATCATTACCGTCTTCAGACTTCCTGATTCTATAGGTATAATATTTTTCTCTGCGGTGTATAGGTGCTTTGGTGTAGTCCCAGTCATACAAGTCACAATAATAAAGTAGAGGGAACGGATTGTTATCGAATTTCAGGTTTGTTTTTTTCAGAAAATCATCAATGTGCATACCTCTGCCCAAAACCGCTCCACCGACAATCATTTTACCCGTAAAATACTGACGTGGGCAACGGTTCTTTAGCCATTTTAGGTTTTCTTCGGATAGAAAATCATCTAATTCTATATTCCAGTCAATCAGTATTCCGTCTACAGGAGCACTGTCTTTTCCGCTTTCATCGTCTGATACCATAGTGATTCCCATAGAATCCCATATAAATATTCCGGGTTCCGCAAGACGTTCGTAATGTCCGAATATCTCACACAGTTCTCCTATTGACATTCCCGGCATGAACGGCTTGCCGTTGTAGGTCATTGTCGTATCTGTAAATACAAACAGGTGCTCCATATTCACCCCCCTCTTTTTCGTAGTCTATAGGCGGTTCCTCCGGCAGATGTTCTTCCCAAAATCGGTCTGTCTTGGCCATCAGCGTATCTACTTTGCCCAGAATGTTATCGATGCTTCCCATCGCCTTTTCGTGGTTGTAGCTGCACCCTGTACACGAGCTGAGCGCGGACATACAAAGAAGTCCGAACAAAAAGGCTACGACTGCCGGAGCGGGTATGAATGGATGCTTGTTCATATTATTGTGATTTATAGTTTTACATTTACATATACATTCCAACATTATATTATGAGCTATATTTACCAAGTATTAAAATATTCCATTTCTTCCTGTTGTGGCTTTTCCCTGTTCTTGAATTTCTCAAGTTCTGCCTTATCTACTACTTCTTCCTCCATATAGCGATGTATGAAGCGTGCAAGGCGCAAGGCTTCGTCGGTGCGGCCCGGCATCACGGAGATTCCATGCGGTAGTCCTGAGGGATTATAGATTTTCACCTCGTCAATCTTGCTTTTCATGTCGTGGTAATATGAAAGCTCCGCTTGGTCGTAGGGAATGATCTCTGTCTTGTTCATCAGCAGACTGCCGGGAATGGTTACGGTTTTGGCAGTACGGTCGAAGACAATGCGTTGCCGGGGATTCAGCAAGGCATAGGCCATTCCCCATGCCAATATAACGCCCATTTCTGCAAAAAGCAATGCGGAGCCGTAATCTTCTGGCGGAACAGTAGAGTCTGATAGGAATGACCAATAGATGAAAAGGCCAAACATGAAGGAAAATAATAGAAAAACGAGGATTCTTCCACTCGTGCTGTCGTTGTCGATAATGATTTGCCGGTCATCTACCCGGACCAGACATTCCGGTGGTATCGGGCAGGTAGCATCATCGTGCGTCAGTTCTCTGTATATCAGTTCTCCGCCCCGCCACAGCCAGTGTCCGTCGTTCTTCATCGGTATTTGGATGCTGAGGTTATAGGCGGGTCTGCAGAGTAGCCGCAGAAGCAGCCAGCATGCACCATTGAGGACCGCCAGCCCAACCGCCACATTGGCTGCGGTGAGCGGAATGTCGCTAACTATGATGAATAATATCAGCACGCTGAATCCCAGAAGAGCACCCGCTATGATGGCATGGTTTTTCCATTTGTATCGCTTTACCATGCTTCGATACTGTCTGTCATGGATGGTCTCTTCGTGGTGTCGCTTCTTATCGCTGTTTCTGTTCTGTTTCATGATTTTTGCTGTGAAGTTAATGTCAGTAAGTATAGCAAATATCGCCTTTTGCCACGCCCTGTGTGCGGACAAAGCGGTCGTACCATTCGCCGTCGAATACAAAGAAATAGCCTTCGGTACGGTTTCTGCGCTTGCCTTCACGTATTTCGATGGTATTGTCTTCTTCATGATAGACTCTTTCGAGCTTCAATTCATTGTGCTCGTCAGTTTCGTGTATGGCAAACGTCAGCGTCCGGTCTTTCAGCTTCCATTTGTAAAGGCGGCAGGGGAACCACTCTCCGTCTCCCTGCTCAGGCTCTCCGTAACGCTTGGTGAGAAGGGCGATGAAACGGTCGCAGTCTTCCTTTGTGATGTCGCGATTACAGCCGCCGGCCGCGGCGATGCGTCGTCCGTCGAGCGTAACGGCAAAATTGGCTGTGCTGAACGTATGCCCGCCCATGCTAAGAAGTTCGTCGGCATCGCAGGAACCATGCTGGCTATAAGTAATCCAAAAGGGATTACCATAAAAGTCTATGCAGGTTTCTTTTTGATATAGATATCCATCCTCTCCGTCCTTGGTGCTGGGGGTGGGCACCTGATACCAATCCTCTCCCCACTCGGTGCTTATATAGCGGTCGGGAAAAATGTCCGTAATGGGGGTAGAGAAATCGAAATCGTCGAGTTCGATTGTCTTTTCACCCAAAGGGCCGGGACGTTGGTCGCAGCCGCCCAAACATGATGCACTGATAAATCCCATAATGATGAATGTTTTTAGCTTCATTTCTGTTGAATTTTAATTTACTTGATATATTTTACCTCATCCGTTTCACTGTCACATAGAATGCTTTTTTAATGGCTTGTTATCTATTTGTAATACAGCAAATATAGAAAATGATTCTTCAGTATGCTTATAGATGGATTTTTTTCACCGGAATGTGTTGTAGAATATGTTTGAACATGCTTTCTCGCGGTGTTCTCGTATCCCACATTTTTGCCATTTTCATGTGATTTAAAATTAGCTTATTATAGCCTGTTTCTTATCT
>ERZ791740.424-NODE-424-length-36430-cov-6.501471_pt1 | contig 36430 bp, 30 predicted proteins | sample MGYA00510041_ERZ791740 | MGnify/ENA primary metagenome ERZ791740 (study PRJEB30046, sample SAMN00791959) | human gut metagenome | study: EMG produced TPA metagenomics assembly of the A metagenome-wide association study of gut microbiota in type 2...
TAGACAGATCGTCGTTTAATACAGAACCCGGCTTACGGTCTATCTCGTTTTCCATTTTTCAGTCTTTGATTCCCGCACATTTTTTTGTGTGGGATTTTTTATTTTTTGTCTTGCCCGCTTTCTCCGTCGGGCAGTGCGAGATGGAGAGAGCGCGGCTGTTTTGTTTTTGTCATTGTTCTTTTACTTCCCGTTTGGGTCTGTTTGTGGTATACTATGTGCACTGCAGGAAATTGCAGTCAACTAAGAAAGACAGGATGTGAAATCCTCCGATGAAAGATGGTTTTTTGAAAGCAGCCGCCCTTTCTCCCGCACTGCGGGTGGCCGACTGCGCCTATAATGTCCGGCAGATCACCGAGGCTTTGCACAAAGCTGCAGCCCGCGGCGTAAAGCTGGCCGTGTTCCCTGAGTTCTGCCTGACCGGCTATACCTGCGGCGACCTGTTTCTGCAGCGCACGCTGCAGACCGGTGCACTGGATGCCCTGAGCACCCTGCTTGATGAAACAAAAGCACTGGACGTTGTCACGCTGGTGGGCCTTCCGCTGCTGGTGCACGGCAAGCTGTACAACTGCGCCGCCGTGCTATGCCATGGCCGCATTCTGGGTCTTGTGCCCAAGACCTATCTGCCCAACTACGGCGAGTTCTACGAAAAGCGCCAGTTCACCCCGGGCAGCACCGAGGTGGAGCTGGTGGAGGTGTGTGGTCAGCAGGTGCCCTTTGGCACCTCCCTGCTGTTCCGCTGCCGCCAGATGCCCAGCTTTGTGCTGGGCGTGGAGATCTGCGAGGATCTGTGGAGCGCCCTGCCGCCTTCCACCTTCCACGCGCTGGCCGGTGCGACCGTGATTGCAAATCTTTCCGCCAGCGATGAGACCGTCGGCAAGGCCGAGTATCGCCGGGCGCTGGTGTCCAACCAGTCTGCCCGCCTGCTGTGCGGCTACCTGTATGCTTCCGCCGGGCACGGTGAGAGCACGCAGGACATGGTGTTCGCCGGCCACGACCTGATCGCCGAGAACGGCACTATTCTGGCGGAGAACGCTCCCTTTGACGGCGGCTGTGCCGAGACCGAGATCGACTGCCAGCGCATGGAAGCCGAGCGTGCCCGCAACACCAGTTTTGAGCCGGCCGGTGAGGGCTACCAGACCGTGGAGTTCGATCTGGAGCCGGCAGAGACCACGCTGACCCGCTGGATCGACCCCGCACCCTTTGTGCCCGGCGACCCCAAGCGCCGCGCCGAGCGCTGTGAGCTGATTCTGAAAATGCAGGCGGACGGCCTTGCCAAGCGGCTGGAACACGCCCACGCAAAGACCGCCGTTATCGGCATTTCCGGCGGCTTGGACAGCTGTCTTGCGCTGCTGGTGGCCGTGCGTGCCATGAAGCAGCTGGGCCGCCCCGCCCGGGATGTGCTGGCTGTGACCATGCCCTGCTTTGGCACCACGAAGCGCACCCGCAGCAATGCAGAGATCCTGTGCGATGAGCTGCAGGTTTCCTTTAAGGAGATCGATATCGCCAACACCGTGCGCAGCCATTTTGCGGACATCGGTCAGGACGAGAGCGTGCTGGATGTCACCTTTGAAAACGGTCAGGCCCGCGTGCGCACGCTGGAGCTGATGGATACCGCCAACCGCACCGGAGGTCTCGTGGTGGGCACCGGCGACCTTTCGGAGCTGGCGCTGGGCTGGGCCACCTACAACGGCGACCACATGAGCATGTACGGTGTGAACGCCGGTGTGCCCAAAACGCTGGTGCGCCACCTTGTGCGCTACGAAGCCGACATTGCCGCCACCGATGCCCTGCGCACGGTGCTGCTGGATATTCTGGATACGCCCGTCTCCCCGGAGCTGCTGCCTGCCAAGGACGGCGAGATCGCGCAGAAGACCGAGGACCTTGTGGGACCCTACGAGCTGCACGATTTCTACCTGTATCAGGTGCTGCGCTTCGGCTTTGGCCCGGCTAAGATCTTCCGGCTGGCAAAGACTGCATTCGCAGGCCGGCCGGAGTACCCGGACAGCGTGCTGTACAAGTGGCTGCGCAACTTCTACTGGCGGTTCTTTGCCCAGCAGTTCAAGCGCAGCTGCCTGCCCGACGGCCCCAAGGTGGGCAGCGTGACCCTTTCGCCCCGCGGCGACTGGCGGATGCCCAGCGATGCCTGTGCCGCACTGTGGCTGGCCGAGCTGGAACAATTACAAATCAAGGATTAACGCATGAAAAACAAAAAGCTGCTTACCGATCTTCTCTTTGCCGTGGTCATTCTGGCCATTGCCGCTGTGCTGCTGGTGGTGCGCCGCGTGCACGCTTCCGGCTCCGGGCTGCGGGCCGAGCTGATCTACGGCGACAACAACACCACCATGAACCTGCCGCTGGACGTGGATGAGACCTATGATGTGGACACCGGTTACTATACCGTCCACATTCAGATCAAGGACGGTGCAGCCCGGTTCGTGGATTCACCCTGCCCGGATCACATCTGTGAAGGCTTTGGCTGGCTTTCCAACGAAGATCAGACCGCCACCTGCCTTCCGGCCCGTGCAGTGCTGACCATTGTACCTGTTTCCTGACAAAAAGGAGTGGTTTTGAATGATGGATGAAAACGATCGTTCCCACGAAGATTACCGTTCTCTGCGGCACATCAGCCGCAAGGAAGGCTCTGAGGATACTGCGCCCATCGAGGTAGACAGCTCGGCGTTTTTTTCCGAGCTGCCGCCGGAACAGCCCAGCACACCGCCTCCGGCCCAGCCTCCCCAGAAGCCGCCGCGCAGCGGCCACAACACACCCGTACCGCCCAAGGCCCATCCGCCCGTGGATGGAGCCGTGGCAGTACCTTCCAAGTGGGGGAAAATTTTGCTGATCTTACAAGGTATTTTAAGCATTCTGGCACTGGTGCAGCTGTGGCGCACCCAGATGCTGCCGGTGCTGTATCTGGTCATTCTGGCCGCGCTGCTGGCGCTTTTGTGGCTGCTGGTAAAGCGCTGTCAGGAGTACAATGTTCCCGGCAAGGTGGCCCGGGTATTTTCGGTGTTCCTGTGCGCTGCCATGGCGCTGGGCTGCTTCTGGGCCCAGCAGGGCCTTTCTGCCCTGGGCAGCATGACCTCTGGCCTGCTCACCGGTGCCGAGGCCAACAAGATCACCAAGGAGCCCTTTGTGATCTACCTCAGCGGCGTGGACACCCGCGGCGAATTGACCGAAAATGCCCGCAGCGACGTGAATATCCTTGCTGCCGTGAACCCTGTCACCAAGAGGGTGGCCCTGATCAACACCCCGCGCGACTACTACGTAGACCTTGCCGGCACTGACAGCAAGGATAAGCTGACTCACGCCGGTCTGTACGGCGTGGAAACCAGCATGGCCACACTGGGCAATCTGTACGGCGTCAATGTGGACCATTACATCCGCATCAACTTTGCGGGCTTCATCAGCATCATCGATGCGCTGGGCGGCGTGGATGTCTACTCCGATCAGGCGTTCACTTCTGTGGGCAGCCCCGGCTACTATGACCCCACCACCTTTGTGGAGGGCTGGAACCATCTGGACGGCAAGGCCGCTCTGGCCTTTGCCCGTGAGCGTCACGCCTTTGCATCCGGCGATATCCAGCGCGGCATCAACCAGATGAAGGTGATCGATGCCATGCTGAACAAGATCAAGTCCCCTGCCCTGCTGATGGGCTTTTCCAAGATCATGGATGCCGCAGCCGACTGCTTCGTCACCAGCTTTTCACAGGATCAGATCAGTGCGCTGGTACGGATGCAGCTGAGCGACTTTGCCGAGTGGGATATTGAAAGCTATACCGTCACCGGCACAAGCTCCAGCAGCACCAAGTGCTACTCTGCCAAGGGACAGAAGCTCTACGTCATGAAACCGGATGATGCTTCTGTGAGCAAGGCCAGGGAAATGATCGCGTCCGTGCTGGGCGGTGAGGGCACCGTTGCCGACACCACCCAGAAGCCGGAAAAGACCGAGGTGTTCACCCCCACCACCGACCCGAACGCTGCCGTTTCGGAGGTGCCTGCGGAGAGCGTTCCCGAGGAAGTGCCCGCCGACAGCCTGCCGGAAGAGACCGTCCCGGCTGACCAGCCTGCAGATACAGAGCAGCCTGCCGACACCCAGCCGCAGGAGCCGGAAGCTCCCGCCGAGGGCGAGCCCGGCAGCGGTGATACGGCCGGAGAAGCACCTTCCATCTCCCTGCCCACACAGGAAGAGGTGGAACAGGCTGCATCGTCCATCTACAATGCGGCTTCCTCCATCTGGGGTGCCATTCAGGATGCTGCTTCGCAGCAGAACGACGCGGCCTGACGATTTGAAATCTCCTCTGCGCAAGCTCCGGACTCTATCGCGGAAATATTTTTTATTTGCAAAACAGGAAACGACTGCGGTCATTTCCTGTTTTGCTTTTTCACCAGAAAGTCCGTGCCGATAAACTGCATAAAAATGCCGCCTGCATCTTGAACCAATGCAGGCGGCTTTCTCATTCTATAAAATCATTATGCCTTGATCTCGTTCCAGACGCTCTTGCCGTCCAGAGAGGAAGCATCCACATCAAGATACTCGCAGATGGTCTGGGCGATGGTGCCAAAGCACAGACGGGTGCCAAGGTCAACGCCAGGCTTCACGCCCTTGCCGCAGATCAGGTACGGCACATACTCGCGGGTGTGGTCGGTGGTCTTGGTATAGGACGGGTCGCAGCCATGGTCAGCGGTGACCATGAGGAGATCGCCCTCCCGCATTCCGGGGATGAAGTCGGCCACGAACTTGTCAAACTCGGTGGCAGCGGCGGCATAGCCTGCCACATCGCGGCGGTGGCCGTAGAGCATATCGAAGTCCACCAGATTCACAAAGGCAAGGCCCTCAAAGTCGCGGGTCTGCAGGGCCTTGGTAAAGGCGATGCCATTGGTGTTGCCAGTGGTCTTGATCTTCTCGGTCACACCCTCACCGTCGAAGATGTCAAAGATCTTACCCACAGCGATCACATCCCTGCCAGCATCTTTCAGCAGATCCAGCATGGTAGCGCGGGGCGGCTTGAGGCTCAGGTCGTGGCGGTTGGTGGTGCGGTAGAAGGTATCCGCAGTGTGGCCCAGGAAGGGGCGTGCGATCACGCGGCCCACGCCGTACTCGCCCTTGAGCATCTCGCGGGCGATCTCGCAGTAGCGGTACAGCTCATGCACCGGCACCAGCTCTTCGTTGGCGGCCACCTGAAATACGCTGTCGGCACTGGTGTAGACGATAAGGGCGTTTTCTTTCATGGCCTGCTCGCCGTAATCCTTCAGCACCTGCGTACCGGAGTAAGGCTTGTTGCACAGCACCTTGTGGCCGGTCTTTTCCTCAAACTCGTGGATCAGCTCATCCGGGAAGCCGTTCGGGAAGGTGGGCAACGGCTTGGGGCTTACCACACCGGCGATCTCCCAGTGACCAATGGTGGTATCCTTGCCCATGCTCTGCTCCTGCAGGCGGGCAAAGGAGCCGATGGGCGCTGCGGTCTTTTCGCCTGCGGTCACGCCATCAATGTTGAACATGCCCATCTTTTGCAGGTTGGGGCAGTTGAAGTTGGGGTGTTTTGCAATGGCGCCCAAGGTGTTGGTGCCCTCGTCGCCAAAGGCGGCGGCATCCGGCTCTGCACCGATTCCAAAGCTGTCAAGGACGATCAGAAAAACACGCTTTTCCATATCGTTTTTTCTCCATTTCTTCCGGAGCATGCCCCGGATAAGTGATACTATCTTTACTTATCATTATAAGCAAATCCTGTGCCGGATGCAAGCGTTTTTGCTGTGCTGCAAATATCCGTCATTTTCACCAAAATGTTCGTCATTTCGTTCACAATCCGACGAAGCGTTTTGGCGTTTTTATTCGTTGCTGCGTCATTTCGTTGCAAAGTCATCTTAGCTGCCAAAAAAATTGCAGCGCAGCTTGATTTTTTTCTTGCCCTATTGTATCCCAGCGGATATAATAATAGGTGGAAAAGTTTTGAACCACAGGATTTTTCCGCTTTTGTACCACAGCACGGGATTTTTCCCGTTGGCCACGTGCAGCTGTCTGTATGACAGCGGACAGCCTGCCGCAAAATAGAGAATGTGAAGTTGTAGTTGGAGGTAGTAAAAGTATATGAGAAAAACAAAGATCATCTGCACTCTGGGCCCGTCCACCGATCAGGAAGGCGTTCTGCGCGAGCTGGTCGCCAACGGCATGAATGTTGCCCGTTTTAATTTTTCCCACGGCTCTCACGAAGAGCATCTGGGCCGCTTTGAAAAGCTGAAGGCCATTCGTGAAGAGCTGGGCAAGCCGGTCGCCGCCCTGCTGGACACCAAAGGCCCCGAGATCCGCCTGAAGGACTTCAAGAACGGCACTGAAATGCTGGAAGCCGGCCAGACCTTCACCCTGACCACCCGCGAGGTGGAAGGCACCAAGGAGATCTGCTCCATCACCTATAAGGACCTGCCGCAGGACGTGCAGCCCGGCGGCACCATCATGCTGGACGACGGCCTGATCAAGCTGCAGATCATCACCGTGAACGACACCGACATCGTGTGCAAGGTGCTGAACAACGGCAAGATCAAGAACAAGAAGGGTGTCAATGTGCCCGGCGTGCATCTGTCCATGCCGTATATGAGCCAGCGCGACCGCGACGATATCATCTTCGGCGCACAGCAGGGCTTTGACTTCATCGCTGCTTCCTTCGTGCGCACCGCGCAGGATGTGTACGATATCCGCAACCTGCTCAACGAGTATGATTCCGATATCCGCATCATCGCCAAGATCGAGAACCGTGAGGGCGTGAACAACATCGACAGCATTCTGGCTGCAGCCGATGCTGTCATGGTGGCCCGCGGCGATCTGGGCGTTGAGATTGACTTTACCGAGCTGCCCGGCATTCAGAAGAATATCATCGAGCGCTCCTTCTCCTTTGGCAAGCCCATCGTCACCGCTACCCAGATGCTGGACAGCATGATCGTGAACCCCCGCCCCACCCGCGCCGAGATCTCCGACGTGGCAAATGCCATCTACGACGGCACCTCTGCCATCATGCTTTCCGGCGAGACTGCTGCCGGTGCTTACCCCGTGGATGCTCTCAAGACCATGTCTGCCATTGCTGAGCGCACCGAGCAGGAGAACCACGCCCGCTTTGTTCCCCTCACCGAGAACACCGGCAAGATCAGCGTGAGCGATGCAACTGCACACGCTGCCTGCCTGACCGCCAAGGACGTGAACGCCGCCGCCATCGTCACCGTGTCCGAGTCCGGCAACACCGCCCGTCTGCTGAGCAAGTACCGCCCGGAGCAGCCCATCATCGCCTGCGTGATGAAGGAGCAGGTGCAGCGTCAGCTGGCCCTGAGCTGGGGCATCACCCCGCTGATGATGCCTCTGGCACACAGCACCGATGAGCTGATCGAGATGTCCACCTCTCTGGCCAAGGAGAACGGCTACCTGCACAACGGTGAGCTGGCCGTTGTGACCGCAGGCGTGCCTGTGGGCGTGTCCGGCACCACCAACATGATCAAGATCCACATGGTAGGCAACTGTCTGGCTACCGGTGTGGGCGTTGGCCGCGAGAATGCCGACGTGACCAGCGCCACCGGCAAGGCCTGCGTCTGCCGCACGCTGGAAGAGGTGCGTGCAAAGTTCAAGCCCGGCATGGTGCTGGTGGTGCCCTCCACCAGCAACGAAATGCTGAGCTATGTGCGCGACGCCGCCGCTCTGGTGGTGGAAGAGCCGGGCCTGAACAGCCATGCCGCCATTGCCGGCAAGGCCCTGCTCAAGCCCACCGTTGTGGGTGCTGCCGGTGCCACCAGCCACATCCGTGACGGCCTGATGGTCGCTGTGGACTGCGCGCACGGCAGCGTGCAGCGCCTGCAGGCATAAGCCAAAGGAGAAGATCATGGAACGCATTGCAAGCTTCTGTGTTGACCATACCAAACTGGACCGCGGCATGTATCTGAGCCGTCAGGATGGCGATGTTCTCACATGGGACATCCGCATGAAAAAGCCCAATCACGGCGACTACCTGACCACCGGTGCCGCCCACACGCTGGAGCATCTGTTTGCCACCTATGCGCGCAACAGCGCCTTTAAAGACAGCGTGATCTACGTTGGCCCCATGGGCTGCCGCACCGGCTTCTATCTGCTCACCCGCGGCCTGACTCCCGCCGAGGCACTGGAGCTGACGGTGGAATCCTTCCGCTTCATGGCTGGCTTTGAGGGCGCTGTGCCCGGTGCCAGCGAAGTGGAGTGCGGCAACTACCGCGATATGGATCTGCCCGCTGCCAAAGCCGAAGCCGCTGCCATGCTGCCGGTGCTGGAAGCACTGACCGGCGACGAGCTGCATTACTAAGCTATCTTCACCCTTCAAATTCATCATCATAAAAAAGCGCTCTCCCACCGGGTTTCCGTTGGGAGAGCGCTTTCGTTTTACTCGGTTTTTAAAGGCTATCCAGTGCCTGCCGTGCAGCACGGATGTTTTCTTCACCCGTCTGCCATACCTCAAACTCTGAAAAGCCCGGCAGCCCCATGGGCACACCCTCGCGGCGGAAGGTCATGCGGCTTTGCAGCACCTGCTTGCCAGAAAGGTGGAACGCATGTGCCCCGGTCTGTGCGGCCAGTGCCGGGATGTTTTGTGCCGTGACACCGGCACCTACCAGAATTTCCACGCTGTCCCCTGCCCGCTCCACCAGTCGGCCGAGAAGCTCCGCTCCCTCTGGGGCACTCGCCGCCTGCCCGCTGGTGAGGATGGTACAAAGGCCCATGCTCCGGACCGTTTCCAGTGCCGCAAAGGGGTCGGCGCTGACATCAAAGGCACGGTGCAGGGTACACGCCACCGGACGGCCTGCCTTTTCCGCTGCCCTACGCGCCGCCGCATAAATGGGCCGCATGGCATCCGCATTCAGCTGCCCTTCCGGGGTCAGCACACCGGTCACGATACCATCCGCCCCGGCCTCCACCAGCTCTGCGGCCAGCTGTTCCATCTGGGCAAGCTCGTAGCTATCGTAACAGAAATCTCCGAACCGGGGCCGCAGCAGAGCACGCACCGGCAGGCCGGTCTCCGCCTTGACCTGACGCACCAGCGCAAGGCTGGGCGTTGTACCGCCCACGATCAGGTCGGCACACAGTTCCAACCTGCTGGCACCGCCGCGCTTTGCTGCCAGTGCACTGGCAGTGCTGTCCACACATACTTCCAGAACGGAACGCATTTCAATTCCTCCCTTTTTGCCGGGCTTTGAACCCGGCATTCTGGTTTATTCTACCACGTTTTTCCGTTTTATAAAACCCTGTGGCAGCAAAAAGCTGCGGCCCGGGTCTTATCCCTGCCGCAGCCTTTGTTGTTTTTTTTTTAGATCAGACCCAGCGCCTTGAACTCCTTTGCAATGCCGTCCTCATATACCGAGGGCGCAATGCGGTCGCACCGCTTTTTCAGGTTTTCGGAGCCATTGGCCATGCACACACTGATGCCGACAACATCGGTCATCTGCAGGTCATTATCGCTGTCACCAAAGCCGATGGTATCCGCCAGCGTGCAGCCCAGATGATCACAGATGGCCTTGATTCCGGTGCCCTTATTAAATTTGCGGTTGATGAGCTCACCATTCACAAAGCCATCGGTCAGGCGGTCCAGCTTGCTTTCGCAGAACACGAACTGGTCGGCATAGAGCTGCTTTGCCTCGGCAAGGTCGCTCTCGTGGTCGGCAATGAACACGATCTTATACAGCGGTTCCCCTTTGTAATCGGAAAGCGGCAGGATGGACATGCCCTCTTCCATGGCTTTGCGCCAGCGTTCTGCTTCGCTGTTCAGCGGTGCATCGTTCTTTTTGTGGATAAAGTTCCACCTCTCAGCCATCTTGCTTCCGCCAAAGGTGGCATCCCGGGCTTCCAGCGTGCACTCCACGCCATTGCGCTCCAGCGCCGCGCGCACGCCTTCAGCCTGCTGCGGCTCCATGGGGATATCCACCAGAGTCTTGCCATCGCACAGCACATAGCCGCCGGCGCTGCACACTGCGCCCGCAAAGCAGTCGTGCCGCAGCAGCGGTTCGGTCATGCGGTGGTTGCGGCCGGTACACAAAAACAGCTTGTGTCCGTTTGCTCTGGCGCGATCCAGTGCAGCCAGAGTGCTTTCCGGGATGAGCATATCACCCGGCGGCAGCAGCGTGCCGTCAATATCCAGAAAAATCAGCTTACGACCCATACTTTTATCCTTTATCATCAAAGGGAGCCTCGCTCCACGATCTGATAGCCCAGCGTCACCTGACGCACAGGCCCGCTGCTCCCATTCTCTTCCAGCATCTGCAGCAGGATCCGGGCAGCCTCCTGCCCCACCTGCTTCTGGTAAAAGCGCACCGTTGCCAGCCCCGGTTCCATCACGCTGCCAGCCCAGCTGTCGCCAACGCCTGCAAGACCCACATCCTGCCCCACATGCCGTCCTGCTTCCCGCAGGGCACGCATGGCACCAAAGGCCACCGTGTCAGTCACGCAGACCACACCGTCCAGATCCGGGCAGCGCACCAGCAGTTCCTGCATACAGCGCTGGCCCTCCTCCATGGTAAAGGCGTTGCAGCAGATGCGGGGCATCTGTTCGCCGTTCAGTCCGGCAGCGTTCAGCGCATCCTGCACGCCCTCACGGCGCTGCACACCGGTGGCATCGTCCCGCTCTGTACCGCCAATATAAACGATCCTTTTGCGGCCATGGTCCAGCATCCGCTGGGCAAGTTCCCGGGCTGCAGTGCGGTCGTCATTGTACACGCAGGCCACATCCTGAAAACGCTGGCCTGTTACCACCACCGGCACACGGCAGTTTTTCAGCGCCTGCGCCAGCTGAGGAGTATAATAGCTGCCCAGCAGGATAATGCCCGCCACGTGGTTGCGCTGCATGGCAGTCAGATAGCCCAATTCCCGCTGGGCGTCCAGCTCGGTGTTTCCCAGCAGCATCAGATAGCTCTTTGCATCCAGCTCACTGGCAATGCCTGCCGTGATCTGCCCCACCGACTGGGAACCGATGCTGGGAGCGATCACCCCCACCTGATTCACTTTTCCGGTGCGCAGAGTCTGGGCGGCGGTATCCGGGCGGTAGCCGGTCTTTTCCACTACCTCGTGGATGACAGCCCTCTTCTGTTCGCTCAGGGGGCCTCCGTTCAGGTAGCGGCTGACCGCCGCACTGGATACACCCGCCATTTTTGCAATGTCACTGATGGTCATTTGCAGTACTTCTCTCTTTTGGGATGCATTGTTATGTGTAAACGTTTTCATGCTTATTATAAACCGCTTTCACCCATCCCGCAAGATGCGCTTTTCCCGGTTTATTCCGAACGCATTTTTGTTTTTCTGGCAACTGTGTACAAAAGACGGCTTTTTTCTGAGAAGCAGAGCATTACAGGCGGTCAGGCTGCGCCCATGCTCCATGCACGCACGGCAAGCCCCAGCAGCAAGACCGCCAACAGAACGATGAACACGGTTTTATTGCCAGTTCTTCTCTGTTTCTTTTTGCGGCCTGCCGTGCTGCGGCTTTTGGCCGAGCTGCTGCGCGCTGTGGTGCTTCTGCTGCCGGAGGAACGGCTGCCGGCCGTTTTGCGGCTCTGGGTGCTGCGGTTCTGGCCCTGCTTTGTGCTCTGGCGGGCTGGCTCGTGCGCAGCCGTTTTTTCTTCCGGCGCACGGCTGGATGCGATCGGCTCCTTTGCGCCGCAGCGTGCCAGATAATTTTCTGCATCGCGGTAATAGCGGGCAAGTTCATTCTCGCGGAAAGCCGTGCCCACATAGCCGTCTTCCAAGCTCTCCACCGCCTCGTTGAACAGGATCGCCGCCTGAGCGGCATCGGTGTGATCGGTGGCGTGGGCGGCTTCGTTGCGGGCGGTGCGCACAGCATTGCAGGCGCGGCGGGCCGCACCCGGATTGCTGGTATTGCCCAGCAGGTCCAGCGGTTTGGCGGCATCCTTTTCCGGGTCCAGCAGAACCCGCATACAAATGGTGGTATCCAGCTGCTGCCAGCTGTTTTTGCCGGAAAGATCCGGCATACGGTCGTAGTAGTCCGGGCTTTCCTGCTGGCGCTGTGCAACGTGATCCAGCAATGCACCCAAGCTGTGCGCACCGGGTTTGTGCTCCCAGTGCCAGCGCAGCAGGCGGCGGCTGATCTCATCGCAGGCAGTCTTGATCTCAAAGGCAGCCTGTAAGGCTTCTTCCGGCATAATGGTTCTCCCTTCTTCTGGCATACAAAAAAGCGGAGAAGGCATACCGCCCTCTCCGCTGCTGTTTGTGTTACAGCACGAACTGGTAATACACGAAGCCGCACAGTGCCACTGCTGCACAGACAATGGCAGTGATGGGCGGCACCCAGCGGATCAGCGCTTCGGCCACGCTGTCGCGCTCGTCCTCGTATTCTTCCTCGTCGTCATAGGCAGGCTCCGGCTGCTGAGATATCGGCTGTGCACGGCGGGCTGCAGCAGGCATCACACGGGTGCCTTCGTCTGCAGCTGCATGAGATGCCCTGCCCGGGAACTGTGCCCGCATTCCGGCATCCAGTACACGGGTCTGCTCTGCAGCAGGTTCTTCCGGCTGTGGTTCTGCTTCACGGCACGGTACACCCATGATCCGGGTCGGCTCCTCCTGCACGGGCGCTGCGCCCATAATGCGGGTAGGCTCTTCGGCCTGCGGGGCAAGAGGCGTTTCCAGCTCCGGCTCGGTCTGGGCAGGCTGTTCCGGCTGCAGCAGGGTGTTCAGCGCGTTCTGCAGCAGGATGCGGTCGCAGCCGCACTCCGAGCAGTACACGGTATCCTCCTCCTTCGGGTGGAAGGCACCGCAGGCGCAGTACCAGCCATTTTCAAACACCTGCGGCTGATACTTCAGCTCCGGGCGGTTCATGCGGGTCTCCAGCGCCTTTTCCAGCTCAGCAGACAGGCGCTTGGGGGCAGGCAGGCGCACGCGCTTGATGCCGTCCAGATGCACCACCCGCTTGCCGTTGTACACGTTGCACAGCGAAACATCCACGCTGGTGATGGCCTTTGCGGTAACGAACACCGCATCGTCCATGCCAAACAGTTCGCCGGGCTTTACTTCCAAGTCACGGTACTCGAACCGGTCCTCGCACAGGATCACGCCGTCCACGCCCTTGCACTTGAAGTGGATCTCCAGCGCGGTCAGGGTCACCTTGGAAATATTCTTGAAGGTCAGGCAGACCGCGTGCTCCCCGCTGACATCACCCTTGAGCAGCTCCACGCAGACGAACTGCACCGGGCTGCCGGGGGTGTAATAGTTTGCGCGGGTCCGTGCGACCGGGTTAAAATTTTCCTCCACGACACTCGCTCCTTTCCATTGGGATCAAATCAGTTCTGCGGGTCCTGTGCATCCGGCGTTTCCGGTGCAGCGGTCTCCGGCAGCGGCTGGGCCGTTTCGGCCTGTTCGGCAGGCTCAGCGGTCTCTGCAGATTCAGCAGTTTCGGCCTGCTGAGCGGTCTCTGCAGAGGCAGTCTGCACGGTCTGAGCAGGCTGTTCCGGCTTCGGCTCATCGCCTTCACGCGGGGGCAGTGTGCCGCCCGCCATAATGGTGTTGAACTCCTGCTCGTTGAGCTTCTCGCGTTCCATCAGGGCCTGTGCCAGCGCGTGCAGCTGATCGATGTGCTCGGTCAGGGTGCGGCGGCAGGTCTCGTAGGCTTCATCGATGATATCCCGCATCTCGCCGTCGATCTCGGCAGCGGTGGTCTCGCTGTAGCCCTTGCCCTGACCCAGATCGCGGCCCAGGAAGGTCTCCTCCTGCGAGGTACCGTACACCACAGGGCCAAGCCGCTCCGAGAAGCCGTACTTGGTGATCATCTGGCGAGCAATGTTGGTGGCCTGCTGCAGATCATTGGAAGCACCAGTGGAGATATCCTCCAGGATCAGCTGTTCGGCCACGCGGCCGCCCAGACTGGAAACGATATCCTCGAACATTTCGCCCTTTGTCACGTAGCTGCGGTCTTTCTCGGGCAGGTACATAGTGTAGCCGCCAGCCTGACCACGCGGGATAATGGTGATTTCGTGCACACGGGGGTGATGCTTGCAGTAGAAGCCCGCCACAGCGTGGCCTGCCTCGTGGTAAGCAGTCAGCTTCTTTTCCTCCGGGGTCACAACGCGACTCTTCTTCTCCGGGCCAGCCATCACCTTCATGGAAGCTTCCTCGATATCCTCCATGGTAATGGCCTTGCGGTTGCGGCGTGCAGCCAGCAGAGCCGCTTCGTTGACAAGGTTCTCAAGGTCTGCGCCCGCAAAGCCTGCGGTGCGCTGTGCAATGACCCTGAGAGAGACATCCGGGGCCAGCGGCTTCTTTTTGGTGTGGACCTTGAGGATCTCCTCACGGCCCTTGACATCCGGCAGGCCCACATAGACCTGACGATCAAAGCGGCCCGGACGCAGCAGGGCCTTATCCAGAATGTCGGCACGGTTGGTGGCCGCCATGACGATGATGCCGTCGTTGGCCTCAAAGCCGTCCATTTCCACCAGCAGCTGGTTCAGGGTCTGCTCGCGTTCATCGTGGCCGCCGCCCAGACCGGCACCGCGCTGACGGCCCACAGCATCGATCTCATCAATGAAGATGATGCAGGGCATGGACTTCTTTGCCTTATCGAACAGGTCACGCACGCGGGATGCACCCACGCCGACGTACATTTCCACAAAGTCAGAGCCGGAAATGGAATAGAAAGGCACACCGGCCTCGCCTGCGCAGGCGCGGGCCAGCAGGGTCTTGCCGGTGCCCGGAGGGCCTACCAGCAGCACGCCGTGGGGAATGCGTGCGCCCAGAGTGTTGAACTTCTCCGGGCTTTTCAGGAACTCCACGACCTCTTTCAGCTCTTCCTTTTCCTCGTCCTCACCGGCAACATCGGCAAAGGTGGCTGTCTTTTGGTTCTCGTGCTCGTCCTTCACCTTGGCTTTGCCAACGTTCATGATCCCGCCGCCGCCAGCACCGCCGCGCATCATGGAGAACAACAGGAAGCCGGTGCAGCCCAGCATTGCCAGATAGAACAGGATCTCCATCCATGGGATGTTTTCCTTGACAGGGGTATAATCGTACACCATGGGAGCATCCGGGTTTGCTTCGTCATAGGCGGCAATGTAGTCGCCTACATACTTGACGAACATGGATGCATAGGGCAGCTTGTAGCGCACCGTCACAGTGCCGTCGCGGTTCTTCTGCGCAGCAGTATCCTCATCCGAGGAGGACAGCATACCGCTCAGCAGTCCGCCGGTGGCCTGCGTGGTGCTCTGGGACGTGGTATCGGGCAAGGGCAGGTTGTTCTTGCCGCCTTCCTTGAGGTTCATGGTGATGACGCCGGTGTTCAGGTCCAGCGAGAACTGCGTGACCTGCAGGCTTTCAAAATAATGCACCACCGTGGAATATTCCATGGAAGAGCTGCTGGCAGCGCCGGTGCCGCCCAGCACCGACCAGACCATCAGCACCGCTGCCAGCGCCAGAGCAAGGATCAGCGGATTGAAACGGGGTCTTTTGGATTGCAAAAAAATCAACTCCAGTTCTTGGATGAATTATAGTGTGAGAAATCACTTCTCGTAGACTTCAGGCTTGAGCACACCCACATAAGGCAGGTTGCGGTATTTTTCATCGTAGTCCAGACCGTAGCCCACCACGAACTCGTCCGGCACCTGGAAGCCCTCGTAGTCGGGCTGGATATCGGCCTTGCGGCGGCTGGGCTTGTCCAGAATGGTGCAGATCTTTACCGAGTTGGGGTTGCGCATCTTGAGCATGGGCACCAGATTCGAGAGGGTGACGCCGGTATCCAGAATATCCTCCACGATCAGCACATCCTTGCCGGACAGATCACCGTCCAGATCCTTGATGATCTTTACAAGGCCGCTAGTAACAGTGTTGCTGCCACCGTAGCTGGACACCACCATAAAATCGATGCTGCAGGGAATGCTCACCGCACGCATCAGGTCGGCCATAAACACCACCGAGCCCTTGAGGATGGACACCAGAACAAGGTTCTTGCCCTCGTAATCCTTGCTGATCTGGGCACCCAGCTCAGCAACCTTTGCCTTTAACTCTTCTTCACTGACCAGAACAGTCTTGATATCATCATGCATACTCATGTTATTTCCTCCCTATGTTCCATTTCCATCTGCAGCACCTGCGCAGTGTCTGCATCCGGGGCAAGGCCCTCGGCAAAGCCCGCACCGCAGACCCACAGTACTTCGCTGCCCGCCGCCAGCAGTGGCAGCTGATCGCGCTGGCTGGCCGGGATGCCCGTTTCGTTCATCCACTTGCGCAGCCGGTTGTGTACACTTCGCCCCGCCGGGCGGTAGACATCTCCCGGCTGGCGGGTGCGCAGGACAAGACCAGCATACAACGTAGTTATTCTAGCATAATCCGCCTGATTTTTTAAGTCTTTTTTATGAACGACTTGTATTTTTTCTTCAAAATCAGCCGTAAAAAGCCCTGCAGTCACCTTCCAGCCGCCCGCAAGGCAGTATTCTGCCTGTTTTTCCGGCTGAAAGGGCTGGCTTTCCGGCCGTTTGTCTTCCTGCTGCCGGGGCCGTTCCGGCACAATCTCCTGCCAGAAGCATCCGTCTCCGGCACAAAAGCGCACCCGGTCAGTCAGCTGTACCGCACCGCTGCCGCGCCGCACAAGGCCGCACAGCAGCTGCACATATTTTTCCTCTGCGTCACGCACGGGGGCCGTCAGCGAATGCATGGCTGCTTCCAAAATAAGCGCATCCGCAGCGGAAAGCGGGCCCAGCCGCCACACCGTGCAGGCTTCCGGGCTTTTGATGGCAGCCTGTGCCGCATCCAGACGTGCAGCGGAAAGCAGCTCTTCGGCCTTCCGGGCAAAATAGGCATCCGCGCGGGCTGCCCTCTCGCAGAAGCGGGCAAGGTTTTCCACCGCTGCGCCGTTGGTGCTCTGCAGTGCAGGCAGTGCCGCACGGCGCACCCGGTTGCGGGCATAGGCATCGGTCGCGTTCGTCTCATCTGTGACCCATGCCTGCCCGGCTGCACGGCAGAAGCTTTCGGTATCCTGCCGGGTAAGGGCCAGCAATGGCCGCAGGTAGCACCCGCGCTTTGGCCGGATGCCTGCCGCACCGTGCAGCCCCGTGCCCCGGGCCAGCCGCAGCAGCAGGGTCTCAGCCTGATCATTTGCAGTATGGGCCGTTGCAACGACATCTATCCCCTCCCCGCACAAACGCGCAAAGCAGGCATAGCGCAGGCGGCGCGCCCAGTCCTCCCCGGCATGTTCCGACGGCAGGCCCACTTCGTCGGCCATCTCTGCAGCATGGAACACCCGCAGCGGCACACCCAGCCGGGCGCATTCCGCCCGCACAAAGGCTTCGTCCCGGTCGGCGCTCTCACCGCGCAGGCCGTGGTTCACATGGCAGGCCGAAAGCACAAACCCGAATTCCGGCTGCAGGGCCAGCAGGATGCGCAGCAGTGCCATGCTGTCCGCCCCGCCGGACACTGCCGCGGCCAAGTGCAGCAGCTCACCCGGACAAAGCAGCTTTTCTCGCAGAACAAACATGCGCACATGCGCCAGAATTTTTTCATTGTTCATTAGCGTTTAAAGTCCACATCCATAAAGCGGGTGTGGGCACCATCCCAGCCCAGCGGCACCGTGCTGGTCTCGCCGTGACGGTTCTTCGCCACGATGCACTCTGCCGTATCGGCATCCACCTCAGCGCCGTCCGGGTTCTGGCTGGCATAGTAGGAATCGCGGTACAGGAACAGAACGCAGTCGGCATCCTGCTCGATAGAACCAGAATCGCGCAGGTCGGAAAGCTGGGGCCGGTGGCTGGAATTGTTGCCCTGCTTTTCCACCGCACGGGACAGCTGAGAAAGTGCGATGATGGGCACATTCATTTCCTTTGCCATGATCTTGAGGTTTCGGGTGATGGAGCTGATCTCCTGCACGCGGTTCTCACTGCGCTGGCCGGTGGTCATCAGCTGCAGATAGTCGATGACGATGAGGCCCACATTCGGGCGGGTGGGGTCCTGATTCACCCGGCGGATCTTCGCCTTCATCTCGGTGATGGTGATGCCGGAGGTGTCGTCCATATAGATGGGTGCATCGTGCAGCTTTTCGGTGGCAAGGGCCAGATATTCCCAGTCCTCGGCGCGCAGGGCACCGGTGCGGAATGCCTGACTGTCGATGCCGGCCTCAGCAGAAAGGATGCGGTTCGTGAGCTGTTCCTTGGTCATTTCCAAGCTGAAAATGGCCACCGGCACCTTCTGCTGCATGGCCACGCGGGTGGCGATGTTCAGCGCAAAGCTGGTCTTGCCCATACCGGGGCGGGCCGCAAGGATGATGAGGTCGCCGCGGCCAAGGCCGGTGAGCACCGTATCCAGCAGGCGGAAGCCTGTGGGGATGCCCTTGTATTTGTCCGCATCCGGGCCGCTGATCTTCTGCAGGTTGGTCAGGGTCTCCACCATGCTGGAGGAAAGCGGTGTCAGTGCGCTGGAATCGCGGCCGGAGCGGATCTCATAAATGCGCTGCTCCGCGTTTTCCAGCAGCAGGTCGGCATCCGGCTCATCTCCGGCATCCTGCAGGATGTCCTTTGCAACGCCCATCAGCTGGCGCACCAGATACTTTTCCTGCACGATCTGGGCATAGGCCTTCACGTTGGAAATGCTGGGCACCGTCTCGGCAAGGCCGGTCAGGTACACCTTTGCTTCGTCGGCACTGGGGAACACGCCGTCCGAGATAACAGCGTCCAGCAACGTCACAAAGTCGATGGTCTGGTCGGCGGTGAACAGGCGCAGCATTTCGGAGTAGATCTGCGCATTCTGCCGGGTGTAGAACATCTCCGGCCGGATGATCTCCACCAAGTCGGTGAGCGTTTCCGGTTTGAGCAGCACCGCACCCAGCACGCTCTGCTCTGCCTGCATGTTGTAGGGCAGGTTGATGCCCACGCTTTCCAGATTCAGTTCATTGGAATAATGTCGTTCGTTCGGCATGGTAGTTTATCCTTTTGCATCATTTCGCTGAAAAGCCAAAAAGCGCCCCCTGCTGTGAGGGGGCGCAGATGGCAGAAAAATCAGGCCTGTTCCACTTCCACCATGATCTTGAAAGAAGCGACCACACCAACGTGCAGACGGACCTTGCCGTTGAACACACCGGCATCCTTGATGTCCTTGGTCTCCAGCTCGATCTTCTTCTTATCGATGGGTGCGCCTGCCAGCTGAGCCAAAGCATCGGCAACTTCCTTGCCGGTGACTTTGCCGTGCAGACGGCCGGATGCACCGCCCTTGGCCTTGATGGTCACGGTCTTGCCCTCGATCTTTGCGGCCAGATCCTTGGCAGCAGCTACGGTCTCAGCCTCGTGGAAATCGGCAGCAGCTTCCTTGCTGCGGGCAACGTTCACAGCGCTGGCATCTGCCACAGCGGCCAGCTTGCGCGGGAACAGATAGTTGCGGGCGTAGCCGTCGGAGACCTCGTGGATCTCGTCCTTCTTGCCAATGCCCTTGATATCCTGCTTGAGAATCACTTTCATGATGTTATCCCTCACTTCTCACCGGAAAACCGGTACAGTTGTTGTGTTTATAGTATAGCGCATTTGTCGCTTTTGGGCAAGAGGAAGCGCGCATTGCAGCATTATCCTCAAGTGAACTCTCCCCCAGTCTGCTTCGCAGACAGCCCCCTCTGAGATGGGGCCTTTGGCAAAACCGAAGGCCTGTCCTTTTCGCCAGAGGCTCCTTCTTTGAGACAGACTCCCCCGGCCGGGGGAGGTGGCACAAAGTGCCAGAAGGGGAACAGCTGGCATCACACAAATGATGACGGAAGGAGTTTTCTTATTTCAGTTCCTTTGCCGCCACGTCCAGAGCTACCTCAATGACCTTGTCCATGTCATAGTACTTATACTCGCCCAGACGGCCGCCAAAGATCACGTCCGGCTCTGCATCGGCCAGCTTCTTGTACTCGGCATACAGGGCACCGTTCTTCTCGTCATTGACGGGGTAGTACGGCTCGTCGCCCTTCTTCCACTCAGCGCTGTACTCGCGGCTGATGACCGTTTTGGGCTGGGTGCCGAACTCAAAGTGCTTGTGCTCGATGATGCGGGTGTAGGGAGTTTCCGCATCGGTATAGTTGACCACCGCGTTGCCCTGATAGTTGTCGGTGTCCAGCACCTCGGTCTCAAAGCGGACGCTGCGGTACTGCAGAGCACCCAGCCTGTAGCCAAAGTAGGCATCCACCGGGCCGGTGTAGACCACCTTCTCGGCCAGAGCGTTCAGATTTTCGCGGTCGGCCAGATAGTCCACATTCAGCCGCACCTCGGTGCCGTCCAGCATTTTTTCCACCATGGCAGTGTAGCCGCCATTGGGAATGCCCTGATACAACGCATTGAAGTAGTTGTCGTCGTAGGTGAAGCGCACCGGCAGACGCTTGATGATAAAGGCTGGCAGCTCCGTGCAGGGACGGCCCCACTGCTTGCCGGTGTAGCCCTTGATGAGCTTTTCGTAGATATCGGTGCCCACAAGGCTGATGGCCTGCTCTTCCAGATTCTGCGGGTCGGTGATGCCTGCTTCCTTCTTCTGCTCTTCGATCTTGGCCTTGGCTTCGGCAGGGGTAACAACGCCCCACATCTTATTAAAGGTGTTCATATTGAAGGGCAGGTTGTAGATCTCGCCGTGGTAGTTTGCCACCGGGCTGTTGGTGTAGCGGTTGAACTCTGCAAACTGGTTCACATACTGCCATACAGCCTTGTTGTTGGTGTGGAAGATATGTGCACCGTAGCGGTGGACGTTGATGCCCTCCACCGGCTCCGTGTAGATATTGCCTGCAATGTGGCTGCGCTTATCGATCACAAGGCACTTCTTGCCTGCCTTTTTTGCTTCCTGTGCAAAGACCGCGCCGTAAAGGCCGGCACCAACGATCAGGTAATCGTACTGTTTCATGGGTGTGATCCTCTCTGTTCCGTTTATTTTCCTTCTACATCGCCCTTTTTCTGCGATGCATAGTATTTGTCGATGGCACCTTCGATGCGGGCACGGGCTGCTTCCGGCGTGATATGCTTGAGCTGTGCTGCTGCCATGGTCTGGTGGCCGCCGCCGCCCAAAGATTCCATGATCACCTGCACGTTCACGGCACCCAGACTGCGGGCCGAGATGTTCACGCCTGTGCCCACCTGCACTGCCACAAAGCTGGCATCCACGCCCTGAATGGTCAGCAGATCGTTTGCCGCCTGTGCAATGGCCACGCGGGCCTCCGGTGCCACCTCGCCGCTGACGGAGATCGCGCAATTTTTGTACATGCGTGCTTTTTCCACCAGATCAGCCTTGGCATTGTACTCCACCATGGTCACATCGAACAGCTGGCGCACCCGCTCCGTCTCCGCGCCATAGCGGCGCAGCGCAGCGGCAGCTTCAAAGGTACGCACACCGGTGTGCAGGGTAAAATCGCGGGTATCCAGCATGATGCCGGACAAAAGGCCCTCGGCCTCCACACGGTTGGGCTTGTCGTCGCGCTCGCCCACGTACTGCAAAAGCTCCGTGACCAGCTCACTGGCCGAGGAAGAATACGGCTCATGGCAGACCAGCGCCGGGTTCTCGATGTAGCCCACGCCCTTGCGGTGGTGGTCGATCACGGCTACCTTGCCGCATTTTTCCAGAATATCCTTGCTTTCCACAAGGCCCACCTGATATGTATCCACCACGATGCACAAGGTGCGCTTGGAGATGATGGGCAGTGCGTCCTTCGGGTCGATAAAGTCGTCCTTCTGGCCTGCACGGCACAATGCATCGATCAGGCTGCCCGCAAGGGTAGCGTCACGCCGCACCGCGATCACCGCCGGGACATCGCATATTTTGCAGATGCGCAGCACGCCCTCGGCGGAGCCGATGGCATCCAGATCGCTCATGCGGTGGCCCATAATGACTACATGATCTGCTTCCTTGATCAGCTTCACCAGCTGATCGGCCACGATGCGGCTGCGCACCTTGCTGCGCTTTTCCACGCCGTGGCTCACGCCGCCGTAGAACGTAAAGCCGTCCGGTGTCATTTCAGCGGCCTGATCGCCGCCGCGGCCCTGCGCCATATCCAGCGCCTGCACGGCCATATCCTGGGCTTCCCGCAGGGTCTTGGCCCCGCGGCCAATGCCGATGGACAGCGAAAGGTTCACGCTGGGATCCAGCGCACGGATCTTGTCCAGCACATCGTAGCCGCGGTTGGCGAACTGCTCCATCTGGCGCTCTTCCACCACAGCGATATAGCGGCCGCTGGCCACACGGCGCAAAAAGCCGCTGCCCCGGCCGATCATATCCTCCAGCGTGCGGTTGATGCCTTCCAGCAGGCGGGCACGCTCGCTGTCCAGCATGTCACCGAACACATCGTCGTAGCCGTCCACCAGAAACACCAGATAGCCCGGACGGCTGGCTTTGTATTCCGCCTCCACCTTGCGCAGGGCGGTCTCCTCGTTCAGCACCAGCAGAGTCATGCTCTCCGCATCGCCGGGCACCGTGGAGCTGTGTACGCTCCACATGCCGTCCGCGAGGGTCAGCAGCTGGCCCTCCTGCTTGCGGCACTGCTGCAGATCAAGGCCGGGCAGCACCTTCTGCACGCGGTTCACCAGCGCATCCTGCCCGTTCAACAGGCGGGTGCGGAACTGTGCATTGTACCACAGCACCGTCTCACCGGAAAGCAGCGCGGCCGGCTGAGAGAGCGGCTCCAGACTGAACTGCAGCTTGGAGCCTTCAAAGCTGCCGCCGCACATCCACCGGGCCACCCACTTGCGCAGCTGGCAGCGGAACAGCACCACCACAACGCCCCACAGCACCACCAGTGCCAGCAGCGCCAGCCATGCCGTGGGCCGCTGGATCAGCAGCACCAGCACCAGCAGGCCGCACAGCACGGCCAGACTGGCGGTGAGCATCTCCAATGTCCATCTTGGTTTTTGTTTCATCAAATCTCCTGCCTTCCGCCGCATTGTTTGCGGCAGCGTGCCCGGATCAGACCTCCATCAGGATGGGAAGGATCATCGGGCTGCGCTTGGTGCGCCGATAGATATAGCTGCTCAGTGCCTCGCGCACGCGGGTCTTGACGCTGTTCCAATCGCGCACATGTTCATCCACGCAGCGGTCCAGCGCATTTTCCACGATGCTCTGTGCACCGTCCATCAGGCTCTCGTTCTCGCGCACATACACAAAGCCACGGCTCACAAGGTCCGGGCCGGCCAGCACCTTGCCGGTCTTGCTGTCCACGGTGGCCACAATGATGACCAGACCGTCCTCGGACAGGTGCTTGCGGTCGCGCAGGACCACATTGCCCACGTCGCCCACGCCAAGGCCGTCCACCATCACTGCACCGGCGGTGACAGGCTCGCCCAGCTTTATCTCGTCCTGGCTGAGAATGACATTGGAGCCGTTCTCCGCGATCAGAATGTTGCTGGTGGGGATGCCGAGGCTGGCAGCGGTGAGGGCATGCTTTTTGAGCTGCTTGTACTCGCCGTGCACCGGCAGGAAATACTTGGGCTTCGTCAGGGTGAGCATGAGTTTCTGCTCTTCCTGACAGGCGTGGCCGGAAACATGCACATCGTACATGCTCTCGTAAATGACCTCTGCACCCAGCAGCAGCAGACCATTGACGATCTTGGTCACGCTCTTCTCGTTGCCGGGAATGGGATTTGCCGAAATGATAATGAAGTCGCCGGGGCCCACGCGCACCTGACGGTGGCTGCAGGATGCCATACGGGAAAGGGCACTCAAGGGTTCGCCCTGGCTGCCGGTGGTAATGAGCACTACCTGCTCCGGAGGATACTGGTTCAGCTCATCCACGCTGATGAGGGTGCCCTCCGGGATGTGCATATAGCCCAGCTCCTGCGCCATAGCGGTGTTGTTCACCATACTGCGGCCGCTGAATGCCACCTTGCGGCCATCCTCCACAGCCAGATCGATGATCTGCTGCACGCGGTAGATGTTGGAAGCAAAGGTGGCAATGATGATCCGCTTGTTGCGGGCACGGGCGAACAGATTGCGCACGCCTGCAGCCACCTTCTGCTCGGTGGCGGTAAAGCCCGGACGCTCGGAGTTGGTGGAATCGCTCAGCAGGGCCAGCACGCCGCGCTGACCGTACTCGGCCAGTGTGGACAGGTCGGTGACGCCGCAGGCCAGCGGAGTGTAATCGATCTTGAAGTCGCCGGTCTGGATGATGGTGCCAGCCGGGCTGTCGATGGCAAAGGCCACCGCATCCGGGATGGAGTGGTTCACATGGATGGGCTCAATGGTAAAGCAGCCCAGCCTGATCTTCTGTCTGGGGGTGATCTCCACGAACTTGGTCCTGCCTGCCAGACCGAACTCCTCCAGCTTGTTGCGGATCAGGCCGCAGGTCAGGCGGGTGCCATAGATGGGCAGGTCAAGTTTCTGCAGCAGATACGGGATGCTGCCGATGTGGTCTTCGTGGCCGTGGGTGATGAGCAGGCCCTTGATCTTATCCTTGTTCTGCACCACAAAGGTGAAGTCCGGGATGACCATATCCACGCCGTACATGTCGCTGTCCGGGAACACAAGGCCGCAGTCCACGATGATCATGTCGCCGTTGCACTCGTACACGGTCATGTTCTTGCCCACTTCGCCCAGACCACCCAGCGGGTAGATGTGGATGGGCACCGCAGCCTCTCTGGGCTGCTGCGGGCGGCGGGGCCGACGGTTATAATAAGGGCGGCGGGTGGTGCGGGGGCGCTTTTCGCCCGTCTGCGCGGCGGGTGCGCCGGTGCTCTGAGCAGCAGCTGCTGCCTTGCTGCATGCGGAATTATTGGTATTTTCTTTCGACTGTGCCATTCTGACCTCCAAAATAATTACAGCGCAGGCCGTCCCCGCTTGTGGAAACAGCCGCGCTGTGCATGGGAAGCACCTTGAAAAATCGCATCGGCTTCCGTTGGATGCACCGTATAGAATTTATTTCTCAGCGTGTTTTTTGCAAACCGCTGCCTGTTCCGTAAGAGGTTTTGTGCCAGATAGGTCCATCTGCTCGATGCGACCGTGGCTTTTCTGTTGGAACGCCCGGGCACACGCCTGCGGTGCGCCCCTATACGCATTTTGTTAGGATAAGTATAGTATTTCCCGGCGTTTTTGTCAATTCCAAGGTTTGGCAGCTCCGGCACGGAATATACATTCGCACTTGACAGAAGCCGGAAAATAGCGCTAAATAGAAGCAACTCATTTTATAAGGAGAACCGCATGAAGCAGGTCGAAGTGTACACCGACGGCGCATGCAGCGGCAATCCCGGCCCGGGCGGCTGGGGTGCCGTGCTGCGCTACCGTTTTAACGGCAAAGTTTACGAAAAAGAGCTGAGCGGCGGCGACGACAGCACCACCAACAACCGCATGGAGCTGACAGCCTTTATCGAAGCACTGCGCCAGCTCAAGGAGCCGTGTGAGGTACGGCTGTGCTCCGACAGCCAGTATGTCATCAACGGACTTCAGAAGGGCTGGGCCAAAAACTGGCAGCGCCGGGGCTGGAAAAAAGCAGATGGCTCCCCTGCCCTGAACCCGGACCTCTGGGCACAGGCACTGGAGCAGGAAGCCCGGCACAAGATCACCTACGTCTGGGTCAAGGGCCACGCAGGCCACCCGGAGAACGAACGCTGCGACCAGCTGGCCGTGGCCCAAAGCAAAGCACATGGCGGGAGGCAGGGAACATGAGCGACACATTTTTGCCCGGCAGTGGGTTCGACACCTACGAGAGTCAGGATAAGGTTCTGGTGCAGATGGACGGCAGCAGAGAATGCGCCGTAGCTGTGCGCATTTTACAGCAGCAGGGCTTTGCCGTGGCGGGCGCTGCCGTGCGGCTGGCAGCAGAACAGACCGCCGATGCGGAAAGCGCCAAAAAGGCAGCAGAGGCCCTTGGCATCGAGTGCATCGTGCTGAACGCCGAAGCACTGGCCGGGCAGGACGCAGACGTTCTGGGCGAAGGCGGCACGCCGCTGTTTGCCGCCCTGCTGACGGCTGCAGACAAGCTTGGGATGCAATATGTGGCAACCACTCACCGTGCCCGGGTGGAGACCGGTGCAGACGGCGTGCACACCGTCTGCCCGCCCGCAGGCACCGGCAGTGATGACAGCACGATTCTTGCAGCTCTGCCGCAGGAAACGCTGGCACGGCTGATCTTGCCGCTGGGCGATTTTGCCCCGGAAGATGTGGCGGAGATGGCCGAGGATTTTAAAGTTTAACCGTACGTTTCAAATGGCCTCCGTTGCACTCTGGCCATATTCAGCAGAAACATTATTTTTATATTAGAATTCCGGAAATCTGCGGATTTTCCGGAATTCTTTTTTTACAGGCAAGGCCGCTGCGGCACACGGCATCTGCTGTTTTTGCTTTCTGCGGAAACAACCGCACGGCGGCAGAAATGCATTCTGCGGTTCGGACCCCATTCCCGTGAAAATGAAAATCGGGAACATCCGCAGATGCTCCCGATTTTCGCATTATCAATATAATTTCCGCTGAATATGGCGCAGCACACGCGGAGCCATTCCAAATCGTTTTGTCAGTTCTGGGGATGCACGATATCGCGCCAATCCAGATCGCCGCGCTCCAAGCCGTGGATCAGTACCTCGGCAGTGGCAATGTTGGTGGCCATGGGGATATTGTGCACATCGCACAGGCGCAGCAGCGTCATTTCGTTGGGTTCGCTGGGCTTTGCGTTGATGGGATCACGGAAGAACAGCAACAGGTCGATCTCATTGCAGGCGATGCGGGATGCGATCTGCTGGTCGCCGCCCTGCACACCGGCCAGAAAGCGCTGCACCTGTAAGCCGGTAGCTTCTGCGATCAGTTTACCGGTGGTGCCGGTCGCTACCAGTTTATGCTGGCTCAGGATGCGGCAGTACGCCGTACAAAACTGAACCATCAGCTCCTTTTTGGAGTCATGCGCAATGAGTGCAATCGTCATCCGTTACCCTCTCCTCTTCCTAAACGATTGGAACGCTTTTGTAAAAAAGTCCTTTACTTGAAATGATATCACAAAATCCAATCTTTTACAACTGTTTTTTATACAGAATATTCAATTTTGTTTTCTTTTCAGGGATGTTTCCATTCAAAACCCCGCTGCAGTGCCCTTTCCCGTGTCGGTTTTGTCTCCCGTTTTCAGTTCTCCGGCGCAATGGCATCGGGGTTCTGCTCGGTGTCTGCGGCGGGCTGTTGCTCGTCCTGCACGGCAGGCTGGGCTGCGGCATTGCCGGTGGTCTGGCCTGCAGCGGCCTGTGCTGGGTCAGTGGTCTGTGCCTGATCTTCCTGCTGGGCCTGCTCGGCTTCTTTTTCCGCTTCGGCCTGCTGGGCAAGGCTGCCATCCTTCAGGGCAAAATAGGCATTTGCAATATCCACCACCAGATCACCGGTACGGGCACCATAGCCTCCGTACTCAATGCTAATGCCAATGGCGATCTGCGGATCATCCGCCGGGAGGTAAGCCACCATCATGGCGTTCAGATAGTGCTTACCGGGCGCATAGGTCTCGCTGCGCTGAGGTGTACCGGTCTTGCAGGCGATCGGCACCGGATAGCTGGAAATTTTGCCGCTGATGGTGCTGGGCACCTGCTTCATGCCCTGCCGCACCAGCTCAAAGGTGTTGCCGGTGCCTTCGATCACATCCATGACCTCGGGCTTGGTCTCGCTGAGCACCTCGCCGGTGTTGGTGTCCAGAATGGCCTTGACGAAATGGGTGCGGTAACGGGTGCCGTTGTTGGCCAGCGTTGCCGCGTAGGTAGCCAGCTGGATGGGCGAGACCACCGTGTTGCCCTGACCGATGGCGGCCTGCACATCCAGCGATGCCGTATAGTTGGAGTCGCTCTTGGTGGTCAGACGGCCCACGGCCTCGCTCACCTCCACACCGGTGCGCTGGCCAAGACCCAGCTTGTAGGCATAGGCATCGTACACATCGCTGGTCAGGCGGCGGCCAACATCATAGAAGAAGATGTTGCAGCTCCACTTGATGGCCGTTACCACATCGATGTTGCCGCTGTGGCCATGGCGGGTACAGCGGGGGTGGTAATCCTTGAAGTAGTTGTACACGCCGTTGCAGTAAACGGTAGAATACTGGTTGATGAGGCCGCTGTCCAGTGCAGCCACCGCCACGGCGGGCTTGAAGGTAGAACCCGGTGTATATAGGCCCTGCAATGCACGGTTGAACAGCGGCAGGCTCGGGTCGGAGCTGTACTCGCTGTAGTTAGCGGCATACAGGTTCTGGTCATAGCTGGGATAGTTGGAAGCAACCAGCACACTGCCGTCCTTCACGTCCAGCACCACCACCGCACCGGCGGCAGCTTTCATGGTGCCGGTATTGTACACGCGGTTGATCATATCAATGTTGTCCGCCAGTGCCTTGTCCACGGCACGCTGGAAGTTGCTGTCAATGGTCAGCTGCACGGTATGGCCCGGCTCCGGCACAGTGGTGAGCTTTGTATCCACGATCACGCCGTCCGAATTGCGGGTGATGGTCTTCACGCCGTCCTTGCCGCGCAGCTCGTCCTCATAAACGGATTCCAGACCAGAAATGCCCAGAACATCGTTCATGTTATAGCCTTTTTCCCGCAGCGGATAGGTCACCTGACCGTTGGAATCAGTCACCTTCCACTTTTCCGCCGTGATCTTGCCCACACGGCCCAGCACCGCCGGGATGATATCGCTCTGGTCGTAGCTGCGGGCGCTGGTTTCCACGATCTCCACACCTGGCAGTTGCAGGCTGTGCTCCTTGATGGTGGCCACCGCGAGGGTGCTCACGTTCTCCGCCATGACAAAATTGTTCACATTGGAGAACGCCTGCCGGTCCATCTCGTAGTGGATGCCGGCCAGCACACGCTGCCATTCCGGCGAAAAATCCTGCAGATCGTTCTTTTCCACCAGCATTTCCATTACATCGTTGGCGGTGGCGTACTGCTGCAGACCAAGCGTTTCCTTCATGTCTGCCAGCTGCTTCTGGTCGCTGGTGGACGTGTCATCGTCCGTAAAGGCGTAATTGCCTGCTGCGTCCGCCTGACCGATCAGCAGCGTATCATTCCAGCTCTCGCCGTTCGCACGCAGCAGCTCCACGATCTGCTGCAGCATGGTGTCCAGATCCCGGTCGCCCATCAGCAGTTTGTTGAGGACCACATTGTAGCTGGTGGTTGTGGTGGCAATGCGCCGCCCGGCGCTGTCCACGATATCGCCGCGGGCCGCCGTGACCGTAAAGTTATAGTCGGTGGTATTGGTGGCCTTGGCCTTGAAGTCGTCGCCGTTGACCAGCTGCAGAAAGATCAGCCGCATCACGTACAGGCCCATGATAACACATGCCACTGCAATGAGCAGGATCATCCGGCGCGCAACGGTTTTTCGTTCGTTTTGGTTCATCCGCGTTTCCTCCGGCGGTTCAGACTACGCCGTTGTCGATTTTGAATGCGCTGTAAATGTGCCGCACCAGACTGAACAGCATCAGCGACGGCACCAGCGTCATCATGGCCGAAGGCAGCACAAAGGTCAGCCAGCGGCTCAGCGCCCAGCTGTAGCCGGGCATGTAGTAGAAGAACAGCCAGTCCAGCGAGAGCACCACAAGGGCCGTGCCGGTGCTGATGAGCGCAAAGTTCCATGTGCTGCCCTGCAGATACACCTGAACCAGCACCGAAAGCGCAAAGCAGAGCAACAGCAGTTCCAGCGCCAGCATACCCACGGTGCGCCCGGCGGTGTAGTCCCACAAAAGGCCGCTCACGGCACCAAACAGTGCACCTGCAAACTCGCCTTCATACACGGCCACAGCCAGACACAGCGGCAGAATGAACAGCGGCTTTGCCTGCCCCAGCTGGAGCAGGCCGGGGGTCGTCTGCAGTGCCGCGCACACAAACAGTGCCACCGCGTAGCAGACCCATTTCAGGATCTGGTTGCGGCTGCGCATGCGGCGTGATTCCATACAAATGCGCCCCCTTAATAGTCGGTAATAACGAATACGTGCTTGACCGTGCGCGGGTCTGCACCCGGGCGCACCACTGCAATGGAAGATTTGCCGCTGACTTCCGGCTCCACCTTCTGCACAGTTCCCACCAGCAGATCCGGCGGGAACACGCCTCCAAGACCGGTGGTGATCACCTGATCTCCCATCTTCGTCTCAGTGGCGCGTTCCAGATTGGTCAGCACGCACAGGCCGTCACCGGCATAATCGGTGCTGCCATTGATAATGCCGTTTTCCCGCGTGCGGGATACCACGCCCGCAGCGCTGAAGCTGGGGTGCAGAATGGTCATCACCTTGCAGCTGGTGGTGTCGGCTTCCACCACCATGCCGATCAGATAGCCCTTATCGCTGATCACGGCATCGTTCACGGCTGCGCCGTTCACCGTGCCGCAGTCCAGCGTAAAGCCTCCGAACTCATCCAGCGGGTCGCGGCCGATCACAAAGGCAGAAATATAGCTTGCTTCGGTGTTGGAATCCTGAATGCGGGCCAGTGCCTTGTAGGCTTCGTTCTCCGCCTTGATGCGGTCATAGTCCACGATCTGCTGGCGCAGCTCAGCATTCTCCGCTTCCAGCTGTTCGTTCTGTTCCATGACCTCATCGATGCTGGTGTATTTTTCCCACACCGAGCCAATGCCGCCGCTCAGTGCCGATGTGACCTTCTGGAGCGGCATCAGCACCACGCCCAGCAGTTCCTGCGGGGCAGCAGTCAGTCGTCCGTTGGCACCGGCATAGGCCATGATGCCCACCAGAAACACCGCCACGGCTACCAGTATCTTAAATTTCCATGTGTCAAAAAAATCCTTCAAGGGAGTACCCTCCTGTTTCGGGTGGATGCCATGCCATAAGAAAAGCGCGGACAGCCCTGCCATCCGCGCAAGAGACATTGTTTGCAGCGGAAATCAGCGCAGACGCTGCGCAAAAGAGCCTTTTTCCGCAAGTGTGGGCCTTGCCCGTGTTACATGTGGCCGCCGTCGGTGTCCAGCACGTCATGCAGGACATCCACATGATCCAGCACCGCACCGGCACCCTTGGCCACGCAGTCCAGCGGGTCTTCCGCAATGTGTACGTCGATGCCGGTCTCGCTTTGGATCAGCTGATCCAGACCGCGCAGCAGTGCGCCGCCGCCGGTCAGGGTGATGCCGCGGTCGATGATATCCGCACTCAGCTCCGGCGGGGTGCGCTCCAGCGTTTCCTTGATGGCGCTGGTGATCTTGACCAGGCATTCCAGCAGAGCTTCGCGCACATCCTCCGAGTGGACGACGATGTTCTTGGGCAGGCCGTCCACGAGGTTACGGCCCTTGATCTCCATGGTCATTTCGGGGTCCAGCGCATAGGCGGAGCCGATCTCGATCTTGATCTGCTCTGCGGTGCGCTCACCGATCAGCAGGTTGTACTTGCGCTTGATGAAGGCGATGATGGCCTGATCGAACATATCGCCTGCCATGCGCACGCTGCGGGAGGCCACGATGCCGCCCAGAGAGATCACAGCGATCTCAGCCGTGCCGCCGCCGATATCCACGATCATGCTGCCGGTAGGCTCGCTGATGGGCAGGCCCGCACCGATGGCTGCTGCCATGGGTTCCTCAATGACGGACACCTGACGGGCACCGGCCTTCAGGGTAGCCTCGCGCACAGCGCGGCGCTCCACCTCGGTAACGCCGGACGGGATGCAGATGACCACGCGGGGGCGGGAGAACATGCTGTTGCCGCATGCCTTCTTGAGGAAATTTTCCAGCATGTTGGTGGTGATGTCAAAGTCAGCGATCACGCCATCCTTCAGCGGACGCACAGCCACGATGCTGCCGGGGGTACGGCCAATGACAGCCTTTGCCTCGGCACCCACACAGCGCACCTCGTCGGTCTTGGTATCCACAGCCACGACCGAAGGCTCCCGCATGATGATGCCCTTGCCCTTCATATATACCAGAGTATTTGCGGTACCCAGATCGATACCTACATCTTTAGAAAACAGGCCCATTGTAAAAATTCTCCTTATGCTTCCCATTTTATCTATAGCGCCAGAACATCCGGCAGCCCTTTTGTGCCGCCTTTGCGCAGAATAACACGGTTCTATTATAGCCGCAAGGCAATGATTTCTCAAGCGTTTGCGCAAGTTTTCTTCGTTTTTTCCAGTTTTATCACACAAAATGTGCCAGCAGCTGTACGGTGCGGCTCACCGGCAGACCCATGATGGTGTAGTAGTCGCCCTCAATACGGTCCAGCCAGAGGGCCGCCCGCCCCTGAATGGCATAGGCACCGGCTTTATCGTAGGGTTCGGCGGTGGAAGCGTAGAAGTCGATTTCCTCTTCACCCAGCGGGAAGAAGGTAACGCGGCAGCTGTCCACAAAGCTTTCAGTGCGCGTACCGTCCGAGATGCACACGCCGGTGTGCACCTCGTGGGTGGCACCGGAAAGGGCGCGCAGCATCCGCTTTGCGTCCTCTTCGCTGTGGGGCTTGCCGAACACCTCGCCGTTCACATCCACCACCGTATCACAGCCGATGACCACAGCGCCCGGGTGCTGGGCCGAAACGGCAAGGCACTTGCCCCGGGCCAGCTGTTCCACCAGATGGGCAGGCGTAGCGGCCTGCACCGCACTTTCGTCAAAGTCACTGACGCAGACGGTGAAATTGGTGGTATATAAGGAGAGCAGCTCCCGCCTGCGCGGGCTGCCGGAAGCTAAGATCAGGTTCATTATTCCATCTCACTTTCCGGTAGAGCCAAAGCCGCCCTCGCCGCGCTGGGTATCGCCCAGCTCTTCGGCAGGCACAAAGGCGGCGGTGTACACCGGTGCGATGCACAGCTGAGCCACACGCTCACCGGGCTGAATGGTGTAGGCTTCCCTGCCCAGATTGACCATGGGCACCTTCAGCTCGCCGCGGTAATCGCTGTCCACCACACCCACGCCGTTGGCCATGCACAGGCCGTGCTTGATGGAAAGGCCGCTGCGTGCGTACACCAGTGCCACGCTGTGGGGGCCGGGCAGCTCGATGGCAAGGCCGGTGGGCACCAGTGCCCGCTCCATGGGGGCAAGGGTGAGCGGCGCGTCCAGTACGGCGCACAGGTCGGCGGCAGCAGAGCCGGGGGTTGCGTAAGAGGGCACCTTGGCACGGGTGTCCAATACCTTATATTTTACTGTGATGGGTTCCATAGTATACCTCGTTTTGATTTTATAGCAACTCCTTCAGTCTCGCATACGCTCGACAGCTTCCTCAGGGAGGTGGCATTGCGTCAGCAATGACGGAAGGAGTTTCAGTTCGTACCTTTAAAATACAACCCACGGGTAAAATCACCTTCAAAGGGTGCATGGGTGCGGATCATCTCCAGAATTTTGGCCGCTTCCTCCCGGCTTTCCAGCGTGAAGTAAGCCACACTGTAGTCCACCGTCAAAGCGCCCGGCTTATCCCCCATATAAATAGGTACAGGGTTATAGATGGTGCGCACACCAAGGCCGCACCGCACTGGGAACTTCTTGGCCTTGCGGTCGGTCAGCACGCCGGTCTTGTCGCAGTGGGCGCAGTCGTGGATGTTCTGCAGCGGGCAGGCACGGGTGATCATCAGCGGCATATGGCCGTACACCAGCACGCCAGTGGGCACCGGCCTGCCGTTATGGGTGGGCGCAATAGTGCTGATGTCGCTGTCCTTCACCTCGGGCAGGATGAGCATGGAGCCAAGGCCGTTGTCCGCGTAGAACTGCGCGGCCAGCTGGTTCGTGATGTTCAGGCCAAAGCTGCCGCTCATGGGCAGGCCCCGACACAGGCGCAGGTGGGCGATATTGCTCACCTCATAGCCTGCAAAACCGGCGTCCTGCGTGGCCGCGATGCGGCGGGCGGTATCCTCTTCCAGCTTGCCAAACATGACCCGGGGCAGCTCCAAAAGGGTCTTTGCCCGCCATTCCCGGGGCACGCGGTCGGCCTGCGCAATGGGCAGGATGAAATACTCGATGCCGTCAAGCGCCCGCTCCGGCACCTGCTCCCAGCTCTCAAACCGGGCACGCAGGGTACGGTAGGGCGGCAGGGTGCGCAGCGGCAGGGCAGGCACATGCTCCTCGGTGGTGGGCCACGGGCGCAGCACTTCCCGCTTTTTGAGCAGGGCATCCAGCGCTTCGCGGCGCAGCTCGTTCACCGCACCGCCCGGGATAAACCACGGCCCACCGTCCATTTCCACAGTAATATCCTGATCTTCCACCGCAAAAGGCGTGCCGCCGGTCTTGGCAAGGCTGCGGTGCAGGCTTTCGGTGGGATCAGTACGGGCAGGCTGCGGCTCTGCATCCCCATAGGCAAAGGCCTTGCTGCCGTCTGCATCGGTGACAGTGAGCTTTTCGCCACCCTCTTCAATTTCCAGCTTCATCTTTACCGGCACGCGGCTGCGCTCACGGCGGTAAAGCTCCCGCAGCATGGGCAGGGTCTTTTTGGTCTGTTCTGCATCTGCTTCACTGCGCACGCCGAACATGGTGCCGTCGATCTTTCCATCCAGATAGCCGGAGGTGAAGCCGGAACGGCTGAAAGCATTCTTCAACAGGTCGCGGTCGTAGGCGCGGCCCTCGCGGCCTGCAAGACAGGCGCTGACTGCCGCCGCCACATACTCCGGCGTGCGCAGACGGCCCTCAATTTTTGCCGATGCCACGCCAAGCGCCTGCAGCTTGTCCAGCTTATCAATGACCGAATTATCCTTTAAGGACAGGTGGTGCAGGCGGCCCGGCTTGCCCTCCGGCAGGGCATTTGCCTCAAACGGCAGGCGGCACGGGCCGGCACAGGAACCGCGGTTGCCGCTGCGTCCGCCCAGAAAGGCCGACATGTAGCACTGGCCGCTGACGCACATGCACAGCGCGCCGTGCACGAAGCACTCGGTCTCGATGCCGCAGTGCTTTGTGATATGCTCCACCTCGGGCATGCTCAGCTCACGGGCCAACACCACGCGGGTGAAGCCCAGCTCCTTGAGCTCCAGTGCACCCTGCAGGCTGTGCACGCTCATCTGGGTGGAGCCGTGGCGCGGCAGCTGCGGTGCAATTTTACCGATCAGCGTTGCCACTGCCAGATCCTGACAGATGACCGCATCGGCACCGCTGGCTGCAACGGCACGGATGGCCTGTTCCAGCGCGGGCAGCTCGCCGCCATAGACGGTGGTGTTCAGCGCCACATGCACAGCCACGCCCCGCGCATGGCAGAAGGCGACCGCATCTTTCAGCGTATCCGCGTTAAAATTGTTGGCACTGGTGCGGGCATTGAAACCCGAAAAGCCCAGATACACTGCGTCGGCACCGCTGAATACAGCGGCACGCAGCATTTCTTCGTTGCCCACCGGGGCAAGGATCTCGATCTTTGACATACTTCTCCTTTATCCTGTAAACGGCTTATTCCGCCTTGTCCGCTTCGCCCTCGGCAGCAGACTGCTGTACCGCCTGCTGGGCGCGCTCCTCGCGCCGGGCTTCCTTATTGCGCATCTTTTCCAGCTGTTCGCGCAGGGCGGCAGCTTCCCGCCGCAGCACCTCATTCTCTGCTTTGACCTTATCTTCCGCCAGCTTTGCGCGGGTAGCATCCGCAATGTAATCCTGGATCTGGCTGCGCATATTCTCAGCACTGCCGGTGCTCTTGCGGTATTCGTCCAGATAATCCATGGCGCAGAACACCGCCGCCTTAGTCACTGAAAGATTCGCATTATCGTCCAAAAGCTTGGTGATGTCTTCATCCAGCTTTTTCGCCAGCGACAAAATATATTTTTCCGGGTCCGTCGTAGCAATGGCATACGGCGTACCTGCAATGTTCACCCGTACCTTGTTGACCATATCTGTTTCCCCTTTTTATCCTTTTCTGCCCGCAGCGGGCAGTGATCTTCTGATTTTTGCCGGGAAACGGCACCGTTCCCGGTACCGTTTTGGTGTCTTGTCACCCGCCGGGCGAGTTACCCGGCACATTTCTCCCGGAGTTTGTCCCAGAAAATGTTTCGGAACACAGCTTTCTTTCTCTATTATAATATAAATAAGCATCAAGAAAAAGTGTATTTTTTGAAATTTTGGCATATTTATCAGAAAGTTCAATAAAAAAATGTCAGTTACGGAAAAAATCCCCTGATTCCTTGCATTTGTCATTCTGCCATATTATAATGTCTTTGTTATGTTGGCGGCAGAGCAAGTGAGGGAAAGTGCCTGCAGGTGCCAATTATTTCAATTATTTTAGCAAAGCTGAAAACTTATGCGGATAGGAGTACCTTTATGACATCGAAAGAATTCGGTAAACTTCTTCAGGACAAGCTCACCAGCGAGTACGGCGTGGAGCTGAGCGTTGCTTCCAATCAGCAGATCTACCGCTCTCTGGCTCTGATCTGCCGCCAGATGATGAGTGAGAACCACAAGAAGTTCCAGTCCAAGGCCATTGGCACCGGCACCAAGCAGGTGTATTACCTGTGCATGGAGTTCCTGATGGGCCGCAGCCTGAAGACCAGCCTGCTGAACCTGGGTCTGGACGAGGTGGCAAAAAAGGCCCTGTCCGACGCTGATATCAGCATTGACAGCATCTTTGAGGAAGAGCCGGATGCAGGTCTGGGCAACGGCGGTCTGGGCCGTCTGGCTGCCTGCTATCTGGACGGCATGGCCA
>ERZ791740.427-NODE-427-length-36337-cov-6.842374_pt1 | contig 36337 bp, 28 predicted proteins | sample MGYA00510041_ERZ791740 | MGnify/ENA primary metagenome ERZ791740 (study PRJEB30046, sample SAMN00791959) | human gut metagenome | study: EMG produced TPA metagenomics assembly of the A metagenome-wide association study of gut microbiota in type 2...
CCAATTGAAACTTCTGGCATCGATGATGTATGTGCAGCACCGATTTTCACTTATAGTATGTCGTCAGTTCGCCAACCGAATGTTTGCTAAACAACAATATGCAGTAATATAAATTTTCACTTGACTTTAATGCCTGAAGTGACTATAATTAGAACGATGTTTTAAAAAAAAGTGCTTTAGCACATTGAAACTTAAAGAATATTCTTACCATATATAATAATGGTAGTGAAGGAGGTGCATAGATTATGAAGATGACATTTCAGCCTAAGACAAGACAGAGATCTAAGGTTCATGGTTTTAGATCAAGAATGAGTACTCCAGGTGGAAGAAAAGTTTTAGCAGCAAGAAGAGCAAAAGGAAGAAAGAGACTTTCAGCTTAATTGGTTTTACAGCAGATGGGTACATCAGTATTCATCTGTTTTTTTTATAGTATCATTTAGTATTATTGAAGATTATTTAACATGGCAGTTTGTATCATATTATGTGCTGCCATAAATAAAAAATATATGGTGGATTATTATTATGAAGTACAAGGATTTTGAAACATTAAAAAGTAATGAAGATTTTAAAAGGGTATATACGAAAAGGAAATCTTATGCAAATAGAGAACTTATAATGTATATAGCTAAGAACGGAACGGATACAAAAAGACTCGGTGTATCTGTGAGCAAGAAGGTCGGGAATAGTATTGTCCGGCACAGACTGGCAAGACTTGTAAGGGAGGCATTCCGTCTTAATACAAGTCATATACCCGATGGCATAGACGTTGTTGTTGTTGTCAAGGCTGGTCTTAGAGATAAGGGTTATGAAGAAACCAGTAATTCAATGATTCATTTATTAAAGCTCCATAAGATATATATTGCGTAATTATCACGTAAGTATCAGAAGATTATTTTGCTGCTTACAGATTGGTAAGGATTGCTTCAATGCAATTGATTGTTATTGCAATTGTTTGTTATTGCTATTGTTATTGTTATTTTATGTAAATTGAAAGTGCATATTAGAAATGATTTATGCTGAATTCTTGATGAAAATGCATATTAATATGTATGTTAATGAGGAAAAATATGAAAAAATATAGCAACACAGGTAAAAAAATAGTTATAAAGCTGATACGTTTTTATAAGGTAGCGTTATCTCCTTATAAAGGAAGAAGCTATTGTAATTATGTTCCAAGCTGCTCACAATATGCAATAGAAGCGATAGATATGTATGGAGTTGTATTAGGTGGATGGTTGGCATTTAAAAGAATACTAAGATGTAATCCATTCCATAGAGGAGGCTTTGACCCAGTTCCTATTGGAAAGTATAAAAGAAAAAGATTACATTAATAACCAGGAGGTTTGATTTGTTTAATGCAATTATCATGCCAATAGCACAGGTGTTAGGTTATATTTTTGATCTTTTGTTTGAAGCATTAAGCTTCTTACACATCGGAAATGTTGCTATTGCAATTATTCTATTTACAATTATAGTTAAGCTGTGCATGCTTCCTTTAAGCATAAAGCAGCAGAAGTTAGCCAAGCTTAATTCGGTAATGAGTCCGGAAATAAAGGCTATCAATGAAAAGTATAAAGACAAGAAAAATGACCAGAATGCAATGATGAAGATGCAGGAGGAAACTAAGGCTGTATATGAAAAGTATGGTGTTTCACAGATGGGTGGATGTGTACAGATGCTTATACAGATGCCTATTCTGCTTGCACTTTACCAGGTGTTCAGATTCATACCACTTTATATCACACAGTTAAAGAATCTTTTTACAGCATTTCTTACTGATAATGGTGGTATAATGTCTGCGAGTGGTTATACAGATACCATGAAGCAGTTTGGTGAGAATATAGACTGGACAAATGTTAACACAGCAATCACAGAAATTAACAAGTTTAGTACAGAAAACTGGGAGGCGTTAAGAAATGCATTTCCAGCCTTCAGCGATATTATTGCTAACAGCCATGCAAGCCTTGAACAGATGAATACATTTTTAGGTATTAATATGTCACAGGAACCAGGTTTTGGGCTTACACTTGCATTCCTTATACCTGTACTTTCAGGTTTATCACAGTTTATAAGTGTAAAGGTTGCACAGGGAAATACACCAGTAGATGATGATAACCCAATGGCTGCATCTATGAGAATGACTACTTATATATTCCCATTAATGTCAGCATTTATAGCAATATCTGTTCCTGCAGGTCTTGGTCTTTACTGGATAGCAACTTCTGTAATCCAGACTATTATCACAGTATTTATAAACAGATACTATGACAAGTTAGGTGCTGAAACGATAGTTAAGAAGAATGTTGAAAAGCGCAACAAGAAGCGTGCAAAGAAGGGGCTTCCACCAGAAACAATAGCTAAGAATGCTACAGTATCAACTAAGAATGTTAACAGGGAAAAAGCTGTTAAGTCATTAGAACAGATAAAAGCAGAGAATGAAAAAAAGGTAAAAGAAATAAAAGAATCTGCACAGTATTATAAGACGGCCAAGCCAGGAAGTCTTGCTGAAAAGGCAGGTATGGTCGCTAAATATAACGAGAAGAGCAGTAAGAATGGTGCCAGAAAGAACTAACAGGATTTTAATGTAAGTGAGGGTAAAAACATGGAATATATTGAAGTTACAGGAAAGTCAGTAGATGAAGCTATAACAAATGCTTGTCTTAAGCTTGAAACATCCAGCGACAAGATAGAATATGAAGTAATCGATAAAGGAAGCAATGGCTTATTCGGAATATTTAATTCAAAGCCAGCAAAGATTAAGGCAAGAGTTAAGTCTGGTGTTGATTCTGTAGATGAAGAATTTAAAGAATTTGAAAAGAATGAAAAGAAAGTTATTAATGAGACGATAGAGGTTAAGAAAGAGGCTTCTAAGAAGGAAGCTGTTAAAGCAGAAAAGGCTGTTGAAGTTAAAGATAACACAGTAGAACATAAAGCTTTAGCAACAGAGAATACTATGGAAGCTGACAAAGAAGAAACAGCTGTTAAGGCAGAACCTAAGGCTGTATTATCTAACGAAGAGATAGAGTCAAGAATTAATAACTTCCTCAATGATATGTTTGAAGCTATGGAGATTTCTGTAGAAGTTAAGATTACATTTGACACAGAGGATGAGTGTGTTAATGTAGAGCTCCTTGGTGATAATATGGGACTTCTTATAGGTAAGAGAGGACAGACTCTTGATTCAATACAGTATCTTACAAGCCTTGTAGTAAATAAGGGTAAGGAAAAGTATGTAAGAATCAAGGTTGATACTGAGAATTACAGACAGAGAAGAAAAGATACTCTTGAATCACTTGCAAAAAATATTGCTTATAAGGTTAAGAGAAGCAGACGTTCAGTTGCACTTGAACCTATGAATCCTTACGAGAGAAGAATTATCCATTCTGCATTACAGAATGACAAGTTCGTTTCAACAAAGAGTGAGGGTGAAGAGCCTTTCAGACATGTTGTTGTTTATCTTGACAGAGAAAAGAGTGGCAATAACAGATATTCAAGAAAGAATTATAATGATAATAAGTAAGATGAACATTATATGAGTATAAGATTTTAAAATCGAAAAAGTGTTATGATATTTTGCTTGTTAAGGGCTGCTGTGGTATTATTACAACAGCAGCCCTTTCTGGTAATATATTGCTTAATCAGCAACTGCAAAATGGGCAGAATGACAGTGATAATTATGTTTATGATAAAGGCGTTAATTATATAGAACAGGAGTGTATATATGGAGCATACAATAGCAGCGATATCAACAAGCACTATGTCAAGTGGTGGAATAAGTATAGTAAGGCTGAGTGGAGTGGATGCTGTTGAGATAGCAGATAAAATCTTTGAAGCTAAGAATAAGAAGAAATTAAAGGATGCCAGAAGCCACACAATACATTATGGTGTTATAAAAGATGGTGATGAGGTAATAGATGAAGTTTTAGTATCTGTTATGAGGGCTCCTGACACGTATACAAGAGAAGATGTTATAGAAATAAACTGTCATGGTGGTATTCTTGTGACAAAAAGAGTGTTAGATACAGTACTTAAGAATGGCGCCAAGCCGGCAGAGCCAGGAGAATTCACAAAGAGGGCATTTCTTAATGGAAGAATAGATCTTTCTCAGGCAGAAGCGGTTATAGATATTATAAATGCAAGAAATGATTATGCACTTAAGTCATCAGTAAATCAGCTTGGTGGAAAACTATCTGAAAAAATAAAAAAAATAAGAGAAATCATACTGGATAATGTAGCATTTATAGAGTCGGCACTTGATGATCCAGAGCATTATGATATTAACGATAATGTTGATAAAATGTGCACAGATGTGGATAACTGTGTGGAAAGTGTTGATAAGTTGTTGAAAACAGCTGATAACGGACGTATTATGAGAGATGGAATAAGGACAGTAATACTTGGTAAAACCAATGCTGGAAAGTCAAGTCTTCTCAATGCACTTGCCAGGGAGGAAAGGGCGATAGTTACTGACATTGAGGGCACTACAAGGGATGTTCTTGAGGAGCAGATAAACCTGTCAGGAGTTACGCTTAATCTTATAGATACAGCAGGTATAAGAAAGACAGATGACTATGTGGAAAACATAGGTGTTAATAAAGCAAAACAGTATGCAAAAGATGCAGATCTTATAATATATGTCATAGATTCATCAAGACCACTTGATAATAATGACTACGAAATTATGGATCTTATTATGAATAAAAAAGTGCTTGTTCTTCTTAATAAATCTGACATGGAACAGGTTGTTACTAAAGAAGATGTACTAAAGCATTTGTCATGTAACGTAATATCTGTATCAGCAAAGGAAGAAACAGGTATAGATAAGCTTGAAAGTGAGATAAAGGATATGTTCTTTAATGGTAACATATCAACAAATGAAGAAATATATATAACTAACTTAAGACATAAGAATCTTTTAAGAGAGGCGCTTGAAAGTCTTAAGCTTGTTAAAGAAGGAATAGACAGTAATATGAGTGAAGATTTTCTTACGATTGATCTTATGAATGCGTATGAAAAACTTGGACTTATCATAGGTGAGGAAGTAGAAGATGACCTTGCCGACAGGATATTTGAGAAGTTCTGTATGGGAAAATAGCTTATTACATTTAAATGAAAAGACAGGAAGGAAGTAATCATGCCTAATATTAAGGAAACATATGATGTAGTAGTAATTGGTGCCGGACATGCAGGCTGCGAGGCAGCACTTGCAAGTGCAAGACTTGGACTAGAAACTATTATATTTACAGTGAGTGTAGAGAGTATAGCAATGATGCCTTGCAATCCTAATATAGGAGGAAGTTCTAAAGGACATCTTGTAAGAGAGATAGATGCTCTTGGTGGCGAGATGGGTAAGAATATAGATGCTACATTTATACAGTCTAAGATGCTTAATGCATCTAAAGGTCCTGCAGTACATTCTTTAAGAGCACAGGCAGACAAGTCAGACTATTCAAGAAGAATGAGACAGGTTCTTGAAAATACCGAGCATCTTCATATAAGGCAGGCAGAGGTATCAGAGATAATAGTAAATGATGGTGTGATCGGAGGCGTAAAAACGGTATCTGGCGCTGTATATGAGGCAAAATCAGTCATTTTATGCACAGGTGTATATCTAAAGGCAAGATGTATATATGGAGATGTAAGCTATCATACAGGTCCTAACGGACTTCAGGCAGCCAACCATCTTACAGAATCACTTATAAATAACGGAATAGAAGTGAGGAGATTCAAGACAGGTACTCCTGCCAGAGTGGATAAACGTTCTATAGATTTTAGTAAAATGACAGAGCAGTTTGGTGATAAGACGGTTGTTCCTTTCTCGTTTGAAACAGATCCGGCTACAGTACAGAAGGATCAGGTGAGTTGCTGGCTTACATATACCAACGAAGAGACACATAAGATTATAAAAGATAATATAGACCGTTCACCATTGTATTCAGGTGATATACAGGGAACAGGACCAAGATATTGCCCTTCAATAGAGGATAAGGTGGTAAGATTCGCTGATAAAGACAGACACCAGGTATTCATAGAGCCAGAGGGGCTGTATACAAACGAGATGTATCTTGGTGGTATGAGCAGTTCTATGCCTGAGGATGTACAGTATGCAATGTATAAGACAGTTCCAGGTCTTGAACATGTAAGGATAGTAAGAAATGCATACGCTATCGAATATGACTGTATCAATGCAATACAGCTTAAATCATCACTAGAATTCAAGAAGATAAAGGGACTTTTTGCTGGTGGACAGTTTAATGGAAGCTCAGGATATGAAGAGGCGGCTGCACAGGGTATAATAGCAGGTATTAATGCTGCACAGTATGTTAAGGGAAAAGAACCTCTCATATTAGACCGTTCAGAAAGCTATATAGGTGTTCTTATAGATGATCTTGTTACAAAGGAATCATTTGAACCATATAGAATGATGACTTCAAGAGCTGAATACAGGCTTATATTAAGACAGGATAATGCAGATATAAGACTTACAAAGTATGGTCACGACATAGGTCTTATCTCTGATGAAAGATATGAAAGACTTCAGAATAAAATAAAGCTTATAGATGAAGAAATAGAGCGTGTTAAAGGTGTTAATATAGGAACTAACGAACAGGTTCAGAAGCTTCTTTTAGAAAATGGAAGTACAGAGCTTTTAACTGGTGTGACATTAGCAGAGCTTATAAAAAGACCAGAGCTTTCATATGAGCTGCTTGCACCTATTGATAAGCACAGACCAGAGCTTCCTTGGGATGTTAGACAGCAGGTAAATATTAACCTTAAGTATGAGGGGTATATAAGCCGTCAGTTAAGACAGGTGGAGCATTTTAAGAAGCTTGAAAACAAGATTATTCCTGAAGGACTGGATTATTATGAGATAAATGGTCTAAGAAAAGAGGCTATGCAGAAGCTTGATAAGTTCAATCCACGTTCGATAGGACAGGCATCAAGAATATCTGGTGTATCGCCAGCTGATATTTCGGTGCTTCTTGTATATCTTGAAAGCTATAGAAGAAATAAGCAGGTTATAGATGAATAAAAAATCAGGCTTGTAATTGAAAATTTATGTAAATGTAAATAAAAGAAGCAAGCATGTAAATATAAATAAAGGAAGCAAGCTTGCAAATGTAAATAGAAGAAGTAGGCTTGCAAATGTAAAAATAAAAGTGTACGTGTAACTGATTAATAAAAAGTAAGCATGTGATTGAGGAATAGGAGAGAATATGCCAAGTACAGTGTTTAAAAGGAATCTTGACAGTATAGGGGTTAGTCTTAATGATATACAGCTTGAACAGCTTGATAAGTATTATGAGCTGCTTGTAGAATGGAATAGTTTTATGAATCTTACAGGTATAACTGATTATGAAGAGGTTATGTTAAAGCATTATCTTGACAGCCTTGTGCTTAAGCTTCCAATAACTGGGGATAACTCAAGGCTGCGGCTTATAGATGTGGGGACAGGTGCCGGATTTCCAGGACTTCCACTTAAGATTGCATATCCTGATACTGAGGTTGTTTTGTTTGACTCATTAAATAAAAGGATAAAGTTTCTTGATGAGGTTATAAGTCAGTTGTCTTTAAAAGGTGTTACTACCATACACGGAAGGGCAGAGGATGGTGGGAGAAATCCTAAGCTTCGTGAACAGTTTGATGTTAGTGTATCAAGGGCAGTGGCTGACCTTGCAGTTTTATCAGAGTATAATCTGCCTTTTGTGAAGATTGGTGGATATTTTGTTGCATATAAGTCAGGAGATGTTGATGCTGAGCTTGAAAAGTCGAAGAAGGCAGTAAGTATTCTTGGTGGTGTTATAGAAAAGGTTGATAAATTCAAACTTCCAGAAACGGATATTGAAAGATCTCTTGTATATATTAAAAAGATTAAGAGTACTGGGAAAAAATATCCAAGAAAGGCAGGTATGCCATCAAAGGAGCCATTGGGGTGATTGATGATATCGTGTCGTGGATCAGCTGGATGGTTAAATTGTTGTTTAGTAAACATTCGGTTGACGAACTGACGACATAATATAAGTGAAAATCGGTGCTGCACATACATCATCGATGCCAGAAGTTTCAATTGGATATTTCTAAGACTTTTCTTATAGGTTGTGACTACTGCCGCTACCGTTCGATACGGGACATCCATGTCCCATATCTCACTTCCACAGACATCCGTGTCTGTGGATAGCTGGGGGGTTAAGTAAAAGTCTAAGAACTATCACAATTGAACTTCAAGTGCATCTCACGACGTATGCGCAGCACCGATTTTCACTTATATTTGTCGTCCGTTCGTCACCAACTAATATTTAATTAAACAACAATATCTCACACTGTTTTATAAACTCATCAGGCTGTTCTACCTGTGGAAGTAAACCTGAACCAGATATATTAACAGTTTCAATCGCACTATTAAGAGATGTGTATTCATTGAGTGTTTCTGTATTAAAATTATCACCATGTATAATATATATACAGTTGTTTAGTTCTTTAACGGCTTTTGATATAGAAACTGTTGTATAGTTACACTCTGTGCTTGAAAAAAGATATTTGCTAGATGCACCAGATAAGTGGGCATTTTCGTGGCAGGCATTCAGGTAATCAATAGGTACAAGATTATCACTGAATACTTTATTTCCAAGTATTTTGTTTAATCGGCCTTTTCCTACACATATATTATAAATTGTTGTTCCAATTACAGGAATAGAGAGAAGCTTTCTTCTTATATTAGCCCTTTTCCCTGGTGTGATTCCTGCTCTTGAGACAGCCTCTGGGCTTACCAGCAGTATTTTATTATATAAGTCATTGTTAGTAAAGGCAGCGCCTATTGCTATTGGAGCAGAACTTCCAGTTGCCATTATATCTGTTGGTTTTCCTATAACATTTGTTATAAAATCATTTAATAGCTGTGTATACATATATGTTGTGTAAGTGATGTGTGGTTTATCAGAGTGACCGCATCCAAGCATATCTAATACATAAACATAGTGTGTATCTGATAAATGCTGTATAACGTTATTCCACTCATATCCAGAGCTATATGCATTCAGATCGTGTATAAGCAATAAAGGAGAAGCATTTTTATCACCATAAGCTGAGTAAGCAATATTTCCAAATTTCCAGCCGTAACTATTTTCTGATTTATTTTCAAATGTATAATTATTAATCGTTGCGTATTTAAATATAAACTTGTTTATGATATGTGTAGTTGCAATAACAGCTGTTCCCATACCGGCTGCCAGGCCTACTTTCTGCCATTTATTCATAATATTCCTCATTTCTGCGCATGTATTTTATACAGATTAGATGTGTCATGTGCGCATAGACACTAAATAAAACATAGTTAAATGTCATAATTTACTCTTTCTTAACTCGTACACTCACGAACCCGCGCTACGCGCTATCTCGCCCTGCTACGCATGGCTGTTCGTTCGTTAATGGCGCAAGAAAAGTAAATGTCTGCTTCGCAGCCGCTTCCTTTTCTTTTGCGCTCATTATATCATAATATAAAAGTAAATGTGCGTAAAAGATACGCAGGAATGGAGATTAATATGTCAGATACAACGAATCTTGGAGAAGGAAGTATAGGCTCACTTCTTGCAAAGCTGGCTGTTCCGGCAGTTGTAGCGCAGGTAGTCAATCTTTTATACAATATAGTAGACAGAATATATATAGGTCATATTCCTGGCATAGGTGCGAGTGCATTAACAGGTGTCGGATTATTTACACCTATACTTATGCTTATCAATGCATTTGCAATGTTAGCAGGTTCAGGTGGTGCCCCTAGAGCAGCTATATATATGGGAAAGAAGGATAATGAAACTGCACAGAAAATAATGGGAAACTGTTTTTCGTTTCTTATGATATGCGCAGTTGCACTTACTGTTATATTCTATGCGGCAGCACCAACACTTCTTGTATGGTTTGGTGCAAGCAGTGCAACACTTACGTATGCGGTGTCATATGCAAGAATATATATACTGGGAAGTATATTTGTTGTTACTGTATTAGGCATGAATCTTTTTATAACAACGCAGGGCTTTGCGAAGATAAGTATGCTTACAACGGTAATAGGTGCGGTCATTAACATAGTACTTGATCCAATATTTATATTTGTATTCGAAATGGGAGTGAAGGGTGCAGCACTAGCAACTGTTATAAGTCAGGCGGTTGGTGCAATATGGATATTAAGATTTCTTACCGGTAATAAAACAATATTAAAGCTTAAAATGAGTGATTTAAGGTTAAAGGGCAGTATAATAGGTCCATGTCTTGCACTTGGAATATCAAGCTTTGTTATGTTGTCAACAGAGAGTATTCTTTCTATAAGCTTTACATCAAGTCTGTCAAAGTTTGGAGGGGATATGGCAGTTGGTGCCATGACTATCATTACAAGTACCAACCAGCTTGTTGTCATGCCGGTACAGGGAATATGTCAGGGGGCACAGCCTATTATAAGTTATAACTATGGTGCCAATAAAAAGGATAGAGTTAAGAAAGCATTTTTTCTGCAGTTTAAGATATGCGTAATATTTACATGTATAAGCTGGCTTGTAATGATGTTGTTTCCACAGATATTCGCAGGAATGTTTACATCAGATGCCAGTCTGGTAAGCTATACATCGTGGGCGTTGCGTATATATATGGCAGGAATATTTGCACTTGGATTCCAGGTCAGCTGCCAGCAGGGATTTATGGCACTTGGACAGGCAAAGGTAAGTCTTGTTATGGCATGCTTAAGAAAGCTGATTCTGCTGATTCCGCTTATATTTACGTTACCATTGCTGCTTTCAGATAAGGTGTTTGCAGTATTTTTAGCAGAGCCGGTCAGCGATATCATAGCCGCGATAGTAACAACAACAGTATTTATGGCGAAGTTTAACGGTATACTTGAACATAAGATGTAACAAATATATTAAATATATCATCTATTATGTCCTGACAGAACAAAAAGGAGCAGCATAACTTGTTAAAACAGTATAAAAATCTTGTCACCAGTGCACAAAATCTTGATAAGAACATAGTATAGGATTATATTCTGGTCATAAAGAAACAACAAGAATTATTCGGTATCGATAAAAACTTATCGTATAAAAACAATGTTCAGGAGGTTTTATTATGGCTAGAAGGAAGTTTATTAACGCAAAGTTAAAGGGATATAATGAGTTACAGGAAATACTTGTAGAGGATGGAGTGTTTAAAAAGATTGCACCATCTATTGAGGTTGCTGCTGACTGTGAGGTAGAAGATCTTGGTGGTAAGCTTACATTGCCACCATATGTAGATCCACATATTCATCTTGATTATGTATTCACGGCAAGAAAGCAGGGAGCTACGAATGGAACAGGTACATTGTTTGAAGGAATACAAAGATGGAGTGAAACCAAGTCGGATCTTACTATAGATGAGATAAAGGCAAGAGCTATAAAGGCAGTTAAGATGGAAGTATCACATGGTGTACAGTATATCAGGACACATGCAGATGTAACAGATCCTAACCTTACAGCACTTAAGGCGTTGCTTGAGTTAAAGGAAGAACTGAAGGATATAGTAACTATCCAGATAGTTTCTTTTCCACAGGAGGGTATGTACTCATATAAGGATGGAGATAAGCTTGTAGAAGAAGGACTTAAGATGGGAGCCGATTGTGTTGGTGGCATACCACATTTTGAATACTGCAGGGAGTTTGGTGAGAGGTCTATACATAAGGTTGTTGAACTTGCAGTTAAGTATGATAAGCTTATTGATGTACATTGTGATGAAAGTGATGATCCTATGAGCAGATTCGTAGAACTTCTTACAGCGCTTTCAATAGTTGAAGGAATCGGACCTAAGACAACAGCAAGCCACACCTGTTCACTTGGTTCTGTAGATAACAGCTATGCATTCAGAATGATGAAGAACTTTAAAAAGTCAGGTCTTAACTTTATATCATGCCCAACAGAGAATATATATCTTCAGGGCAGACAGGATACATATCCTAAGAGAAGAGGTCTTACAAGGGTTAAGGAGTTATATGAAAATGGTATAAATGTATGTTTTGCACAGGATTCTATACAGGATCCATGGTATCCTGCTGGCAACGGCAACCTTATGAATGTCCTTGATAATGGTATTCATATCGCACAGATGATGTCATTTGAGGAGATGGATAACTGTCTTGATCTTATAACAGTGAATGGTGCTAAGACTATGAACATATCAGACCAATATGGTATTGAAGTGGGAAAGCCAGCCAACTTTATTGTGGTTGATGCTAAAAGCGAGTTTGAAGCAGTGTGTGAAAGAGCTGATGTAGTGGCAAGCATCCGTGATGGAGAATATCTGTTCAAGAAGGCTCCGGTGCAGTATGAGGCTTTGAGTGATTTTATGGCAAAGTAAGAGTGAATGATAGTTAATGAATTAATAGTTGATAAAGTAGAATTATGATGTGTGACAAACAGATTAGATTAGTTTACCTGTAAGCTTATCTAATCTGTTTTTTGATTTTTATGATATATAAAGAATGTGTTATAATGTATATCAATATTAATACATGAACATTTTATATCGCATAGTATTAAAGTTTGACAGGAGAGAAAAAATGTTTGAATGTAAAGATCTATTAACATTGCCATCTATGGCACAGGCGAGAATAATTGCTGGTAAGAGTGGATTGTCTAACAGTATAAGATGGGTATATAAGCCGGAAAATATGAATTTTGCCAAGTGGGTCAAAGGTCAGGAGCTTCTTATAATAAGTACTCCGGTTATTCAGAGTGAAGATTTCAATCTGCCGCTTGTTATTAAAAAAGCAAATAAGCTTAATATGTCAGGAGCGCTGCTTCTGACAGGTGACAAGTATATAGCCAGTATAGACAGCAGTGTAGTGTCATATGCGAATCTTAATAATTTTCCGATATTTGTTATATCTGGAGAGATTCCACTTGTAGATATATTTGAAGAAATCGGACATGCAATAGCTTATAATAAGAATTCAGATGCCCTTAGTGATGATATTCTGTCAGGGATTATATTTGGCAAGAATATTAATGCAGATGCATTTGCAATGAAGTTTTCGGAAGCTGGTTATGATCTGGATGGTAAGAACCGCATGTTTACAATAAATATTCATGGTGACAGAAGAATAGAAGAATATGAATATGACACAGTTATAAGTAAAATAAAAAATGAATTCAATTCAGGTAACATGAATGCTTTGTTATCAAGATATGGCAACAATATTGTCGGTTGTTTCTGCTTAAAAAAGGGAGAGGTGGATGTATCAGGCAGAAGTGCTGATATTAATATGTCAGGTAATAATATATCAGAGATTATTCGAGTTGATTCTTCAATGAAAAATATACAGGACACCGATACAGTGAGTGAATCGGATAAAAAAGAAGTGCTGGCTAAGATATATAAGAGCTTATCAGAGTACCTTTATAGCATAGACTCTGATATAAAGCTTGTTATGGGGGTTGGGCGTGCATATGAAGGAATAGGTGATTTACAGAAGAGCTTTACAGAAGCATCAAGATGTGTAATACTCTCAGAGAAAATGAATATGTCAGGAAGAGTATTCTGGTATGAAGAGATGGGAATATATAACCTGTTTTCAGAGTTAGCAGATAAAAAGGTTATGCAGGAATTCATAGACAATACGTTGGGAGTTATTATTGAGTATGACAGGAATAATAATTCTAATCTTCTGGAAACACTGAAAGCATATTTATGGAACAATAACAGTCTTATTCATGCATCTGAACAGTTATACACCCATAGGAATACAGTTAAGTATAGAGTGCAGCGCATAAGTCAGTTAACAGGCAGGGATTTTGATGATGCCATAACCAGGCTGGAATTTATGAATGCCATTATATGTATGGAAATCAGCTGACAGCATGTTATCAGAATATATGTTGAGTAGTAATACTGTTTGTGCTGTGAGCACAAATGAGCTGTAATTGATTTGTATCTGAATGATATAAAGCAGGTTGATGAAATATTTTATGTTGAAACATATAAGGCTGGGTGATATATTACACTCATGAACAGGAAGTAATTTAAATATAATATCTTATGAAGCAAAGGGGCTTTAGCTGGTGACGACCGGCAGAAGTCCCTTTTTTGTACATTTAAGAGGATTTTTTGAAGCTTTAAGAAGATATTATTCAGATAACCTGTCATAAAAAAGATTATTGCCAATGTATATGACAATATTCTAAAACATCAGGATTCAACAAAAGTTACACAGGAAACAGGAGGATTGATTATGAGTTATGGTCTTATAGCGGTAATTATAGTAATTGGTATTGTAATCGGTGCTATAGCTACTAAAAAATGCGAACCTTTTTTGATAGCGGGTTCAATAATAGGAGCTTTATTCTTATATAAACAGAATTTTATAACAGAGTGGGTGGCAACACTTGAAGAGGTCATGAGTGCAGAGGCATATCTGATACTTGTATGTGGCTTGTTTGGAAGTATAATAGCATTACTTACAGCATCTAAGGGACATTTTGGATTTGCCAAGATTGTATCTAAAATATGCAACACTGAAAAAAAGACATTATTTACAACATTTATACTTGGTGTAATCATATTTATAGATGATTATCTTAATGTATTGTCAATTGGAACAGCTATGAAAAAGGTGTATGATAAAGTAAAGGTTCCAAGAGAGGCACTTGCCTATCTTCTTGACAGTACAGGTTCACCAGTATGTGTTATGTTCCCATTTTCTTCGTGGGCGGCATATTTCGGGGCAATATTCTTTGCACAGGAAAGTGTTCAGGCACTTGGTGCAAAGACATGGATGGGAGCATATATTAAAGCAATCCCATTCTGTGTGTATCCTATAGTTGCACTTCTTATAGTTATTCTTTTTTCAGCAGGTCTGTTTCCTAAGCTTGGTGGAATGAAGAAAGCGTATGACAGAGTTGCAACAACTGGTAAGGTGTACAGTGATGCAAGTAAGAAGTATAATATGGATGATGAAGAGGGTGCTCAGGATGGTAATATCCTTAACTTCCTTATACCTATGCTTGTGCTTGTAGTAGTTGCATGTGTAACAGGAAATCTTGTAGTAGCACAGGTTGTATGTCTTGCTGTTACGTTAGTTATGTATCTTGCAGAAAAGCTTATGACATTTACCGAATACTGGGATAACTTTGTAAAAGGCTTTGCGGATATGTTACCTATAATCATTCTTCTTATTGCAGCGCTTACTTTCCAGAATATAGCAAGCAAGATGCAGATGACAGAATTCTTTATAGATCTTACACAGCCTATATTATCAGCTAAGATATTCCCTATGTTAGCATTTATCATAACAGGTATATTAGCATTTATGATTGCCAATGCATGGGGCGTATGTACACTTGTAGCACCAGTATTACTTCCTCTTGGTGCAAGCGTAGGTGCTAATGCGATACTTATTATGGCGGCTATTCTTTCAGGTTGTGCATTTGGTAATCATGCATGCTTCTATTGTGATACAACAGTTCTTGCTTCACAGGGTTCAGGTATTGATAACTTTGACCATGCAGTATCACAGCTGCCATATGTGCTTATAGGTGCGGCAGTAAGTATTGCGGGATTTCTGGTTCTTGGTTTTGTGTACTAGAAAACAGAAATGATGTAATGGATATAATAATAAAAAGTAAAATGTTATTGAAATAAGATTTAGGACTGATATTGAAAAAATCAGACAAAAGAGATAAAAGAGATAAAAGAGATATTTCTGTATAGGAGGCAGTTATGAGTGATGAAAAGAAATATGTAGTTACAATAGCCAGACAGTTTGGCAGTCTTGGAAGACCTATAGCTAAGATGATGAGTGAGAAGCTTGGCATAGAATATTACGACAGGGATATAGTAGAACAGGCAGCAAAAAAGCTGAATCTTCCTGTATCGCATATTGATGAGCTTGAGGAAAAGGTTAAAAAGACAAGAAAGAATTCTTATATGAGGATGATGTTTCCTCTGGGAACTGAATCAAGCTCTGAGCAGGATAATATATTTGAAGCACAGCAGAATATTATGAGGTTTCTTGTTGAGAGAGAAAGCTGCATTATAGTAGGAAGGTGCTCAGATTTCGTGTTATCAGATGAACCTGCTGCAATACACATATACATATATGCACCTTATGATGCACGTGTTAAGAATTGTGTAAAGGATCTGAATCTGACAGAAGAAGATGCAAAAAAGATGATAAGGTCAGTAGATGAGGCAAGAGATAACTATCACATGCATTATGCCGGCTTCCTTCCATCTGACCCTAAGCATAAAAATATCATGGTTGACAGCAGTGTACTTGGTGTTGAGAAAACAGCAGATTTTCTGGTTGATTTTATCAGAAGAAAGTTTGAGCTTAAGACAATATAATGATACCAGGGTAAAAAGGTCTAAATCCACATGAGCCTGCTCATAGGTGTGTGAAAGACCTTTGGACCCTGACATCATATAATAAAAATAAAAATGGGCTGTGGCTTTAACGATTGGAAATTGAAAATCGTTGAGGCGACAGTCTCTTTTTATGTGCGGAATGCATATTGTCGTGAACAATCTGGACAGGATTGATTGAAAAAGAATGATTTGCAGGTTTGATTGTATACAAAACATCATGTATGGGTATAATTACACATAAAAACTATGGAAAAATATAAAAAACTATGCAATATGCATAAAACGGATGATGAATGTTTGTGAATGATGGTGATTGAATATGAATGAATATGGAGTTATTATAATAATAACTTAAAGATACGTGAATAGAAGGGAGGGATAAAGGTGATATATACAGTTACATTTAATCCATCGTTAGATTATATAGTTTCAGTTGATGATTTCAAGCTTGGCATGACTAACAGAACGAGCAGTGAACAGATGTTAGCAGGCGGCAAGGGGATCAATGTTTCTATAGTACTTAAGAATCTTGGCTTAGAGAATACTGCTTATGGGTTTATTGCCGGATTCACAGGTGATGAGATAAGTAGAAGACTTGACAGAGCTGGCGTTAATGCTGACTTTATAAAGGTAGATAGTGGAATATCAAGGATTAATCTTAAGTTAAAAACTATAGATGGAACAGAGATTAACGGTGCAGGACCAGATATTTCAAAGGAAAATATAGAGAGTCTTATGAGCAGGCTTGCACGTCTTAAAGCAGGGGACGTTTTAGTGCTTGCAGGAAGTATTCCATCATGTATTCCGGATGATATTTATATGAATATTATGAGGATGCTTGATGGTAGGAAGGTTATGATTGTTGTTGATGCAACAAGCAGTCTTCTTATGAATGTTCTTAAGTATAAGCCATTTCTTATAAAGCCTAATCAGGATGAGCTGGGCGATATATTTGGTGTGACTCTTAGTACAAGAGAGGAAGTTATACCATATGCATTAAGATTAAAGGAAATGGGAGCTGTCAATGTTCTTATATCTATGGGTGGTAAAGGAGCAGTGCTTGTAGCAGATGATAATAAAGTGTATATGGCAGAGGCTCCTAAAGGTACTCTTAAGAATTCTGTTGGTGCGGGGGATTCCATGGTGGCAGGATTCATAACAGGATGGCTTAAAGAACATAATTATGAGGATGCATTTAAGATGGGAATAGCAGCTGGAAGTGCAAGTGCATTTTCAGATAATCTTGCAACTATGCATGAGGTAGATAGTCTGGTAAGCAGGATTGAAGTTATACAGGTGGTATAGTTATTTATGAAACGATGTATCAGATAGTGATTACGTAAATCACATAACAATGCAGCAATATGAATGTATAGATTAAAATCAGATGATTGGAGGAATAAATATATGAGGATTACAGAACTTTTAAAGCCTGAAAGTATTGATCTTAATGCAGCGCCTAAAGATAAGAATGATACTATAAAGCAGGCAGCAGCCCTTATGGCAAAGAGCGGAAACATAAGAGATATAGAAGCTTATACTAAGCAGGTTATGGCAAGGGAAGAGGAAAGTACTACAGGAGTAGGTGATGGTATAGCAATCCCACATGGAAAGTGTGATGCTGTAACAAAGCCAGGACTTGCGGCTATGATTATAAAAGATGGAGTCGATTTTGATTCACTTGATGGTGAACCAGTGGATGTTCTTTTTCTTATAGCAGCACCAAATACTAAAGATAACGTACATCTGGATGTTTTAAGTAAGCTATCTGTGCTTCTTATGGATGAAGATTTCACAAATGCACTCAAGGCAGCCAGAACACCACAGGAATTTCTTAAAGTTATTGATGAAGCAGATGAAGAAAGTGCCAGCATAAACGAAAGGCTTGAAGAAACTGCCAGTAAGCCGGCTAAGATACTTGCTGTTACTTCGTGCCCTACAGGAATAGCACATACGTATATGGCAGCTGAGGGACTTGAAAAGGCAGCTAAGAAGCTTGGTTGTACAGTAAAGATTGAAACAAGAGGCTCTGGTGGTGCAAAGAATGTCCTGACAGAGGAGGATATAGAAGCAGCAGACTGCATTATAGTAGCAGCTGATGCAAAGGTGCCTATGACAAGGTTTGAAGGTAAAAGAGTGATAGAATGTCAGGTGTCGGATGGTATCAATAAGGCAGAAGAGCTTATAAAGAGAGCCATGAAGGGTGATGCACCATTATATGAGGTTCAGGGAGCGAGTAAGGATGGAAGCGATGGACCAACAGCTTCGGTTAAAAAGGGAAAGTCAGGTGGTATAGGACATCAGATATATATGCAGCTTATGAATGGTGTTTCACATATGCTTCCATTCGTAGTTGGTGGTGGTATCCTCATAGCGATAGCATTTCTTATAGATGGACTTAATGTTGATATGAACAGCCTGTCTGAGGCGGAAAGAGCTAATTTCGGCACAATTACACCAGTTGCTGCTATGTTTAAGACTATAGGTGGAGCAGCCTTTGGCTTTATGTTACCAGTGCTTGCAGGATTCATAGCTATGGCGATAGGTGACAGACCGGCACTTGCACTTGGTTTTGTTGGTGGTTATATAGCAGCTAATGGTAAGTCAGGTTTTCTTGGTGCACTTGTAGCAGGTTTTGTAGCAGGTTATATCATCGTTGGATTAAGAAAGCTGTGTGACAAGCTTCCGGAAGCACTTGAAAAGATAGCACCAGTTCTTATATATCCTGTTGTAGGTATTCTGGTTATCGGCCTTGGCATGACATTTGTTATAGAGCCTGTTATGGGGGCTATCAATACAGGACTTAATTCATTTCTTGTAAGCATGGGAAGCTCAAGCAGAGTTATACTTGGTTTTATACTGGCTGCGATGATGGCTATAGACATGGGTGGTCCATTCAACAAGGCGGCGTATGTGTTTGGTACAGCAGCAATAGCTTCTGGTAACTACGATATCATGGCAGCAGTTATGATAGGTGGTATGGTTCCACCTTGTGCTATAGCACTTGCAACGCTCCTTTTTAAGAATAAGTTCACAAAGGAAGAAAAGCAGGCAGGACCTACTAACTTTATTATGGGACTTGCATTTATAACAGAGGGTGCTATTCCTTATGCAGCAGCAGATCCTCTGCATGTTATACCAGCATGTATCGCGGGTTCTGGAGTAGCAGGAGCAATAAGCATGGTATTTAAGTGTACACTTATGGCACCACATGGTGGAATATTCGTGTTCCCGGTTGTTGGTAATCCATTATATTATCTGCTTGCATTAGCTGTAGGAACTATTGTTTCGACATTCCTTTTAGGAGTACTCAAAAAGAAAGTAGAAGATTAAAAATAAAAATATAAAAGCGTAAGCGGAAAGAGGCTAAGTATGAAAGAATTCAATTACACAATAACAGACCCTGAGGGAATCCATATGAGACCAGCAGGTGAGCTTGTGAAGGCGGCAAAGCAGTTTGAGAGCAGGATAACTATATCAAAGGATGGAAAAACAGGTGATTGTAAGAAGGTGTTTACTATCATGTCATTAGCAGTAAAGAATGGGCAGGAAGTAACTATAAGTGTAGAAGGTGCAGATGAAGAGGAAGCAGCACAGAAGATAAAGGAATTCTTTGAAGAAAATATGTGATGATGGTATTAGTGTGAACATATTTGATACAGACTTGCGGAAAGGAGGTTTTTATGAAAGAATATAAGGGCAAAAGCGTTTTTGGTGGAATCGCCATAGGACGGATAAAGGTATATAATAAGTCAGAGCAGCAGGTTAAAAGAGTGCATGTTGATGATACAGAGCATGAAAAGAAAAGATATTATGCTGCTATTGATAAGGCAGCCAGACAGCTTCAGGAACTTTATGATAAAGCAGTTAAAGAAGTAGGAGAAGCTAATGCAGCTATATTCGAGATGCACCAGATTATGCTTACGGATGATGATTATAAGGAATCAGTTGAAAATATCATAGAAAGCCAGCATGTTAATGCAGAATATGCAGTAGCACAGACAGGAGATAATTATGCAGCTATGTTTGCAGCTATGGAAGATGAGTATATGAGAGGCAGGTCAGCAGATGTAAAGGATATATCTGAGAGACTTATAAATATACTCAGCGGTTTTAATGCTTCATCCATGGTATCGGACGAACCTGTTATTATTGTGGCTGAGGATCTTGCGCCATCAGAAACAGTCCAGCTTGATAAGGACAAAATATTGTCGTTTGTAAGTGTTAAAGGTTCTGTTAATTCACATACAGCTATTCTTGCAAGAACTATGGGTATACCAGCACTTATAGGAACGCCTGTTATTCCTGACAATGATATAGATGGAAAAATGGGAATAGTTGATGGTAATAGTGGATGTTTATATGTTGACCCGGATAATGAAAAACTTGGATATTATAGAAAAAAACGGGATGAACAGCTAAAACAAAAGGAACTTCTGCAGCTTTTAAAGGGCAGGGAAGATATAACTATTGATGGAAGAAAAATAAAATTATATGCCAATATAGGAAATGTTAAGGATGTTATGACTGTTAAGGCTAACGATGCTGCTGGTATAGGATTGTTTAGAAGTGAGTTTATATATCTTGAAAGGGATACATTTCCAACAGAAGAAGAACAGTTTAACATATATAGAACAGTAGCTGAAAATATGGCTGGAAAACCAGTTATAATAAGAACGCTTGATATAGGTGCTGATAAACAGTGCGATTATTTTAATATGGATAAAGAAGATAATCCGGCACTTGGCATGAGAGCAATAAGGATATGCCTGACAAGAACAGAAATATTTAAAACCCAGCTAAGGGCATTGTACAGAGCCAGTGCATATGGTAACATTAACATAATGTATCCTATGATTGCTAATATGTGGGAAATCGACAGAATAAAAGAAATTGAAAAAGAAGTCAGGGATGAACTTAAGCAGCAGGGGATTGATACAGGAAATGTACAGACTGGTATTATGATAGAAACTCCCGCAGCGGTTATGCAAAGTGATGAGCTGGCTGAAAAAGTAGATTTCTTTAGTATAGGAACTAATGATCTTACACAGTATACACTTGCTGTTGACCGTCAGAATCCAAAGCTTGACAGTTTCTTTGACCCACATCATCCAGCAGTACTTAAGATGATAAAGATGGTTGTGGATAATGCACATAAAGCTGGTATATGGGCAGGAATATGCGGAGAACTTGGCGCAGATACATCTCTTACAAGAGAGTTTTTGAAAATGGGTGTTGATGAGCTTTCAGTATCACCAGGAAGAATACTTCCGATAAGAAAGATTATCCTTGATACAGATGTTTCGCAGCTTTCATAAAATATCGTGGTTATGGCATTTTATAGGAGCATGAAGTAATATTATTAATATTCTAAATGGAGTGATAAGATATGCTGACAGAGAAAAGACATGAGATTATATTGCAGCTACTTAGAAAAAAAGGCAGCATAACTGTTAATGAAATCAAGGATGAACTAGGGATATCAGAGTCTACAATAAGAAGAGACCTTAATACACTGGATGAAGAAGGCAGACTTGTTAAGGTGTTTGGTGGTGCAGTGTCGGTTAACTACGGATTTTCTGGAAAAGAACCTACAGTATCACAGAAAAAGGAGATTAATCTGGAGACTAAGAAGAGTATAGCAAGGTATGCAGCAGCGCTTATTGAGCCAGATGATTTTGTTTATATTGATGCAGGAACCACTACAGGCTGTATGATAGATTATATAAAGGAAAAAAGAGCAACATATGTGACTAATGCAGTTACACATGCAAGGAGTCTTGCTATAGCAGGCTTTAGGGTGATTCTTATAGGTGGTGAGCTTAAAGGCTCAACTGAAGCAGTTGTAGGAAGCAGTGCTGTAGAGGCATTAAAAGAGTATAATTTTAATAAAGGCTTTTTTGGTGCTAATGGAATAAGCATAAAGAGCGGAATAACAACACCTGATATAAGTGAGGCTGCTGTAAAAAGAATGGCAGCAGCACATTGCAGCTGTAAATATGTACTTGCAGATTCGGATAAGTTTGACAATATAAGCTCAGTTACATTTGCCAGACTTGACGAGGTAAAGTTTATAACAGACAGCAGAGTGCCAGAGGCTTATAAAGAATATGAAGTGATAATCACATGATATCCAGATATTGGATAGAAGACAGTATAAACAACCCCAGAGTGCCGTGACAGAATGTGAAATGATTCTTATGCGGCACTCTGGGGTTATTAGTTATAGCTATTATTTATTAGTTATTGTTTATTAGCTGTTAGTAGTTAGTTGTTATTTATTATTTTCAAGTTCCTTCAGCTGGGCTGATATAGCTTTCTTAATAGCGTTGAAGGATTCTTTACTTATGTCATGTTCGATACGGCAGGCATCTTCTTCTGCCACTTTTTTATCAACGCCAAGTTTTATGAGCCATGATGAAAGAATCTGGTGTCTTTCATATATCATCTCAGCTATTTCTTTTCCGGAATCCGTAAGGTATATATAACCCTCTTTAGTTACACGTATATGCTCTGCTTCCCTTAGATTCTTCATTGCTATACTTACACTGGATTTTTTATATCCCATTTCATTGGCAATATCTATAGAACGTACAACAGGCAGCTTTTTACTAAGCATAAGTATTGTTTCAAGATAATCTTCAGCTGATTCATGAATAACCATCGTTAATTCCCCCTGGTATATATCATAATATGAACAAATCATAAAGTCGATATAGTAATAAGTGATTAGATTATAACATATAATATAAAATTAAGCAAATTATTAGTTTCTAAAAGGAAAAATGTGGTATACTATAGCTATTATTCATCAGGTATCTGATATTCAGATACAACAGTATGTAAATATTAAAAACTGGATGGTATAACTTATGAATGAGGTTAATGAATTATTTACTAAAGAAAATGTAGAGAAGATAGTGGTGCCACAGGTTGTTAAGGATGATCTGTTAAGTATTATAGAAGAAAAGTTAAAGAGGGCAGGTTTTTATTACAGAATAGCATACAGGGTAAAGACGGTTGATTCTATGGTCAACAAGCTTATATTTAAGGATTACCGCAGACCTGGTACAGAAAATGCTGACAAGAAAATGCAGGATCTTGTTGGCATTCGAATAATACTGTATTTTGTTGATGATGTTGATATATGCAGAAAGCTGCTGGATACATTGTTCGTATCGCCTGGCATGTGGGAAACTACAGAAAATAACGAGTATGAATTTAAGGCCATGAAGGTAAATGGTATATTCAGATTACCAGCATATCTTAGCAAAACAATTGTTAATCCATATCTGTCAGATTATGTAGATGATACATTTGAAGTACAGGTAAGAACGAATTCGTTTGAAGGATGGCATGAGATAGAACATGACATGAGATATAAGGGATCAGCTTTTGGAATCGGAAATGAAGCCCTTGCACGCAAGATGAATAGTATACTTGCTACGTTTGAGTTATGTGACGATTCGATTGTGGGGCTGTTGGAGGATCTGGGACATCAGCATTACAAAGATAAAAAGTGGAATGATATGTTAAGATGCCACTATAGACTAAAGTTTGAAAATGAGCCATTACATCCATATATAGAAGAACTGTTTGATGAGGATACAGAGCTTGCAAAGATATTCTATAAGTTTAAAAGACCAGGGGCTATAGAACAGCTCTGGATGGATACATCAGAAAAGGGAATAGAACTTACTGTTAACAATATAGTAAGAATAGTTAACCAGATTGGTCCGGATGATGAAAGATTAAATGAGGCGTTTAGGAAAATAGATCATGAAAAAGGCCAGGATAACGAGACTGTAAGTAAGAGAAGAAAGTTTGAGCCTTTTAAGAAGCTTGGTACATATAAAGTATTCCAGTCACATTCGGCTATAGATCTTACCAACCTTTCCATGGAGGATGCATATAAAAAGGCAGTTAATTATATATATTCATGGATTAAATCAAGATTTCTTGAGGTCTTTGATGATCTGCCAGAGAGTGTAGGAGCATATGAAAACGAGATGCCAGGATATAAGGTTGCAATCTCATATGATCCTGAAAGGCTGTATTTCAGGGAAGTAACAACGCATCTTGATACAAAGATAGCTAACAGGGTATGGATATCAATAGCTTCTATTGAAAAAAGGAATGATACCCTTGTGTTTGATGTAAGCAACGAATATGCCGAACCAGCAGATAAGTACAGGGATAACGAAAACATATTATTCAGCCGTCCTAATTTCTATGGTGAGATTGCTGATAATATAGGAATATGCGATATAGAAAGATTAAGACAGACAGTTAAGAGTATTGGGCATACGAAAGAATATGATGTGCTTAAGAAGCTTATATCAGATGAAAACAGGGAGTTTCCTGTTGTAGTCTTTGTGGCATCAGATGATTACTGGGTTGAAAAGTTTGATGTTGACTATTTTGCTTATCTTGTTGGATATTATGCACATATTAAAAGAGTGACTACAGAAGAATTAGCTGAACAGTTTGCAAAGGATTATGATCTTGATGAGGATGAATACAGAGATTCTATAACTGTGTTTTATCCAGGAAAGAAACCAGCTGCAAGTTATAAATCACATATACTTAATACAACATTTGAGGTTATTAAGATAGAAAAGAAGAAATACTGGAATGAAACCGGATGCCGTGCATTCAGACGGCAGCTTGTTTCAGATATAAGAGAAAATAATGTTGTTAAGTAGTCTGAGTATAACTTTTCAGGCAGGGTGTGGAAAAAAATGAACCATGAAAAAAATGAATCTTATAATTATGTGAGCTGTTATATATAATTAAAGCATTAATAGTCATATGTATCTGTGACTGTAAGATATTATGTTGAATATGTAAGGAAAGGAGCAGTGACGTATATAGTGTATATGTTAAATCTTAAACATGGTAACGTGAGATAGTAAATATACACAATATAAAATCTTATGATAACTGATAACAGATTCACAAAGATAGATGTTGATTCTGAATGCAGCATACAATATGACATTAAAATTATATAATTGTGGGAGGTTTTTATGCATCATATAAAAACAGGTAAACTGCGTAAGCATATGTCAGCAATGATGGCTGTGATTATGGCTGTATCTCTTGCAGTTCCGGCAGGTCTTTCTTTTTCAGCCAGAACTGTAAGCGCAGCAGATAAAACAGTAGAAACAAAAGCTGGTGAAGCTATTTATAATCTGCGTGATGGTTCAATCATAGCTACTGATACAGATGGTAAGAAGGATGTTACGTATGACAGACTTACAGTAAAGGTTGGAACTAAGAATGCATACAAATATAATGGTCCGGATCATGGTGTTGCATTTAAAGATGGCAATTCACTTGAAATAGCTGTTGATGGACCATCAAAAATAAGTCTTGGCGGATGCCAGTATTCTAACAATGGAACAATAACAGCATCAAGCGCAGATGGTTCATATACAGAAACAAAGGATGCCAGAACTGCTATGTGTTATCATCAGGATGGTACAACTATAGATTTTGCATATACAGGTGAGGCAAAGACAACAATAACAATTGCTTTCTCATGCACAGTATATGTTCCTGAGGTTATTGTTGGACCTTATACAGCTGATACTCCAGATGATAACGGTGTGAAGAAGGATTCAACATATATGTATAACTTTGCAGATGGTTCAGTAGTGCCAGCAAGCTATGATAGTGTTAATCCACTTAAAGGAAGTATTGAATCAAAGGATGGCAATCTTAAGATAACTGGTAGTGGCGACCTTTATATGCATGATACACAGCATGGTCTTGCTTTATACAATGGCAATACCTTTGAAGTGAAGGTAGCAGGTAATTCAACAGTTACATTTAATATGTGCCAGTATGGTGGCGATGCAGAGGGTAAGATAGTTGCATCTACTAAAAAGGGCGAATTTGTTACAGATACAAAGCAGCTTCTTATGGATGGTGCAGCGGATGGACTTTCATCTATGTCGTTCAGATATGAGGGTGTTGCAACTACACTTAAGTTCACAGTATCCTGTGCAGATAAAGCAGAAATGTATCTTCATGGTATTAATGTAGCTAATGAACCAGAACAGACAGAGGTACCAGAACTTGTAGGTAATGGTAAGGCAGATGTATGGGATTTTGGTGCTGCAAAGCTTGATGAAGCAGACTATAATAATATGCTTACAGAGGATGTTATTAATTCATGGTATCCAGAATCAGTTAAGGCTGGTTCAGAAGGTGCTACTATTGGTTCATTTATGACAGATGAATTATATTTTAATCCATCAGGAAAGACTAATAACAGAATCAGAACATCTAATACTGCTATTACAAGATACGATAAGAGAGATGATATTACTATAGATGGAGTGACATTAAGTGGATATCTTTATTCTAACAATGCAACTCCTGTAGTATACATGGGATTAAAGTTATATAAGAATGATATACTTACATTGTATACAGGTTCTAATGGTGGAGCTTCAACTATAGTATGCGAATCACCAAGTGGACGTATCCAGACAGCAGAAAGTAATGTTTCAGGTGCAAAGATACAGTTTACAGCATCTGAGTATGGTATATACAAGATATATTCAACGAATGAAAAGCTTGTTGTATACAGAGCTGTAAGACAGCATACACAGCCAGTTGTTGTCAGTGGTGCTGTTGATACAAAGGATGCCAGCGGACTTGATACAAAAGATTACAGCATAGCATTTGTTAATAAGTCAACAGGCGAAAAGAATATTGTAAAACCAGAGAATGGTTCTTACAGTGTATATCTTAATGAGATGTATGACTATGATGTAGTCCTTATGGATGCTAATGGATATGTAATAAATTCAGCTAATAAGTTATCTATAGCTAAAGGCGATGGAGCTAAGAAGTTTGATATAGTTATTAAGTCAGTAGACCTTGTAAAATTAACAGGAAAGATAACAGGTCTTACACAGTCAGCTCTTGAAGCACTTAACTTAAGCTTTGTTAATAAAGATTATGTATACGTACCAGAAATCAAAATAAATGGTGATGATATTGCAGTTAATCTTGAAAAGGGAGTAACTTATGATATCGTTGCTGAAGGAATAAATGATTATTATCTATCTGATATAAAGACAATATCAGCAGATAAAGATATTACAAAGGATATTGTATTTTCAGCAAAACCAGCTTATAAGGTTAATATGAAATTTGATAATCTTCCAGAGGAAGCCGCTGCAAGTGTTACATTTTCTAATATTAATGAAGAAGGGTATACATACACATTCACAGATCTTTCTGATATAAAGTTAAGAGATGGACAGTATAATGTAACAGTAAATAATATTGGAAATGTTCCTTATAGACAGAAGATTACATCTAATTTAAAGGTAGATGGAAAAGCTGTTGATAAGACAGTAAGCTTTATTAAGAATACCAATTGGGATTTTTCTAAGCTCAATGGCAATCCTGGTATTGAAGCTATTGGGGAGAATAATTATTATTCAGGACTTGCATTAACAGGTTCTGTTATGGAAAACAAGACATATCTTCTTGCACTTACAGATGGAGAGATTAACTTTCCGGTTAAAAAAGGCCAGATTGTCAATATAGGTTACTGCTATTGTGCAGCATTCTCTATCAATGGTGAGGAACCAGTAGTAAGTAATAGTGGAAGTACTACTAATATTGAAACTACACAGTATGTAGTAAAAGAAGATGGAAATCTTAATATCAAAGGTGTAACAGCAGCTGTTGATGGCAAGGAAATCAAGCAGACATATTTTACATCAATAAGTGTAAGTGATGCTGTAGCTTATCAGTCACAGCTTTATGTAGGAGCTGATAAAGAATTCAAGACGATCAATGATGCACTTACAAGGGCTGCAGCTATGCAAAGAACAAAAGACCAGAGAGTTGAGATAGTTATTGACCCAGGTAACTACGAGGAAATGCTTGTTATCGATGTACCTAATGTATCACTTGTTAATGCAGCAGGAAGTGAATCAAGCCTTGAGATAAAGAATAAAGGTGTTGATATAGGAGAGAATGTAGTAAGAATAACTTCTTATTATGGACATGGATACAACTACTATAGTATGGGTAATGATTGCAAGTATGATGCAGATTTACTTGCAGCAAACAAAGAAAATGGATACCTTACAAAGAAGAATCCAGGTTCAGGTAGTACAGATGGTTCTTACTGGAATGCAACAGTAGTCGTATCAGCAGAAGGCTTTAAGGCAGATGGCATTGTATTTGAAAACTCATTCAATCAGTATATTTCAGAAAAAGAAGCTAATGATATTGTAGTTGAATGGGAAACAGGTGGTAAAGGAACAAGATCTACAACAGCAAAGGATACATCTGTCCAGGGAAGAAGCTTTGTTGAAAGAGCTGCAGCATTAGCAGTTCTTGGTGATAATGCTGTGTTTACAGGCTGTAAGTTTATAGGCCGTCAGGATACATTATATGGTGCAACAGGCATCAGTGCTATGTTTAACCAGTGCGATGTACTTGGTGCAGTAGATTATATCTTTGGTGGTATGACAGCCGTATTCTACAGATGTCAGTTAAGACTTAACACAAGTGAGGCAGATTCTGATGTTGCTTACATAACAGCTGCACAGCAGTCAGGTGGAAGAGGTTATCTTATGTATGAATGTAATGTAACATCTACAACACCAGGTGTTGATACAGCATCACAGTACCGCTCTAAACCAGGTTATTTTGGAAGACCTTGGGCAGCTAATACATCAGAAGTTGTATTCTACAATACAACAGTTGAGACAACAGATTTTAAGGGACAGGAAGGCAAATCGCTTATAGCACCTGCAGGATGGAATAATACACTTGGTGGTGAATCACCTATGATGTATGAATATGGAACTAAAGAGCTTTCAGGTGAGAATAATTCAGCATCAAGAGCAGCATGGGCTAAGATTCTTGAATCTCCAGTTATAGATGATGGTAAGACAGCAATTACACTTGGCGCGTTCTATAACAAGACAGCAGATTACACTAATGTTGACAATGCTGTTAAGAAAGCACAGGCACTTAATGCAAAGGATTATAAGGATTTCTCAGCTGTGGAAAAAGCAGTTAAGGCAGTTGTAAAGGATTATACAGTTGATAAACAGGGTGAAGTTGAGAAGATGGCAGATGATATTCTTGCTGCGATTGCATCGCTTGAAAAGAATACACCGGACCCAACACCAACGCCAGATCCAACACCAACACCGGATCCAACACCAGCACCAGATCCAACACCTGGAACAGATGATAAAACACAGGGTTCTGATGCATCAGATGGTAACACTGATAACAGCGGTACAGCCGGCAGCACAGAAAACACAGGTGCAGCAGATGCAGCTGTAGCAACAGGTGATGTGTATAATACAGCATTATATGCAGTTATTCTTATGCTTTCAGCCATAGCAGGGGTAACAGTATTAGCAGTATCAAAGAAGCGTACTGACCGTTAGTTGTTAGTTGTCAATCAAGTGAAAATACAGTAAAATGTAAAAAATATAAGTAAAATATAGGATAATATTCCTCTTGTCGTACATGTTAATAAAATATATAATTATTTATATATTTTGTACGGCAAGGGGAAAATTTTGTGTTATGAATAAGAAATATTTTAAAAGCGGGATATTCAAAAAACTGTTTTCTTCATATATAATAATAATATTGCTATTTGTATCTTTTGTATCAGCTATGTTATATGAAGCATGGACAATATCGATGGAACGCCAGGAGAATTATTATCAGTCAGCAGTAGAAAAGATATCTAATAGTATTGATGTACTCCTTATGGATGCATATGTCATAACATCAGATATTAATTCATCAGATGTTATAAATAAGTATGCTATGCAGAAAAAAGATATTATAAAAAATAATGTTTCTGAAGCGGAAGTTATGACAGAGATAAAGAATTATATGATATCAAGGTATAATATTAATATATATGATGTTCTACTTATGCTAAATGATTCTGATTCTGCGTTTTCATCTTTTGGAATATTCAGACTTGATAAAGCAGCAGATAATATTCAGGTAAGAGGAAAAGTGCATAGTGGAAAGTCGGTTAATGATATATATGATATAGGAAACAGCGAAGTTGTTTTCAATAAGGAATTTATAATATATACACAGAATTATAATTCTGTGTATGCAAAAGGTGTTATATGTGTATTATATGATAAAAAAAGCCTGATTGATATGATAGATTCACAGATTACTCATGATATGCCTATAAATATTTATATTAATGATGAACCTGCATATTCATATGGTGATGTAAAAAAACCAATAGAATATAACGTTTCATCTGTATTTAACACCGGAATAGATTACAAAATAGAGATAGACAGTTCATGTTTTAGATTTAACACAGATTACAGATTCTGGATTAGTGTTGTAGTAGCAGGAGTATTTTGTATAATTCTTATAATATCTTCACTTTATATGTCGAAAAAATTTTATACACCATTAAATAACATAAGCAGGATTATAGGTATTAACAGTGAAAATGATGTAAATGAAATAAAAACAAAAAGAAATAAAAAATCAGCAGATAAAGCGGATGATTTGGGCTTATTAAGACATACGGAGACTGACAGTGGACTTGATAAAGAATATGACAATATAATTAATGGTATTAAGAATCTCATAGGTGAGAATAATGGCTATAAGGAACGTATGATATCAATAAAACCATATGCACAGCAGGGAATGCTGCATGGTATGCTTAACAACAGCACGGAGCCATCAAAGCTTAGTTGTATGCTTACAGATGATTATAAAGTACTTCAGAAGCAGTACTATGTAATAGCAGATGTCAATATGTCATATATAGGCTCACGGTCTGCTGATGTTTCATATTTTAGAAAAATGCATCATATTATAGAGCAGACAGCAGATAGTTACACAGATGATGAAACATATGTTGTATGGTATGATAAGGACGATTATAATGTCTTTCTTATAATTAACAGTGATGATGGCAATAATCTGGACAGCATATATTATGATATACATAATTCCATGAAAGAACGCATTGATAATGAAGAGTATGTATTTACAATCGGAGTGGATAAAGTAAGGGATGATATTGAACAGTTATCACTTGCATGCCATAATGCAGATAATGCGCTTGCCAATATAATGACAGGTGGAAGAGATGCTGTGTATTATTATGATGATGATAAGAAGTATATGGCATGTGAATATTATTTTCCATCAGATACACAACAGAAGCTTATAAGATATGTAAGAGAAAACAGAAAAGAGGATATCGGGTATATTCTTGATGATATTATGAATGTTAACATGAAGAATAATTCTGATAATCTTAAAGTTATCAGTCTGATGATAGATGAACTGCATATAACCACAGCCAAAGTTCTTAAAAATATACAACAGGATAATGTAGTTGGATTTACTCTTGAAAAAATGGAATATCCCGCAACGCTTGAGGAAATCTTTACATATTATAAGGCAGTATATAATATGGCTTGTGAACAGTATGTGGATATGTCAGCATCAAGAAAAGATACTAATGAGCTTAATAAAGAAATAATGAAAGAAATCGATGATAATTATATGAAAGCAGATATGTCACTGGCATACCTTACAGATAAGTTTGGCGTAAGTAATAAGTATATCACCATGATTTGTAAAAGCACAAAGGGAATGACATATATACAGTATATTCAGGAATTGAGGATAAAGAAGGCAACAGAGTATATAAAGGATGGACAACATTCGTTAGAGGAAATAGCAGCATTATGTGGGTATTCTAATATGCTTACATTCCGGAGAAATTTTAAAAGCGTAATGGGTGTTAATCCAAGTGAATACAATTAACAGAAAATGGAGAACTATATGAGCCGGATTGTAAAATACATATTGGTGGGTACAATGTTGATGGTTATATGCATGACAACAGCGTGTTCTAACAAAAATAAAGATAATACTGCGGGTGTGCATATATCAATACTTGCGAAGAATTCACAGTATACAGATGTGGATTATGAGAGTACAGAGGTTATCAGAAAGGTATCAGAGAACTCAGGATATGATATAGAATGGAAACTTAGACAGCCGGACAGCTATTATGATGTGGTAAGAGAACTTATACTAAATGGAGATACACTTGCGGATATTATACAGCTGCCGGATATGGATATGAATATGGAATATATTAATACTGGCAAATTCGTGTGTCTTGATGAATATCTTGATTATATGCCGAATTATAAAAAGTTTCTCCAGTCTAATCCGGATATAAAAGCATCACTGACAACTGATACAGGGCATATATATTATGTGCCACAGACAGTCCTTACATATAATTATGTACCATGTGTTATGTATAACCAGGAATGGCTGAAAAAAGCAGGTAAATCAGAGCCACAGACACTAGATGAGCTGGTTGAACTGCTTCGCATATATAAGTCAGAGGATATGAATGATAATGGCTATAGCACAGATGAAATACCATTAAGCATTATCCCTGATTTTATACCATATATGTTTGGACCTGCTTTCGGGCTGGATCTTTCAACAGGGTTTCTAGTTGATGATTATGGGAATGTCAGTTATTCATATAGTGATAGTGTCAATTATAGAAAATATCTTGAGTTCGTTAATGATTTATATGAGGAAGGTCTTATCGAGAAAGACTATGAAAAATGCACGAGGGATATTATAAAGGAAAGATGCAGCAGGAATATTACAGGTGTAACATTTGATTACAGCTGGCATATGTCAATGCTGTATAGTGCACAGTATAATGAATATAATGGTGATACTCCTGTATTTAAAGGAGGAGTTCCACTATCAGGTGAGCATCAGGGCTTTTACATAGGAAGAAATGCTGTAAGCGGCATATTTGGTGTTACTAAAACTGATAATGTTATAAATGCTGTTAAAGTTCTTGATTATCTTATATCTGATTATAATGAAGACATGTACTGCTTTGGAATTGATGGAGTAAGTTATTATATGGATGACGAGGGAAATAAAGAGTTTATGGATGCTGCAAAGGACGATGCTTTCATTCAGAAGCTTGGTGTTAATCCTATATGTGTTCCGTCAAGACAGTCGGTAGCAGCTACAGATATGCTTCTTCCAGAATGGCATATAAGACTTGATAAGCAGCTTGCTAAGTATGTAAGAAAGCCACTTCCTTTTATGTATGTTTCATCATCGGACGTTGACAAGAACAATGGCTATATAAACTATATATCCAAATATGTTGATGATGAGGAAAATGATTTTATAACAGGAAGGCAGTCTTTAAGCAGCTTTGATGCATACCTTAATACACTTGATAATATGGGGATCAAAGAAATAACCAGTATAAAACAAAAACAGTATAATCTTTATAAAAATAATATGTAAAAGCCGGTTCGTAAAATAATATGTAAAAGCTGGTTGACATATAACAGCAAGTAGGGTACGATTTAGTGTATTAAAGTTATAAATTATTCACGTGGTAGTGAAGTGAAATGGAGAATTGAAACATGAAGACTTTTACTAGTAGTAAAACGATAAAACGTATGTTACTTGTGCTTTTAGTATGTTCACTTATAACTGGAACTCTGACAGCATGTGGAAGTAAGAAAAAGCAGTCTGGTATTACAACATTTACAGTAGGTTTTGATGCTGAATTTCCACCATACGGATATAAGGATGATAATGGTGAGTATGTAGGCTTTGACCTGTCACTTGCACAGGAAGTATGTAAGCGTAACGGATGGGAGCTGGTAAAACAGCCAATAGACTGGGATTCAAAGGATATGGAGCTGTCTTCGGGAACCATTGATTGTATATGGAACGGTTTTACTATGAATGGCAGGGAGTCAGATTATACATGGACAACTCCATATATAGATAACTCTCAGGTAGTTATTGTTAAGTCGGGCTCTTCTATTAACAAGTTAGCAGATCTGTCAGAAAAGGTAGTTGTTGTACAGGCGGATTCATCTGCACTTGCAGCATTTACAGGAGAAGATGCAACAGAGGATAATCTTGCACTTGCTAAAAGCTTTGCATCGCTTCAGCAGGTTGGAGACTATAATGCAGCGTTTATGAATCTTGAATCAGGTTCAGTTGATGCTATATGTATGGATATGGGTGTTGCAAAGTATGAACTCGAAGCAAGAGGCGGCCAGTTCAGAATGTTATCAGAACAGGTATCAAAGGAACAGTATGGTATAGGTTTTAAGCCTGGTAATACAGAGTTAAGAGATATCGTCCAGGAGACATTGTTTGATATGCTTGCTGATGGTACATTTGAGAATATAGCTAAAGACTGGGGACTGGAAGAAAGCATATGTTTAAGTACTGATAATAAAGTTAATGATATTACAGCTGATAAGAAAACATCAGAGTTTATGAGTGATTTTGCAGATGTTGTAGGAAAGCTTGCAAGTGGTATGCTTGCTACTCTTATGATATTTGTTCTTACACTTGTTTTTTCGCTTCCTCTTGGTATGCTTCTTATGTTTATAAGAATATCAAAGATTAAGCTTGTAAGATGGATTGCCAAGATATACATATCTATTATGAGAGGTACGCCACTTATGCTTCAGCTGCTTGTCGTATTCTTTGGTCCATATTATATATTTGGAATATCGTTATCATATAGTTATAGATTCTATGCAGTTATCATAGGCTTTGCATTAAACTATGCAGCTTATTTTGCAGAAATATTCAGATCAGGTATAGAAGCTATACCGGTTGGACAGCATGAAGCAGCTTCTGTTTTAGGATATACCAGAAGCCAGACATTTGTAAGAATAGTTCTGCCTCAGATGATGAGAATAGTTCTTCCGTCTGTAACTAATGAGGTAATAACACTTGTAAAGGATACATCTCTTGCTTTTGCACTTGCGTATACAGAAATGTTCACACTTGCAAAGCAGATTGCAGCAGCCAATGCAAGTATAATGCCACTTTTTGTAGCTGGTGTGTTCTATTACATATTTAACTTTGTTGTTGCATGGGTTATGGAAACTATAGAAAAGAAGATGCGCTATTATAAGTAGTAGAATGGAGAGCAGGGTGAATAATATGAATTTACTTGAAATGAAACATGTTAAGAAAAAGTTTGATAATCTTGAGGTGTTAAAGGATATATCTATAGAGGTAAAAGAAGGTGAAGTTGTAGCTATTATAGGTCCATCTGGATCTGGAAAGTCAACATTTTTAAGATGTGCAACTCTTCTTGAAACTATGGATGAAGGAACACTTGCCTACTGCAAAGAAAGTGCAACCTTAAACGAATCAGGTCCTACACGATATGCGGATAAGAAGAAGCTGCATGAGATTAAGAATGATTTTGGACTTGTTTTCCAGAATTTTAATCTGTTTCCACATTTCTCAGTTCTTAAGAATGTAATAGATGCACCAATTAATGTCCAGAAAAGGGATAAGGATGAGGTTATAGCAGAAGCACGAGAACTGCTTAGAAAGGTAGGTCTTGAAAACAAAGAAGATAACTATCCAGGCCAGCTATCAGGTGGACAGCAGCAAAGAGTTGCCATAGCCAGAGCACTTGCCATGAATCCTAAGATATTGTTCTTTGATGAACCGACATCTGCCCTTGATCCTGAGATAACTGCTGGTATTCTCAAGCTTTTAAGAGCTTTAGCAGATGAGAAGATGACTATGGTTATAGTTACACATGAGATTGCATTTGCAAGGAATGTAGCAGACAGGGTTATATTCATGGATGGCGGCGTTATAGTCGAAGAGGGAAGACCAGAGGATGTAATAGATAATCCAAAGAGTGAAAGAACAAGAAGCTTTTTACAGAAGATGGCATAATTTAATTCATATGTTAAATATATCTTATGCGTAAAATATATTGGATTGCTGTATTATGATTACGGCAATCCTTTTTTGTGGGTAGAAACAACTTTTTATACTTTTGTCCCTATTTACATTTGTGTGTCTGATGTATCAACAGTATAATGATACATTTCAC
>ERZ791740.433-NODE-433-length-36000-cov-4.332258_pt1 | contig 36000 bp, 34 predicted proteins | sample MGYA00510041_ERZ791740 | MGnify/ENA primary metagenome ERZ791740 (study PRJEB30046, sample SAMN00791959) | human gut metagenome | study: EMG produced TPA metagenomics assembly of the A metagenome-wide association study of gut microbiota in type 2...
GGTGCCTTTGTCGGTACTGCCGTCGGTTTCACGGTCGGCTTCGCGGTTGGTGCCTTTGTCGGTACTGCAGTCGGCTTCACAGTCGGCTTCGTGGTTGGTGCCTTTGTCGGTACTGCCGTCGGTTTCACGGTCGGCTTCGCGGTTGGTGCCTCACTCGGACTCGGAGACGCTGTTGTTTCTGTATCTGTTCCTTCTTCCGCATCCTGATGCACCCGGTAGGTATTCACAAGCCAGATTCCGGTCGTTGTCAGATCGGACTCTTCAAAGCCACCCGTTGTCTTGTTGCAGGAGGTCTTCAGATAAGAAGCGGACTCTCCCTTATTGCAGAAGCTCCAGCAGGCATAACTGATATTCATCGAATCCAGAAATTCGATCCATTCGTCTGCATTTGCCGTGTCATAGCCACCGTTTCCACTGGCATCACAGATGCCAAACTCGGTGACAAAGATCGGTGTTCCTGCCGCTACCGCGGTCCGCACCTTCTGACGCTTGTCCTCATAATGCGTTCCGGAGTAGAAATGGAATGTGTACATAATGTCCTCAAAGCCGTCATCCTTGAGCGGCTTCTTCGCCACATCCTCAACATCCTGCGACCAGTTATTGGTTCCGCAGACGATCAGTGCCTTGCTTCCGCAGTCACGGATAATGCCTGCGATATCTTTACAATAGGAATAAAGATCATTGCCGCCGGTATACCACTGCACACCGGTCGGCTCGTTACAGATCTCAAAGATCACGTTATCGTAATCCTTGTACAGCGTCGCATACTTCTTAAAAAACTGCTCTGCCACAGTCTTTGTGGTATGTGGATTTTCCTCATGGATATGCCAGTCCACGATCACATACATGCCAAGCTCTTTTGCCGCCTGTACGCCCTCAACAATCTTGGAGTCGATCAGGCTCTGACCGCCATTGGTATAACCATTATACTGAGTGACATAGCATGCCATACGCAACAGGTTCACGCCCCACTCATCACGGAGCGTCTGCATCGCTCCCTTATTAATATATTCCGGGAACCACTGAACACCATGGGTGCTGGCTCCACGCATCTGGAACGGCTTGCCGTACTGATCCACGATCACCGGCGCATTACCGTAGCCGTCCACCTTTGCGAGATGAAGTCTTCCGTGCTTTCCAACCGGTGTCTCCGCATACGGCGTATCCTTCAGCTGACCGGTTAAGGTATATTTCAGCTCACCGCCTGAGGTTCCCTCACCCTTTGGCGGATTGCAGTTTACGGCACGCACATATGGCGTTCCGAGAGTAACAGAGGATGGCTTGAAGCCGACCTTGCCGCCGATCGTTACGGTTGCTCCCGCACCGATCTCCCCGGCATAATATACGATCAGTCCGCCAACCGTCTTATTGTAAACAACATTAATGGACTCAAAGCTCTGGAAGTTCTCCGGCTCCGCGCTGGTCGGGAGCACCATCTGAACCTTGGATACAGCAGATGAGGTATGGTTCGTGATCGAGAAGGTATACTCGGAATACCACTGGTCATGCGGATGCTGCGTTACCTCTGCCGAATACCGCGATGCATCCTCTCTGGCACCGGCATCGAGACCGTCCGCTGTCGTGCCGCCCTCACTTCCTCCGGCAGAACCGCTGTCCGAGCTGTTCACCGTCACGGTTGCAGAGGTGATCGTATAGGAAATACTTGATGTATTCACTGCATCATCTGCAAAACGAATACCGAGCTTTGCCAGCGTTGTTTCCTTCCATGACATAGAAGAAAGGTCATAGCTTACCGTAATCTCCTTGCCCGCGGACACGTCCACAGCTTTACTGTTGTTCCAGTTATAGCTGCTGTCCTGTGCATAGAGCATCGCATGGATCGAACCGGTGTCACTGCTGATGCTGTTGATCTTCATCGTCACCTGCACGACCGGCTTTGCCGCCTGCACCTTACTCTTGTCGGCGATCACATCCGGAACCTGAAACAGGATATCCGCAATGTAATCATCGCCCCACTGATTCTTTGCAAGCGTAAGCGGGCTTGCCCCCTCTGATACGCTCAGGTCATACGACGTACCCGCCGCCTTCACCTGCTGCCCCTGTGGCAGAGCCACACCGGACAGTATCATGGCAAGCACAAGAATCCATGATAATATCGTTCTCTTCATTTTTTTCATATTAATCTCCATTCCTTTTGATCTTTCTAGGAAAGTTTCTCGACACCAAGCGTTACTTTCTCACCGTTGATGCTCCACTCCTTTGTAAAGCCCTTCGCACCGTTATAAGCAACCTCGTCAGCCAGAACCTCAGACTTAATCTGAGCTTCATTGCTGCTGATCACCTGCTGAACCTTGTCATTATCCTGCATGCTGACTCTGATGTGATCCATCACCTCAAAGCCTGCATCCTTACGCATAGTCTGAACCTTACTGATGATCTCACGTACAAAGCCTTCCTCCAGAAGCTCCGGTGTCAGGTTGGTGTCAAGAACAACCGTGATTCCGCGGTCTGTGTCAGATACATAACCCTCCATCTGAGCAGCCTCGATCAGAAGGTCATCCTTCTCAAGTGCCTCATCCTGACCGTCTACCTGAATCGTTAATGTCCCCTTCTCATTCAGCTCTGCCATTGCAGCCTGTCCGTCCAGCTCTGCAAGGATCTGTCTTACATCATTGATCTTCTTGCCAAAACGGCGTCCCAGTGTCTTAAGCTGCGGCTTAAAGCTGTAGGTGGTAAGCTTGCTGACATCATCAGTAAGCTCAGCCTCCTTAACATTCAGCTCGTCACGGATGATATTTACATAAAAATCACTCAGTTCCTTACCTGCCTTGATATACATCTTGCCGATTGGCTGTCTGTTCTTGATATTTGCGGTGTTTCTGCAGGCACGACCGATCACAACAGCCTCAAGCACAACCTCCATATCAGCCTCAAGCTGCTTGTCGATATGAGCCTCATCCACCTCAGGGAAATCACAAAGATGTACACTCTCCGGCGCGCTTGGATCAATAGAGCATACCAGATTGCGGTAAATGTCCTCTGTCATAAATGGGATCATCGGAGCGGCAGCCTTGGAGATCGTTACCAGGGCAGTATAAAGTGTCATATATGCATTGATCTTATCCTGCTCCATGCCCTTTGCCCAGAAACGCTCACGGCAGCGGCGAACATACCAGTTACTCATCTCATCGACAAACTCCTGCAATGCTCTTGCTGTCTCCGGAATACGATATGCCGCCAGATTCTCGTCCACTGCCTTTACCGTACTGTTCAGACGGGACAGAAGCCACTTATCCATAACAGAAAGCTTATCGTAAGCTAATGTATATTTTGTTGCATCAAACTCATCAATGTTCGCATACAGAACGAAGAATGCATAGGTATTCCACAGAGTACCCATGAACTTACGCTGTCCTTCCTGCACTGCCTTGCCATGGAAACGATTTGGCAGCCATGGCGCACTGTTGATATAGAAATACCAGCGGATCGCATCTGCACCGTACTTGTCCAGTGCATCAAACGGATCAACCGCATTCCCCTTTGACTTACTCATCTTCTGACCGTTCTCATCCTGAACATGACCCAGAACGATAACATTTTCATATGGAGCCTTGTTAAACAGGAGTGTTGACTCAGCCATCAGCGAATAGAACCAGCCTCTTGTCTGATCCACAGCCTCAGAGATGAACTGTGCCGGGAACTGCTGCTCGAACAGATCCTTGTTCTCAAATGGATAATGATGCTGTGCAAACGGCATTGCTCCGGAATCGAACCAGCAGTCGATAACCTCCGGTACACGGTGCATCGTCTTGCCACAATCCGGACAGGTAAATGTCACGGCATCAATATAAGGACGATGAAGCTCAACCTTTGCATCCTCCGGATTACCGCTTCTCTCTGCCAGCTCAGCACGGCTTCCGATGGATTCCTGTCTGCCACAACCCTCGCACTCCCAGATATTTAATGGTGTACCCCAGTAACGGTTTCTGGAAATACCCCAATCCTGAATATTCTCAAGCCAGTTACCGAAACGACCGGTACCGATGGACTCAGGAATCCAGTTTACGGTATTGTTATTGCGGACAAGATCATCGCGAACCTCTGTCATCTTAATGAACCATGACTCACGTGCATAATAGATCAGCGGAGTATCGCAACGCCAGCAGTGAGGATAATCATGCTCAAACTTCGGTGCAGCAAACAGCTTGCCGGATGCATCGAGATCTTTTAACACCTCCGGATCTGCTTTCTTTACGAAAAGACCTGCAAACGGAGTCTCCTCGCTCATCTCACCCTTGCCGGTTACAAACTGTACAAACGGCAGGTCGTACTTACGTCCAACATTCGCATCGTCCTCACCAAATGCAGGAGCAATATGAACGATACCGGTACCATCTGACATCGTAACATAGGAATCGCAGGTTACGAAAAAGCCCTTCTTGTGCTGCTTGTCTGCACATTCCTTTGCGCACTCATAAAGAGGCTCATACTCTTTATTCTCAAGATCAATTCCCTTATAAGTCTCAAGCACCTCGTAAGCCTTAGCACCTTCCTCCTGTGCCAGTCCGCCGAGGACATTATCGGCAAGTGCCTCTGCCAGATAGTAGGTATATCCGTCTGCAGCCTTTACCTTAATATAAGTATCATCCGGGTTCACACAGAGAGCCACGTTAGACGGCAGTGTCCATGGAGTCGTGGTCCATGCCAGGAAATAAGCATCCTCTCCAACAACCTTAAAACGAACGATCGCAGAACGCTCCTTGACGAGCTTATAGCCCTGGGCAACCTCCTGTGAGGAAAGTGGTGTACCACATCTTGGACAATAAGGCACGATCTTAAAGCCCTTATAAAGAAGCTTCTTATTCCAGATCTCCTTCAGTGCCCACCACTCAGACTCGATAAAATTATCATCATAGGTAACATATGGATTCTCCATATCAGCCCAGAAACCAACCGTGCCAGAGAAATCCTCCCACATACCCTTGTATTTCCATACAGATTCCTTACATTTCTTAATGAAAGGCTCCATACCGTACTCTTCGATCTGCTCCTTACCATCAAGACCGAGCATCTTCTCAACCTCTAACTCAACAGGGAGTCCGTGCGTGTCCCATCCAGCCTTACGAGGAACCATATATCCCTTCATCGTCTTGTAACGTGGAATCATATCCTTGATAACACGGGTCAGCACATGACCGATATGCGGCTTTCCGTTTGCGGTTGGCGGTCCATCATAAAATGTGTAGACAGGCTTGCCCTCTCTTGCTTTCATGGACTTTTCAAAGATCTGCTGATTACGCCAGAACTTTCCGACGTTCTTTTCCCGGTCGACAAAATTCATATCCGGTGAAACTTTCTGATACATATGTTTTCCTCCTTAAATCTTGTTTACTTATAAGAAATAACGCCTGAAACGAGGTTTCTTATAAATAAAAAAAAGCATCCACCCTAAACAGGATGAACACCTTGCCATTCATAACCACCTATTTATCTGTACGGAATCTCAAACGACTCGATACATCCCCCTATAACGGCGGGATCCGTCAGACTGTACTGATAAAACAATGTTCCAGTCTGCAACTCGGGAGTGATCTTCCCTCATCTATCTAAGAGCAAGCTCTATGCATCCGGTTCGCACTATCCCGGACTCACTGAAGCGTTTCCAAATAAGGTACTGTCTCCGTCACAGTTTTTCACTACGACTTTATATTAGTATCCTTTTGGTCGCTTGTCAACCGTCAATCCACAATTTTTAACTCAAAAATCCACTTTCCTATGATTCTGATTCCTTCCCGGAAATATCGGATGTCATGATCCTCACAACCTCCAGAATCTTTCTGCGGAGTCTGTCATCGGACCTGCGGTAAAACTCCACAAGCAACAGCTCATCATCGCTAAAATCTACAGAATCCACACCAAGAAAATATCCCACGGAAATACCTGTTTCTTTGGCAATATCCTCGAGTGTATCATTGGGAACGGCAATCTTTCCGCTCTCGTAACGGCTCAGAGTCTGCTGGGTAACATGAAACTTCTCCGCAAAACGATCCTGCGTCAGCCCGCATTCCCGACGGACATTCCGTATCCTCGCCCCAATCTCTTTATTACTCAAAGCCATACAAACACCTTCTATACTATATAATACCGAATTCAAAAATCTGTCCCGGCAAATGTCAGCGATTGCTCCATTACATTATGCAATCATTATTTCAACTATCTTTTAAATTATACTTGTGTTATGCTTTCATTTACATTCCGCTCAGGCGTGTATGCACTCCGATTAGGAATACTGCCGTGTTATTATCTCAAAAGTGCTCTTGCACGAAAATTATTTATTTGATAAAATCAAGCATAGTTTATAATATTTTAATAAAATAAACTAAATTTTTGTGAATACTTTATATATTTAGAAAATTATTATAATTAATGGTTTTGTTGCTAATGCATTTGCAAAATAAAATTATTTTGGTTATGATAATTTTGTAACGAATGAGGAGGAGGTATTTTGATGGACTCTTTTGATCGGGAACAATATCTACAGCAATTGCGGGAGTATTACTCCGGAGACCGCGATCGCATTGACCAGTTTCTCGAAGACATGAGTGATTCTTTGGACTGTTATCTGAAAGAGCACCCGGCTGCGGATGCGCCAGAGATCTATGCACGTTTCGGAGATCCAGAGGAGCTTAAGAAGCAACAGGAGCTGGTGCGCAGCGAAAGTCACGCCCAACGGAAAAGAAATGTAATACGAATAGCGGTAGCTGCCATTTGTGCAGTGAGTATTCTGGCACTTGGAATCTTTGTCCGTCTGGGATTGCGCCAACTTTCCGATACCAAAGGTCATGCCGAAATTGAACTTCAGGACAATTCTGATTCAACCATTGAAACTCCTTCCTCGACACCAGTTTTCTATCTGAACGAATAGGAGGTTCACATTATGAAAAAATTTTTTAAAGCACTTTCCGCACTAACAATGGCACTTTGTTTAACAGCAACAGCTCTGATTCCGACAGGGACTGCATCCGCCCGGACAAACGTTATCGCACAGGAGACGATCGCTCTGGACGATGGCGGCTACTGCGTGGTCACGACATCGGAGACGATATCTGATATCGCAACCATTGCCAAAACACATACAAAGTCCGGACAGAAGAAATACAGCTACTACAATGCAAACGATGTTCTTTGCTGGACCTACACGCTTCACGGCACCTTTAAGTACGATGGAACCACATTGGTTTCCTGCACGGATTCTTCTCATGAGATTGCCATCTACAAAAACTCATGGTCCTATAGCGGAGGTTCCCACTGGGAAAGCGGCAACACCGCATATGGTAAGGCTACATATCATTTAAAACTGTCTACCGCATCCAAAACAGTTAATTTGCAGCTCTCCTGCAGCAAGACAGGAGTATTGAGCTAGGAGAGGAGTAACTTATGCGTTCATTTCTATTATCCTATCGACTGAAACAGCTCAGCCGTGACATTACAAAACAGACATTTTCCGACACCACGGAACGTGTTGACGCAGAAGCTCTGAAACAGGCGCAGTTCATGCTCTACAGCGATATGCTTCAATATGCAGAGGATGAACCGGATGCAGATTATCGGGTGATCTATGAACATTTTGTCGATGAAACGCTGAAGCATCCTCTTTCCCAGCATCGCCAGAAGAGAATTTTGTGTGGCATAGCCGTTGCATGTGTGGTCACTTTACTTGTTGGATCCATGATTCTCCAGCCAATTTTGGCGGAAAATCTTAAAAATGTAAATATTTACTAAATTCTTTTACTGATATCCAGCATTTTTTTTAAATTTGTGTTATAATGTAAGTGATACCATGTGGGAGGATATCAAATATCAAAGATCGGTTGTGTAGAGTAGAGATGAGTATAAGAGATAACTTAAAGCGTGGAACAATTGAAATGATCCTTTTGCATTTGCTGGAAGAAGAAGACAAGTATGGCTACCAGCTTTCGCAGGATCTTGAGAAAGAGAGCGAGGGCGAGTATCAGCTGAATGAAGCAACGATGTACCCAACGCTCTACCGTTTGAAGAAGAACGGATTTCTGGAGGAACGTAAGGTTCAAGTAGTCGGAAAGCGTTTCCGTGTATACTACCACCTGACAGAGTCCGGAAAGCAGCATTTGGAGGAGACCAAGGCTCAGTATAAGCAGGTCTGTGCTTCCATCGAGAAAGTCATGTCATATCGTGACCGTGTCAAGGCTGCAGGCAAGAAAGCAAATAAGTAAATAGCGCTGTTCCGTTTTTCGTGCATTCGTGAAATGCGAGCGAGCCCCGCTGAACACTCTGGGGCTCGCTTTTGTTGTCTTTTTTTAATATATGGACAAATCAACGTAGTGTTATAACAACGAGAATTGCGAAGCATTTCATTATGACAGAATAATTTCTCTTATTCATAGCGGAGTGCCTCGATCGGATCCATACGCGCCGCTTTATTTGCCGGATAATATCCAAAGAATACACCGACCACCATAGAAAACAGCACTGCAATGAAGATTGCCGCCACCGGTGCCGTTGCCGAATAACCAAGCACCGATGCTGCCACAGAACCAAGGATCAGTCCCAGCACAATGCCGAGGCATCCGCCCACCAGACACAATACCATGGATTCAATGATAAACTGCAACCGGATAGAGCCATTTGTCGCACCTAACGCCTTTCTTGTGCCAATCTCTCTGGTTCGTTCCGTGATCGACACAAGCATGATATTCATAACACCGATACCACCGACCAGAAGCGAGATTCCGGCGATCAGGGAGATTGCCAGCGATACGGTATGCACCATCTCGCTCATCGACTCCGTCATAGACTCCATCGTTGAGGTTGCGATCTCGTAATTATCATTACTTGCATAATATGGTGCAAAGAACGCCTCAACCTGATTCGCAAAGGCGGACACACTTGATACAGAGGTATCCGTCACGATCGTAAACTGCGTGTACCCATCATCCGAGCGCATAATTTCTTTCTCTGTTGCCAGCGGAATATATGCATTCGTTGTCACATCATCGCTGTCGCTGACTGTGCCCGCACTCTCATATTCATAAACACCGACAATATAAAAATCCTGATAATTTCCATTGATGTTCACGTTGATCTTCTGCCAGAGTGCCGCATCATTGTCCCCGTCAAACAAGCTTTGTACCAATTGATCCGACACCACGATGACATGCTTTTTCCCGGAAAGATCTGCTTTTTTGATCAGACGTCCTGCCAAAAGAGTCACCTGATCACTCTCAAAATAATCTTGATTGACACCGCTGACATTGATATTGACGGAGTCGCCATCCCCGGATACGGATGCCGTTCCGGCACTTTCACTGACAGCCACTGCCGCAATCTGGTTTTTGAAGGTTTTCTTCAGTTTACTGATCATCCGGTCAGTGATCCGGTCCTCCTCCGTCACAGAAACATTTCTGCCTGACGCACCAAACCGCATGCCGTCTGCACGAATCTCTTCCTCATCGCTTTTCGCCGACAAACCGACTGTGACATTGTTCGCTCCCATCTCCTGAAAACTCTCGGAGATCGAAGTTGTCAGCGACTCACTGACCGTCATGATCGCAATTACCGAGCCAATGCCGATGATAATTCCAAGCATCGTCAGCAACGCGCGAAGTTTATTGGAAAACAGCGCCTTGCAGGCTATTTTAATATTTTCCCAAATCAACAAATTCTTTCCTCCTTTCTTCGCTTCACCTTATTCCTGCAGCATACTTTTCTACTTCTGTCGTCCCATCCTTCTGTAAGGCTGTTTCCTTATTCTGCAAGAATCCTGCCATCTGAGATTTTGACCACGCGGTCCGTCTCCTGTGCAAGTTCTGTGGAGTGTGTGATCAGCACGATCGTTTTCCCCTGCTCCCGGTGAAGCCTATGAAAAATATCCATGATCCTGCGGCTCGTCTCCGAATCCAGAGCTCCGGTCGGCTCATCCGCCAAAATGATCGACGGATCATTTGCCATCGCACGTGCAATTGCCGTTCGCTGCTTCTGACCGCCGGACAGCTCCTCCGGCTTGTGAAGCATTCTCTCCTTCATGCCGACCAGCTCCAGAAGCTCTCTGGCGCGTTCTCTCCGCTCCGTTTTCTTCATTTTGCCGTAGAGCATTGGCAGTTCCACATTTTCCAGTGCCGTTGTCCGCGGGATCAGATTGTATGTCTGAAACACAAAGCCGATCTCCTGATTACGGATTGAGGAAAGCTCTCTGTCCTTTGCCTCCCCAATGTTCTTTCCCTGCAACCGGTATTCCCCCTCGGTCGGACGGTCCAGTGCTCCGATAATGTTCATCAATGTCGACTTACCGGAACCGGATTCTCCGACAATTGAGACAAACTCCCCGCGCTCGACCTCAAGATTGATTCCATGCAGGATTTCCAGTTCATTGGGCTTACCAATATAAAACCGTTTCACAATGCCATTTAAGGAAATGACATGCTCTTGTACCTGTTCCTGTGCCAATTATTTTCCACCTCCCGGTCCGCCGCCGAAGCCGCCTTTGTTTCCACTGCCACCCATTCCGCCGCTGTCCGGCATACCGCCGCCCATGCCGTTCATACTTCCAAAACCGCTCTGGCTGTCGCTTGATGAGCTTTTGTCGGAAACCTTATCGGTAGGCATCACAACCTCCAGACCTTCCTCGAGATCATCCCCGGAAATTTCCACATAATAATCCGTTTCCATCCCCTTGGTCACCGCGATCTGACGGGTCTTGGCCGTTCCCTTTGTACTGTCATCCGATGCATTTGTTTCATCCTGTCCCGGAGGATTTCCCATTTTGCCATGTTGGCCGGAATCACCACTTTGTCCGGAATTATCGGAGCTATCCTGGCTGTTATCACCACTTTGCGTTGTATATCCTGTACTGCTTCCGCTGCCGTCTACCACTGTGATATAGTATGTACCGTCTGCATTTTCGGAAACGGCATCATACGGCACGGCAAAAACGTCCTTTGCCTCATCCCGCACGATACTGCATTTGGCTGTCATCCCCATCTTGATCCGGCTGTCGGTTGTCTTTATGCGGATCCGTACCTCATATCCATCGCTCGATGAGTTTCCGGCATCTGCACCATTGCCACTGCTCGCAGAGGTTGTTGTGGATGTGCTTCCTGTCGACGGTGCCACGAAGGTCACTACTCCCTCCAGTTCATCCTCATCGGTTGCCTATGTCAGGATCACCACACGCTGTCCCTTCTTGACATTGCTGATATCATATTCATCCACACTTGTTGTGATCGTGTAACCGCTCGTATCGTCAAGCTGCACGATCGTGCCGCCGGTGTACGTATCTCCCGCAGACACGTTCAGGCTTGTCACAACACCATCCATCGGTGCAGTTACCGCACATTTCGCAACCGCCTCCTGCGCAGATGTCACCTGCTTCTGCGCTTCCTTCACGTTCTTCTTCCGGTTTGTCTGTGCATTTTTCAAGGCGGTCTGTGCCTGCGTTACAGAGGATTTATTCTGACGTGCGGTGTCATTTTTATTATCTCTCGCTGTCTCAACCGCTGTCTTTGCCTGCTCGTACACTTCCTGTGCCTTCGTCAGAGCCTCCTGCGCCTTCGTCACATCCTGGCTGTTCTTCGCCCCGGCTTTCTTTTTGACCTGCTTCAGTTTTGTTTTCGCAGTTTCAACCGCTTTCTTTGCCGTATCCCGCGCCTTCACTGCCTTCTGCAGATTCTTTGCCGCCTTTGCGTTATTATAGTTCCGGTCACTGACCGCCGTATCGTACTGCTCCTGTGCGGATTCCACCTCAGAAGCTGCACTTGACTGCACATCCTGCAGGGAATCCTGTGCCTCGGAAAGGCTTTCACTCAGGCTGTCCGAATCGAAGGAAACAAGCTTATCACCCTTTTTAACCTCGTCACCGACCTTCACATATATCTTCTGTACTGTGACGTCATTCACCTGCGCCGTAACGGAGCGCGTCTTTTTACTCTCGATGGTTCCGGAAGCACTGATCGAATCCGTCAGATCCATTTTCGTCAAAGTTGTTGTGCTTTGTTTCACGGCTCCTGCGGGCGAAGCTTTTTTTGCGCGAATCATCCGGACGCCGATCACCACTCCCACAACAACGACTGCTGCCGCCACGCCGCCAACAATACGCTTAAACTTTTTTCCTCGTTTCTTTTTCATAAATACTCACCATGCCTTTCTGTGCAGATCCTAAAACATGTTACCAGCATACAGAAACTTCATGTAGAAAACGTGTAAAAAGCGTGTTTTATGTGTGAACGAAGTTAGAGTTGATAAAATACAGGAATGCTAATATAATGATAGAAGGTTTATTATGTCTAATTTTCATATTCTTTAGAAGAAAGGATTGGTTATAAAATGAAGAAAATAGTTCTCACCGGCGGAGGCACTGCCGGTCATGTCACACCGAATATTGCTTTGATCCCGGAGCTTAAGAAACAGGGCTACGAGGTTCATTATATCGGTTCCTATGAAGGCATTGAAAGCCGTCTGATCCCGGAGCTTGGCATTCCTTACTACGGCATTTCCAGTGGTAAGCTGCGCCGTTATATCGATCCTAAGAATTTAAGTGATCCATTTAAGGTGATCCGCGGTTACGGTCAGGCGCGCCATCTGTTAAAGGTGATCCGTCCGGATGTCGTATTTTCCAAAGGTGGTTTTGTTTCCGTTCCGGTTGTTGTCGCTGCGAAGACGCGCCACATTCCATGCGTGATCCATGAGTCTGACATGACACCGGGTCTTGCCAATAAGATCTGTATTCCATGTGCGGACAGAGTCTGCACCAACTTTCCGGAGACATTAAAGCATCTTCCGGAGCACAAGGGCGTTCTCACCGGCTCACCGATCCGTCAGGAGCTGTTCCGGGGCAGCCGCGAGAAGGGACTTAGCTTCTGCGGCTTTACCGATGACAAGCCTGTTATTCTGATCATTGGCGGAAGTCTCGGTGCTGTCCGCGTCAACGAGGCAGTCCGTGCAATCCTCCCACAGCTTCTGGAACGTTTCCAGATCATTCATCTGTGCGGCAAGGGCAAGATGGACGAATCCTTAAACGGAACTAAGGGCTATGTACAGTTTGAGTACATAAAGGAGGAGCTTCGTGACCTGATGGCTGCTGCCGATATTATGATCTCCCGCGCCGGTGCCAATGCAATCTGCGAGATTCTTGCCCTGCGCAAGCCAAATATCCTGATCCCATTATCCGCTCAGGCAAGCCGCGGTGACCAGATCTTAAATGCTGCCTCCTTTGAGAAGCAGGGCTACAGCATTGTCATTCAGGAGGAAGAGCTGACGAACGAAAAGCTTCTTAATGCAGTCAATACAGCATTTGATGAGAAGGAGCGTTTCATCAAGGCAATGCAGCGCAGCCAGCTCAACAATTCCATCGAAAAGATTGTTGAATTAATCAATGTATCTGCGGGAAAGGGTAAGAAATAATGAATATTCCAAATGATCCAATCATGTTAGTGAGTTATCTGAACACACAGCTTCGCGACTTCTATCCGAATCTGGAGGATTTATGCAAGTCTCTGGATCTGGATCAGGAAGCGATCTGTGCAAAATTAAAGGCGATAGATTACAGCTATGATGCCGCCGCGAATAAATTTGTGTAATTATCTGTATCCCATTTTTCGTACAGATATTTTCATGAAATATTTTAATATGTAATTGCAATAAAAACGGAAGTATCGAACCGGCTAACCGGCTGATACTTCCGTTTTATGATCTCATAAATTCGCAGGTGTCATCTTATGACGTGATGATGCTTCCGTCTGCGATTCTGGACACCCACATGGACATTCCCGGACCATGATTGCCAAACGGGCGTGTGTGGAATCCAAAGCGCTCATAAAAGCTTTCCCTCTCGTATGCCGCCATCAGGCTGACCATAACCGTCTCATCATCCATAACATCCCTCTTGATGTACTCCAGAAGCTTATCAATAAGCTGCGTGCCGATATGCTCTCCCTGGCACTCCGGGCGGACGATCACATCGGTAATGAAATAGGTGTAGCCTCCGTCACTGACGATTCTCGCCATGCCAACCGGCTTCCCGTCCTTTCTTGCAATCAGTTTATAGAAAGAATTGGTCAATGCCTTCTGTGCTCTCTTGTCTTTTACGGTGATCCAATTGACGGAGCGTCGAAGATCATTGTACTCCTCCACCGTAATCTCATCTGAATATGTAAGCATTTCTCGTCCCTTTCTTTCCTGTTATCGTTTATGACCGGCACACGGATCTGTGCCTCTGAATTCTACCTCTTTGTTCACCTCGCACATGCGTCCGTTGAAGAATTACGCCTCGATCGCCTCATGAATGCTGTCTTTGATACGATCCCTCTCCATATGGAAGAAGGAAATATTCTCTTCCAGAGACTTCGCCATATCCTGCAGCTGCTGTGCAGACTCTGCCAGAATATTGATCGTTGCATTCATCTCCTGCATAGAAGCTGTGGTCTCCTCTGTGGATGCTGCATTCTCTTCAGAGATTGCAGACAGATTGGAGATCACGTCTGCCACGTTTGCACGGGCGGTATTGCAGTGTTCTGTCTGCTGACGGATCATACCTGCTGCCTGAGCGGCACCTCCGATACCATCGCCAACCTCCATAAACTGGCGTCTTGTTGCCTGCAGCTTCTCCTGCTGCTCGTTCATAATCTCCTGAACCTCTTCCATGATATGGACAGAATTCTCTGAATCCTTCAAAAGCTCTCCGATAATATCCGCAATGCTTCCGGCAGATTCGTTACTCTGCTCAGCAAGCTTCTGAATCTGTCCGGCTACTACCGCAAATCCACGTCCCTGCTCACCGGCACGCGCTGCCTCGATCGATGCGTTGAGGGAAAGAAGGTTTGTCTCCTCCGCAATCGAGGTGATCAGATCAACTGCCGCACGGATCTTCATGGCAGATTCATTGGTTGCATTGACCTGACGGGCAATATGCTTAACAGCTTCCATGCTCTTATCGTTGGATGCCGTCAGATCCTCAATAATATCAATCGAACGGTCACTGGAGTTCTTGATCTCCTGTGTTCCCTTATCTAACTCTGCAACATTATCTACAATGTGGCTGATCAGCTGTCCCATCGTCTCAACCTCACTGGATGCACGCTCAATCTCGTCCGCCTGAGAAACAGCTCCCTGTGAAATATCCTCGATGGCTTTGCTGATATCCTCAGCGGTAGAGTTTGTCTGCGATGCCATGTTACTCAGATCCGTTCCCGACTTAAGAAGCATCTCTGAAGAAGTCCGGATATGATTGACAACCTCAAGAAGCTGGTTCAGCAAAACTGCAACTCCCTTTGCCATATCACCAAGCTCGTCGTTTCTGCGCATCGCCTTTGACTCAATTGCCACGGTCAGATCTCCGTTAGACAATCCCTCAACAGCCTTTTCTGCTGCCTGTAAGCCTATCTTGATCCCCCTTGTCAAGAAGAAAATAATGACCATGGCGATCAGTATCAAGACAACTTCAACAACCACAATCGCCGTAGTACGCTTTGTGATCAGAGCCTGTACAGCGGCTACCGGCTTTCCGGCAAACACCATACCAACGATCTTGTCGGAAGATTCCCTGAGCGGTGAATAGCATACACAATATTTCTTCCCGTCAATCGTGATATTTTCCTTCTCAACCGTCTCACCTGCAAGCACCGCCTTGGCAATATCCGCATCCGCCTGTGTTCCCACGATACGTTTGCCGGAATCATCCTTCAGTGTGGTCGCCATACGGGTGTCCCCATAAAATACAGTCACATCCATACCGCTTCCCTCTACAAAGGAATCAATAAAGTCCGTCTCATCCGTAATGTTAAAGCTTCCCTTCATCAGCTTGTTGCCGCTGACGGAATATGTATCGCTGTTGACAGCATTATACACCTGCTCCAGCGAATGCGCCTCTGCCTTCAGGGCATACAACATTTCCTGACGCATTCCCTCTGACATATTTCTTGTTGCCACAACTCCTACGATAACTGCCATCAATATCATAGGAAGCAGAGCTACCAGCATGATCTTCAAACGAAGTCTGCTGCTGCTTTTCCTGCTTTTTCCTTTCTTTCCAGCCATAATAAACCTCCTTGTTTCCTTAAAAATTTCGTACAAAAATATACTTTAATTATAAAGCAGATAGCTATATCTGTCCAATCTTTTTACCGATTTTTTTGAATATCCTGAAGTTTTCTTTCATATATTGAATCATACGGGACAACAAATCAGATATATGGAGGAATTCCCATGAAACTTTCATCAGAAACAATGATCACCAATCAAATCAAATGTCATGGAAGTATCCAGACCACACTGGAGGATGACGTCAACGTACCCGACACCAAGCCGGACATTGATCTTATCATAAAACAGAACGGTTGTCTGGATCTCACAGAAATAAAATGCGAACAAAACAAATGTGTTCTAAGGGGCAGTCTGCAATTTGAGCTGCTTTATGCCAGCCGCGATGACATCCGCCCGGTACATAATATGAAAGGACAGATTCCCTTCGAGGAAACCGTCAATCTCGATGGTCTTACGGAAACAGACGATGTATTTTGCAGCTATGATCTCGAGGATTGCCAGATCCAGCTGATCCATTCCCGCAAGATCAGCGTCCGCGCAATTGCCGGTTTCCACTGCCGGTGTGAGGAGGAAGCAAGCGATCCTGCAGGCATCGATATCCTTTCCGACGAGGCAGTCCGGACCGGCATGGAGTCGCTTTCCCCAGACGGTCTGCACAAGCAGTTCGATACGATCGTCTACACAAGATCGACACCGCGCACACGCGATGTATTCCGGATCAAGGATGAGATTAACCTCCCAAAGGGAAAGCCAAATATTGATACCATTCTGTACTATGAAATGACGCCTCAAAATCTACAGACGAGACTTCTCGAGGACAGCGTGCGCATCACCGGCGATCTGCATGTTTTCGTTCTTTATGTGCCGGTCGATGAAGAGCGCCGCATGGAATATCTGGAAACAGAATGCTCCATCGACAGCTTGGTTTCCTGCTCCGGCTGCAATGAGCAGATGATCCCGGACATCAGCTTCCAGCCGCAGTGCGGCACAATGGAGGCAAAACCGGATGAGGACGGAGAACAGCGTATTCTGGAGCTGGAGCTGCCCGTTAATATTACCATGAAATTCTATGAAGATGTCGAGCTTTCCATTTTGTCCGATGCCTACTCCACCGCCTGCGAGCTGACACTTTCGCGTCAGCCGGTCCACTTTGAACGGCTGCTTCTAAAAACCCAGAATGTGATCCGGGTTTCCGAACAGATCAAGGCAGATGAAAATCAGGATAAGATCCTGCAGATCTGTACTGCTTCAGGCAGAGTTCAGATCGATGAACAGGAAATCCAGGAGAACGGCATTGCTCTGGAGGGCGTTGTCGAGCTGGATATTCTTTATGTCACCGAAAACGATGACCGTCCTCTCGGCAGTCTCCGCGCCGCCATTCCATTCCAGCATTTTATGGAGATCAAGGGAATATCCCCGAAGGATCACTATCTGCTCCAGACCGATATCAACCAGATCAGTGTGATCATGCTGGATGCTGCGGAAATTGAAGCAAAAGCTGTTTTAAGTATCGGCGCCATCGTATTTACCCCGGCCGAATGTCAGGTAGTATGCGAGATCGCGGAAGCCCCTCAGGATCTGGAACGGCTTCAGAAAATGCCCGGCATTGTCGGCTTCATCGTCAGCGATAACGTCAGCCTCTGGGATATCGCCAAGGAATATCAGACCTCCACGGAAAGCATCATGGCTCTGAACGGACTGACCTCCGAGGAGGTTCACCCCGGAGACCGGCTGCTCCTCGCCAAGCAGGTAGACGGACTGTAAAAAGAGACACCTCAACCAGCGTTTTCCCCTCCGAAAATTGCTTCACAATTCTCGGAGGCGTCACACTACATTACGCGTATTTTCCTGTATTGAAAAGGCAAAAACACCCGGAAGAGCGATTCTAAAGAATCTCTTCCGGGTGTTATTATTGTCTTTATTCGTGTGATGAATTACTCGATAACCTTGATCCATCCCTCCGGAGCTTCCAGACGACCCATCTGAATACCGGTCAGTGTCTCATACAGCTTCTTGGTAACAGGTCCCATCTCCTCCATACCACTTGGGAAACAGATCTCCTTACCATGATCATTGATCTTGCCAACCGGTGAAATAACAGCAGCGGTGCCGCAAAGACCACACTCTGCAAAGTCCTTAACCTCATCGAGGTATACTTCTCTCTCCTCAACCTCAAGACCAAGATACTCTTTGGCAACAACCATAAGAGAACGGCGGGTGATAGATGGAAGGATACTGTTAGACTTTGGTGTAACAACCTTGTTGTCCTTTGTGACGAACAGAATGTTAGCTCCACCTGTCTCCTCGATCTTAGTACGGGTAGCAGAATCCAGATATATATTCTCTGCAAAGCCCTGTTTATGAGCATCTACAATTGCATGAAGACTCATTGCGTAGTTAAGACCAGCCTTGATATGACCTGTTCCATGAGGAGCCGCACGATCAAAATCAGAAATACGAACTGTGATCGGCTTAGCGCCGCCCTTGAAGTAAGGTCCTACCGGCGTAGTAAATACACGGAACTGATATTCATCAGCCGGCTTTACACCGATAACAGCGTTTGTTCCAAACATATATGGACGTATGTAAAGAGTTGCACCTGAACCATAAGGTGGTACATAATCAATATTTGCCTTTACTGTCTGTACGATTGCATCAACAAAACGATCCTTGGGGAATGCCGGCATTTCCAATCTCTGTGCTGACTGCTCAAGACGCTCTGCATTCAGATCCGGACGGAAGCACACCACATGACCATCCTCTGTTGTATATGCCTTCAGACCCTCAAATACAGTCTGTGCATACTGAAGAACTCCGGCACACTCACTGATCGTAATTGTGTCATCGCTGATCAATGCGCCATCATCCCATGCGCCATCCTTGAAATTGGACACATATCTTTTGTCCGTTTTAACATAACCAAATCCCAGGTTATGCCAATCGATATCTTTCTTTGCCATAACTATTCCTCCATTCTGTATACATTCCATGCATGTATACGATTGATTCACTGAAACCAATTTTAATACTTGATATGACGAGTGTCAAGAGTATCTTTCAATTCGGCTTCCATCATTACGCCCCTCTAGTCCTCAAGCTGGTCAATGCGGTTCTGATGACGCTCTGCATGCGAAAACTCCGTATTCAAGAATGTATCCACGATCATCAGTGCCAGTCCCGGACCTACCACTCGGGCTCCCATGGCAAGCATATTCGCATCATTATGCTCCCTCGTTGCCTTTGCGCTGAACACATCATGACACAGCGCAGCACGTATTCCCTTTACCTTATTGGCAGCAATCGAAATGCCAATGCCTGTCCCACAGATCAGGATACCCTTCTCGCACTCCCCTGATGCAACAGCCTGCGCTGCCTTCTTGCCATAGACCGGATAATCACATGGTCTTTCATCGTAGCAGCCGTAATCCTTGTACTCGATTCCCTTCTCCTCCAGATACCTGATGATCTCCTGCTTCAATCCATATCCACCGTGATCACTTCCCAATGCAATCATTCTGCTTGTCCTCCTTCGTCTTTTTCATTTTCCATTAATATCTGTATTACCTTGCGGATACGCCGTCCGATCTCGTGATAACACAGATCGTACTGCTCATCCTCACCACCATACGGATCCACAATATCCGTATCCACGCCGACATATTCACCCAGTGTATAAACCTCGCCGCCCTCATACTTCTCCAGATAAGCAACCTTTTCGCTGAATGTCATCGTGAGCACCAATGCATCCGGTGTAATATCAAACTGTTCTAACGGCACAGAATTTTCATGCGAGCAGGGCTTCAGATCATGCTGGCTTAAAGACACATTTACCTTTGGACTGATCGGCTCTGAAAACAGAACAACCAATCCCCTTGAGCAGCACGGCGGAAACGAAAATACCGGCTGTCCCAGCTCTCGCTGATGTTCTCTCTCTTTCTCTGTGAACTGACGGTACATTGCTTCTGCCACAGGGCTCAGGTAAGTATTTGCCGTACATACAAATATAATCTTCGAATAATTCTTCAATAAACCGTACCCCTCTCTGTTATTTATACTTTGATGACATGATACGCTGCTGCTTTCAGCATCCGGTTCATAATCGCCTTCCCCAAGGTATCTTTCTCAAAGCTCTCCGCATAAATATACTCCGCTCCAATGTGATCCATCTCTCTTAGTATATCATACAATCCCGCTGCTATCGACCCCTCTGTTGCGCGCGATCCGACACTCCTCACATTGGCACATGCATACGCATCCTTTGTCTCCTCTGTCGCGATCACCGCTACAGAGCATCCCTCGTCTGTCTTCTCCTTCACAAGACGATTGATCTCATCGACCACTTTACCGGTGTCTCCCTCTATGATCGTCATCTGTCCCTTCGGTGCGTAGTGACGATACTTCATGCCCGGTGCCTTCGCCACGATATTCGGATTCATCTTCTGTGACAGGATCGCCGGATCCACCTGAACCTCTCCCAGCACATCCTCTAACATCTCTCCGGTAATATAACCCGGTCTCAGAATGGTCGGAACTCCCGTACTCAGATCAACGATCGTTGATTCCAAACCAATGCCTACCGCACCGCCATCCAGGATCATATCAATCCTTCCATCCAGATCCTCCTTCACATGCTCTGCCTTTGTCGGGCTTGGACGTCCGGACGTATTGGCACTCGGAGCCGCAATATACACCCCTGACTCACGGATCAGTGCCCGTGCTACCGGGTGACTCGGCATCCGGACCGCAACTGTCTCCAGACCACCGGTCGTAGACTTCGGCACAGCCTCCTTCTTCGGAAAGATCATCGTCAGCGGTCCCGGCCAGAAATGATCGGCAAGCTTCACTGCCGCCTCCGGCACTGACTGTGCGATATCCTCCAGTGCATCCATATCAGCAATGTGCACGATCAGTGGATTGTCAGACGGACGTCCCTTTGCCGCATAGATCTTAGCAGATGCCTCCGAATACATTGCATCACCTCCCAGGCCATACACGGTCTCTGTCGGAAATGCAACTAATCCTCCCTTCTGCAAGATCCGGCACGCCTCCTCCAGCTCCTCATCCCGGAAGCTCTCCGGGTTTATCGTTTGCATTATCGTTTTCATCTAACTCAGTCCTCCGCTCACATATTGTAAAACACCAAGTGCCACGGCCCACGCAACCCTGCGCTGGTAGGATGCCTGCGTCAGAAGCTCTGCCTCTTTGGAATTGGAAAGAAATCCGCATTCTACTATAACCATAGTCGCTGTTGTGTTTTTCAGCATAAAATAATCGCTGTTTGCCTTTGCCACACGCCGGTTGTCCGGATCCAGTCCTGACACAAGCTGTGTCTGCAGTATATCTGCCAGCTTCTTGCCCTCCTGCGAAGACGCCCGGTAAAACACCTGCGCTCCCCGGGAGCTTTCTGCCGTAAAGCTGTTCTGATGAATACTGATCACCGCATCTGCTCCGCTGTCGTTGATCATCTGACACCTTGCACGCAGATCTGCCACCTTCTTGTTCGTATCACCTGCCTGATAAAGTGCTTCATCCTTCTGTCTCGTCATGACAACCCTGCAGTCATTCTGCTCCAGAATCTCCTTTAACTCCAGAGAGATTGCCAGATTCACATCCTTCTCCGGCACATCATTGATCCCGATCTTGCCCGGATCATTGCCTCCATGTCCCGGATCGATCACGATCGTATAACGCGGCTGCTTCGCTGCCTGCTGTGACCATGTATATACGGATCTTCCTGTTTCGATCACTGCCGCAAGCAAAACCAGACCTACGATCACAAATCCAATCACTCTGTTGATACTATTCTTTTTCATTCACCTGCTCCGGTATATCCTTTTGTTTCATATTATGAATATTCCAAAACAGATAGAATAATATACGAAAACTACATGTATTTAATGATCATATCCCATACGGAAGAATCCTCCAGACCAAGCTTCCAGAATGCATACCCTGCAGTCTTGCTGTCTGATACTGTCTTCATCTTCTCCTCGAGAGACTTCTGATCCTCAAGCCACATTTTATAGACAACACCATCCCTGGTGTATTCTGCATAGTTGGTTCCTGTGCTGTCATCCCATGCAAAGGCAGCTCCCGCATCGGTCATATTCTCCTTTGCGGAACGCATACCGTATGCCTCGGAGGTCAGCTTCACCTTGCCATCCTTCGTTGTCTCCTTCCAGAGACGGCTGTAAAATGGCAGTGCAATGATCGTCTGTTCCGCCGGCACTTCCTTCAGTGTATTGACGGTGGAATCCTTCACATAATTCAGGGAAGATACCGGACCTGCCTCCTCGGAACCAGCATAATGCTCATCATACGCCATCGTGATCACATAATCTGCCACCGCTGCCTGTTCCTTGCGGTTGTAGTACATGGAGTAGGATGTCGGTGGATAGTTATCAATCGAAAGAACCACACCATTGTTACGGCACATAATACCCAATTCACGGATAAACTGGATGAAATCATCGCCATTTGCCTTTCTGACATGTTCAAAGTCAATATTGATACCATCCAGACTATACTTGATCGCCTCTGCGATCAGGTTCTTCTCCAGCTTCTGTCTCGTTGTAGTGCTTCCAAGCACCTTGCCGATCTTGCTGTCATTACTGAAATCATTGCATACGCCCCACACCTCTACACCAAGGCTTCTGGCTCTCGCCACATATGTATCGCTGGCAAGTGAGGTGATCTCTCCATGATTGCCGGAAACCGTAAACCATGTCGGAGCAACGACATTAACGCCCTTCGTTGCATTGAGCAGGTTGAGCACATTATCATTGGCTGCACTCGTTGTCACCTGATGCCATACCAGATTCACCTTGCCGTCCTTTAAGATATGGGAATACTGTTCTTCCTTAAAATCAGTCGTATACTCGGACTGATACAGCTTACCGATATCCTTCTTACGTACATAACCCACAACGCCGTCTGCTGACATTACCTTATCAAAAGATGCCGCACTGCTATCCCCGGAGGTGGATTCACTGCCCTGCTCCAGAACACTTACCTCATCACCCTCATTCAGATTCACAAGAATATCACTCTTGATGCTTGCACGATAACGCAGCTTCGCTTTCTTCTTCGCTTTGGCAAAATCCGCCTTCTCGTTATAACGGTATGTAATCACAACCCTGTCCGGGTTCTTGTACTTCTTATAATCCAGAGCCGTATACTGCTTCACATAATCCAACGCAACATAGGCATTATCTCCGCTGACCTTAACAATCGGATAATCCATGGAAGACTTACTCTTATTCGTATAATAATCGCTGCTGTCCACCGCCGCAGATATCACTGCAGTCGATGTGGTATACAAAAGCTGGTTCTCCTTCGCATCCCAGTAAAATCTCGAATTAAGCGAATCATGTACCAGACCGAAATCCACATAGATCTCACCGTTATCATAAAGTGCCTTCGTATCATAAATCTGATCCTGCAGGATCACCTGCATCTCCCCCTTTGATACCTTAAAATAATCATCTAAGGACATCTCCTTACTGCTCGGCATATACTTTTTCACGAGCAGCGCAATACCGGTAATAAGGATTGCAAGAACCAGAAGTGCTATAAAGGGAATGATCAATTTCTTTTGTCGTTTTTCCATGGCTCCGTACCTCTCTTCTATTCAAAATGTAAAAATTCCAAGTTCAAATACTTAAACAAAATTATATCACTTTTCCTTTTGACAATCAATCCTGTGTCCATCCGCCCCGGAATATTACAATAAGTGTGCTGTTCTGCTGCCCGGGCCGGCGGTTCATCAGAAAGCACACTCATTATTACGTTTTGATTATAAGGTTTCTATCCGCACATAACATGACATATACTGCATTTAATCTACCACAGTTGTCAGACCTGATTCAAGTGTTCAAAATCAATCTCCGTGATCCGTCCCTTCTGGTCACCGACATAGCTTTTCATATAGTAGGCATCCTCCATCACCTGATAGAGCCTGTCTGTCTCTGCCAGCGTGTAGGGTTCCCCATCCACGGAAACACTCATGCCTGCCGCCTCTGCCTGTTCCATCTCTGCCAGAATCCACGAATACATCTGTTCTTTCAAATCACCTGTGTTATTCAATGACACACCCTCCTATTATACGGACGACACGGAAGTACATACTGTGATACGTTTCAATGTCATCCTCCTGAAATACCACTGCCAACCGGAGAAATTCCTCCCTGAATACGCCGGATAAGTGAATCTGTTGTCTGACTTTTACCAAAAACCTCCTTTCTTAAATTTCCAGGTTTGTTTTCTCCTGCACTGATTATACGACACACGAATCACTCGTGACAACCCATAAAATGGGCGTTTCGCGCCGAAAAAGCGCTCCGTTTTCTGTGCTGTTTTCACAAAATGCAGGTTCATAAAATCAGTTTTTAATCATTTTTAGAACTGAAATTACAGATAATAGAAAAGAGACAAAATAATGGCAGTATTTCCTGGTGAAAATTCACAAAAAATAATAGGGAGCGCAAAACGATCTTCTTTGTAATCGGTAAGCTCTCGAAAATTGACTTATGCGTAAGAATATTCTATAATCAGACTAACCAAAGGAACAGACATTTTACTGTGATTATGCATATTTAAGATAGAAAGGAAGTGAGCCTATGCGTATCGAAAAAATCAATGATCATCAGATTCGATGCACTTTGAACCAGAAGGATTTAAGCGACCGCGAACTTCGTATCAGCGAGCTTGCCTATGGCAGTGAAAAGGCAAAGGCTCTTTTTCGCGACATGATGCAGCAGGCATCCTACGAGTTTGGCTTTGAGGCAGAGGACATCCCTCTTATGGTGGAAGCGATCCCGATGTATCCGGACAGTCTGGTGCTTGTCATTACGAAGGTTGATGACCCGGATGAGCTGGATACCCGTTTCTCTCATTTTACCGATGATGATTCCGATTTTGAAAACGGTGATGACGACGATAATATGTTCACTCTCGATGATGATATGTCCGGACTTGATCTGTTTGACAGCGATATTCTCATGGAACCGGAGCCGGCAGCAGATGCAGTCTCCGCACTCCCACAGAATCCTTCCGGGAGCAGCTCCGATGGCGATTTCATCTCTCTTTCAGAAGCACTTGGTATGGAACACCGTCCAAAGACCAAAGACTACACCGCAAGTCACGATGTAATCAAGATCTTCTCTTTCCGGAACCTTTCCGATCTCACAAGTCTGGCAGAGTATCTCATCTATACCTACCACGGTTCCAATACCGTATACAAGGACGAGAAGTCCGGACTGTACTATCTGATCGCCCACAAATCCGAGCACAGCCCGGAGGAGTTTAACAAAATCTGCAATATTATGAGTGAGTATGGACGTCCGGTTCACAACATGTACGCCAGCCACTCCTACTACGAGGAACATTACGAACCATTGATCGAGGAGCATGCGCTTCAGGTTCTGGCAAGTATCTGATCCTGTGTTCCCGATACGAAAAAACGCTTCCCCGGGTGCAGCCGGGGAAGCGTTTTATTCGTGTCGGTCTGACGGATTATTTCTTAGCCAGATATCCGTTTACATTCTCGATCAGTTCATCTGCATTGAGACCATGAACCATAGCGGCCTCCTCAAGGCTCTCTCCCTGAGATGCAGGACAGCCTACACAATGCATACCGGAAGCCATCAATACTGCGGCAATACCCGGATCGATCTGAAGCATATCACTGATAATCATATCTTTATTTACTCTTGCGTCCATTTGAATCCTCCATTAATCGAACAGCCCCTGTCGGAAACTGTGTAATAATTTGACATTTCTCATTGCTTTGAAAAGGAAAAGACTGTCCACGGTGAAGCCATCGAGGACAGTCCGGTAATTCATGTGTAGTAAATTACTCCTCTGAAATAGCTCCAGAAGGACATGTACCAGCACAAGCACCACAGCTGATGCAGGAATCAGCATCGATCTCATAGTGCTCAGCACCTTCTGCAATAGCTCCTACAGGACATCCGCCTGCACAAGCGCCACAACTTACACAATCATCTCCAATAACATATGCCATTTTAAAAATCCTCCTTTTCTTGGTATACCCACATTCTAATACAATTTTTCATTTTTTACAAGAGGAAAACCTTACTAACTCATTTTTCTCATTTATATTTATTGAGAAGATTTCTCATTAGAAGTCGACCTCAGTGTCATAGTAGCAGCATTTCAACAGCTTCTCCATCTCTTCCTGAGACGGCTGACGCGGATTGGAACCGGTACATGCATCCAGTATCGCATTGGCGGCGATCTCCGGCAGACGCTCTAAGAACACATCCTCCGGCACGAAGCCTTCCTCAGTCGGATAGCTGTCCGCTCCGTAGTTCTTAATACAATGTGGAATATTGAGTGCATCATTCATGCCGCGCAGATAATCGATCAGAAGCGAAATCTTCTCATCATCCGTGCTGCCACCCAACTTCATGAAGTCTGCAATCTCTCCATAACGCTCCTTTGCAACCGGATCCTTCGCATTAAATGCAATTACCTTTGGCAGATACATCGCATTGGCGGCGCCGTGGATAATATGTGCACCGTAATCGGCAAATGCAGCTCCTGTCTTATGCGCCATTGAATGAACAATACCAAGAAGTGCATTGGAAAATGCCATGCCGGCAAGACACTGTGCATTGTGCATATTGTCTCTCTTCTCCATATCGCCCTCGTACGAACCGACCAGATCTCTCTGGATCATCTTGATCGCATGCAGCGCAAGCGGATCGGTATAGTCACAATTTGCTGTGGAAACATACGCCTCAATCGCATGCGTCATCGCATCCATTCCGGTATGAGCAACCAGCTTCTTCGGCATCGTCTCTGCCAGCTCAGGATCAACGATCGCTACATCCGGCGTAATCTCAAAATCGGCGATCGGGTACTTGATCCCCTTCTCATAATCGGTAATGATTGAAAATGCAGTCACCTCGGTAGCCGTGCCTGAGGTAGATGAAATCGCACAGAACTTTGCTTTGGTACGAAGCTTCGGCAGACCAAATACCTTGCACATATCCTCAAAGGTCACGTCCGGATACTCATATTTGATCCACATCGCTTTCGCTGCATCAATCGGCGAACCACCACCCATCGCAACGATCCAGTCCGGCTGAAACTCCTGCATCTTTGCTGCACCCTTCATAACCGTGTCCACAGACGGATCCGGCTCAATGCCCTCGATCAGATCCACTTCCATTCCAGCCTCTTTCAGATATCCGATTGCTTTGTCCAGGAAGCCGTTTCTCTTCATGGAACCACCGCCTACACAGACGATTGCCTTCTTACCCTCAAAATCCTTGAGTGCCTCCAGTGCTCCCTTACCGTGATACAAATCTCTTGGTAATGTAAACCTAGCCATGATAAACCTCCATTCCGAAGCGTAATGCGACAAAGCAAAGTAATCGCATACTTTGGCAGAAGCCGTCTGCAACGCCCCGACACAAACGACTCCCCCGGCAACCCCCTTATCTGTCTGGCAATTTATACCAGTACTGCCGATTTGTCACTCAATTTGATAGCTTTATTTTACACCTGATGAGAAAAATCTTCAACTGAAATTGCATGACAAATTTTGGATGCGAGGTATGCTCATGAATCAATTTATTTTCCGAGGCAAAATGACTTTTTACTCTTCGGGATATAAAAAAGATTCTGGGCAGACTTCCTGCTACCATCAGGGAAAGTCTTCATACATTAATTAATTTCACATATAATTTGCCATTACATTCTCATCTAATCGTTTTAACATTTCCTTCTCCGGTTCATCCATATAATATATATCCGGATCGACCTTTAATATCTCATTTTCCGCATCCTGCTTATTTGTTACACTCTCTATTACAAATGCTCGTTTTTCTTTGATATATCGTGGATGACAGTACATCTTTCCATCCCGACGAACAACATAATATTCCGTCCCTCTTTTCCCTTTTATCCATTCATCCGTAAAACCATTACAGAAAAATACCTGTCTGATTTTACTCGCCTTGCTTTCCATTTCACGTTCTTCTTTTAAACGTTTCTGCTCTTCTAGCGGCAGTTTGCTCTCTCTTTCCATTCTTTCCTGTTGACGCCGTTTTTTCACCTCTAAATCTTTTTGATGGATTTCGAGCTGCATTTCCACCATCTCCATTAAATAATCAAACGCCTCATCTTCATCAGATGTTCGAAAAATTATCATATGCTCATCCCTGTCACCGTTCCTATATATATTCCATTGCTGATCTTTCTCATTCCAATTACAGCCTATCGCATACGGAAAGCCTCTTCCTTGATCCACTTGCGCTATCACCACATTCTGCAACTGTGGTTTTAATTCATCTAATTTTTTTAGAAATTCTTGCTTCCTCATAGCTTCACCTCATATATCCCACTCAGCTTTCCCATCTCACTCTTTCTTCTTTCTATAATTTTGCTTCACATTTGCTCTAAGACGCTCTATCATTTCCTTCTCCGGTTCATCCATATAATATATATCCGGGTCGACTTTTAATATCTCATTTTCTGCATCCTGCTTATTTGTTGCACTTTCTATTACAAATGCTCGTTTTTCTTTGATGTATCGTGGATGGCAGTACATCTTTTTATCCCGACGAACAACATAATATTCCGTCCCTCTTTTCCCTTTTATCCATTCATCCGTAAAACCATTACAGAAAAATACCTGTCTGATTTTACTCGCCTTGCTTTCCATTTCACGTTCTTCTTTTAAACGTTTCTGCCTTTCCCGTAAATATTGCTGTCTTTCCTTTTCTTCCTCTTCATGCCATTTTATATCCTCCATCATCATATAATTCAAGAGATCAAAAGCTTCGTCTTCACTAGAAGTTTCTAAAAGAATATAGTGTTCATCCCTGTCTCCATTTTCAAACACCTTCCATTTGTTTACTTGATGATCAAAATAGCATCCCATCGCCAGTGAACACCCTATTCCTTCATCCACTATAATATATGTATCTCTTAGTTTTTCTTTTAACTCATTTTTTCTTCTTAAAAATTCTTCCTTTTTCATAGTATCACCTTTTCAAATTATATCATTTACATACTTTAGTTATAATATTATTAAAAATATCTTTACTTTATCACTACATTTATAATATGTCAACTCCTTTCTTGAGCCTCCAACGATATTCTGTTACAATAAAAAACACACAATCGATAAATGATATAAGGAGTAAACGAATTTTTGACCTCAGCAACAACATCGTAGAACTTCTTGTCATATAGCGATATAAACACAGAAAAGGACACCACCATGAAAAATTATAAACTCATCCTGCAGTATGACGGCACGCGCTACAGCGGCTGGCAGAAACAGGGCAATACAGACAATACGATTCAGGCAAAGCTGGAGACGATCGCATCAAAGCTGACCGGCGTCCCGACAGATGTCAACGGCTCCGGGCGGACTGATGCCGGTGTCCATGCTTTTGGACAGGTGGCAAATTTCCGATGTGAGGAGTCCGCACTGCCGCCGAGGTTTCTGCGATCAGAGGAAACTGTCACCGACCTGATCCGGGATTATTTTAATAATGCTCTTCCGATGGACGTCCGCGTCCTCTCGGTCAGTGAAGCTCCGGCACGCTTTCATGCAAGATTAAATGCAAAAGAAAAGCATTACCGATATGTGATCGATAATGCTGCCGTTCCCGATGTATTTACAAGGCGGTACGCCGCACGGATCCCGACTGAGCAGGAGGTGCGCGTTTCATATGATATTGAAGCGATGCAGCGGGCCGCAAATGCTCTGATCGGCGAACATGATTTTAAGAGTTTTTGTGATAACCGGCACATGAAAAAATCCACTGTCCGAAGCATCCACGATATCCGGATCGTTTTGCAGGACGACCGGATCACCATGGATTTCTACGGCAATGGATTTCTGTATCATATGGTTCGCATTCTGGTAGGGACGCTGTTGGAGGTCGGAAGCAGAAAGCGCTCTGCCGATGATATCCCCCGCATTCTGCAGGCACTGGACCGCCGGGAAGCAGGGTTTACCGCACCGGCACAAGGGTTATTTCTCGTAGAAGTGACTTATTAGCTTAGTGTTTAAGCGCACTGGTACTTTTGTAGAATGCCATCCATTTCACAACTAAATAATTAATTTGTATTGTAAAAGCCTCGCACTATTTTGAATATGTCCTCTCCTTGCCGGTTGTCCGGTAAAGAGGGGATATATCTTCTATGTCGAGGCTTTTGGTATATATTATTATAAAATTGTAGTTCACTCTACGCCTGCATCCGCTCAAGGATCGTGTCTAACAGCTGCCCGGCAACCTCTTCTTTGGACTGCAGCGGCAACTCAACGGTATCCTCCGGCGTGATCAGTGTGACCACATTGGTATCGCCTCCGAAGCCGGCACCCTGCACCTTGAGGTTATTGGCAACAATCATATCGACATTCTTTTTGGCAAGCTTTGCTCTGGAGTTATCCAGCATGTTTTCTGTCTCCATGGAGAAGCCGCAAAGGAACTGTCCCGGCTTGCGATTTTCTCCGAGCCAGCCGAGAATATCCTTCGTGCGGGTCAATGCGATCGCATTGTCGCCATCCTTCTTTTTAATCTTCTCGGAAGCCACCTGCACCGGTGTGTAATCTGCCACCGCTGCAGCTTTAACGATAATATCCTGCTCTGCCGCACGGCTCGTCACTGCTTCAAACATATCTGCCGCACTTGTCACAGGCACAACATTTACAAACATTGGCGGATCGATAGAGACCGGTCCGGTTACAAGAGTCACCTCTGCGCCGCGCAGCATCGCCTGACGCGCAATGGCATATCCCATTTTGCCGGTGGAATGATTGGTGATATAGCGCACCGGATCAATTGCTTCCACGGTCGGTCCCGCCGTGACCAAAACACGTTTTCCTTTCATTGTCTTCTCACATGCGGTTTCCTTCAAAATGTACTGAAGAAGGACATCCTCCGATGGGAGCTTCCCCGCACCCACATCGTGACATGCAAGAAGTCCGACTGCGGGCTCAATGATCTCCATGCCGTAGTGCTTCAGCTTCTGAAGATTGTCCTGCACGATCGGATTCTCATACATTGCTGTATTCATAGCCGGAGAGATGATCTTTTTGCAGCGGCATGCCATGACCGTGGTCGTCAGCATATCATCGGCAATACCGTTGGCAAGCTTACCGATCACATTGGCGGATGCCGGTGCGATCAGTACAACATCAGCCTGCTTTGCGAGCGCGACATGCTCTACACTGTACTGAAAATTACGGTCAAATGTATCGATCAGACATTTGTGGCTTGTCAGTGTCTCAAATGTCGTCGGATGAATAAAATTCGTAGCATTCTGCGTCATCAGTACCTGTACATCGGCATGCAGCTTGACCAGCATGCTTGCAAGATTGGCTATTTTATAGGCTGCTATACTTCCTGTAACACCAAGTACGATCGTCTTTCCTTTTAACATTGTTTCCCTCTTTTCTGAGCCTTTCGAAGTTGTTGTAATGTACCACTTTTCTTTCCCCTAGGAAAGCTGTCCGTGCTTCTCATAGCTGGTGACACGGCTGATATGATTCTGCTCGTCTACAAATACAACCTTCGGTTTGTGATCCTTCGCCTCCTCCGGCGTCATCTGACAATAGCACATGATGATCACATGATCGCCTACCTGCGCCTGTCTTGCCGCCGCACCATTGAGGCAGATCATGCCGCTTCCCGGCTCTCCGGCGATGGTGTATGTCTCAAAGCGGTTGCCGTTCTCAACATCGACGATCTGAACCAGCTCATATTCTAATATTCCTGCCTGCTCCATGAGTTCCGGATCCACGGTAATGCTGCCCACATAATTTAATTCTGCCTGCTGCACGATGGCACGATGGATCTTTCCCTTTAACATTGTAATCTGCATTTTGATTCTCCTTTTATCTGCATAAGCTAATGAGCGGATTGCAAAACTCGCATTCATTATTTAATAAAGTTGTCGATCAGTCTTGTCTTACCGATATAAACTGCCATTGCTGTCAGGATCTCTCCCTCGGTGCTGTCAACCGGCTCAAGTGTATTCCAGTCTACGATCTCAACATAATCGATTTTGGCAAGTGGCTCTTTCTCGATCTCACCGCGGATCGCTGCGATAACCTTTTTGGCGTCCTTCTCACCATCCTCGATCAGCTTTTTGCCAAGCTTTAATGAACGGGATAATACAAGTGCTGCCTTTCTCTCCTCCGGGCTTAAGTAAGTATTTCTGGAGCTTTTGGCAAGTCCGTCCTCCTCGCGGATGATCGGGCAGCCCACGATCTCAATACCGAAGTTCAGATCAGACACCATATGACGGATCACGGCGAGCTGCTGCGCATCCTTCTGTCCGAAATAAGCGCGGTCCGGTGTTACGATATTAAACAGTTTGGAAACAACAGTACATACGCCACGGAAATGAATCGGTCTTGTCTTTCCACAAAGACCGCCGGTCAGCGTACTCATATCCACAAAGCTTGAGAAGTCATCGTGATACATCTCAGACGGCTCCGGATGAAAGATCAGACTCGCCCCCGCATCCTCACAGAGCGCTGCATCTCTGTCCATATCTCTCGGATAGCTTTCCAGATCCTCGCTTGGTCCAAACTGCATCGGATTAACAAAAACGCTGACAACCACTCTGTCATTGTCTGCCACTGCGCGGTCGATCAGGCTCTTATGCCCTTCATGAAGATATCCCATGGTTGGCACAAGACCTACGGTAAGTCCCTGCTTTCTCCACTCCTTAACCTGTGCTCTCACTTCTGCTACTGTATTTACGATTTTCATTTTATGATACTTCCTTTCCCGTTGTCCTTGTATTAATAAAGCTTGTCCAATACGTCATCATCTATCTTAAATGTATGCTCCTGTGCCGGATAAGAGCTTTCCTGTACTTCCTTTATGTACTGGGTGAAGCCCTTCTTCATAACTTCTCCGACCTCGGCAAAACGCTTTACAAACTTTGGAGAATAATCGGAAAACATTCCAAGCATATCCTGATATACCAGAATCTGTCCGTCACAGCCTGCACCGGCACCGATTCCGATCGTTGGAATATCAAGCTTGTCGGTGATGATCTGCGCCAGCTTTGCCGGAATACATTCCAGAACAACCGCAAAGGCTCCTGCCTCCTGTACGGCAAGTGCCGCCTCGATAATACTCTGTGCTGCCTCCTGGCTCTTTCCCTGCACCTTGTTGCCGCCAAATGCATTGACGTGCTGCGGTGTCAGTCCGAGATGTGCGCATACCGGAATACCTGCATCCACGATTGCCTTGATCTGCGGACATACTTCCTTGCCGCCCTCCAGCTTAACTGCATTGCCGCGTCCTTCCTTCATCAGTCGTCCCGCATTGACTACGGCATCGTAAACGGATGTCTGATATGACATAAACGGCATGTCGATCATGACAAGTGCGTTTTGGGCTCCGCGGGAAACGGCAGCGCCGTGATGGATCATATCCTCCATTGTCACAGAAAGCGTATCCTCATATCCGAGAATCACATTGCCAAGGGAATCACCAACAAGAATACCGTTGATCCCTGCCTCATCCTCCAGCTTTGCCGTGGAGTAATCGTATGCGGTAAGCATTGCAATCTTGACTCCGTCCTGTTTTGCCTGTCTCCATGTCTGTACTGTGTTTTTCATTTGATTACCAACCTTTCTGAATATCCGCTATCCTTATGGATAGTCGCATTTCCGGTCACCGCCCACACCTTCTGTGCAACCGGCAACGATGTTTGTTCTGTTCCATTTTACGGACAGATCTCCTCAGCCTGCGAATGCTTTAATCTGTTTCCTCTTCAAACAGATCTCTTTCAGTCCGCGAATGCTTTAATCTGCTCCCTTTTCAAACAGATCTCCTCAGCCTGTGAATTCTTTAATCCGCATTCTCCTCAAACAGCTTCCGGATCGGGGTATAGTCCCTGTCCGGATTGCGCCGCCCGGCAAGCTCTACCATGGTGCTGCCAAGGCTCTGATAGATCCTTCCCGCCTTGCTGCCCGCCAACGCCTGCAAATGCTTCTCGACCGTCTGCGCATCACCGCGCTCCACCGGTCCCGTCAAAGCATTGACGCAGCCCTTCTCCAGCATGGATGCGATGTTGCCCTCCACAAGCGGACGCAGAAGCGCCATCGAATCCTCCTCGGCAAAACCACATTCGGATAGCACATCAATGCTCGCCTGCATCAGTCCAAGCATTTCGTTGCTCGCCATCGCTGCTGCCGCGTGGTACTTGATCTTATCCTCCGCCTTCAAGGTCAGCACATGATGACCAAGCTCTTCCCACATCGGCTTCATCACTGCAACCGCCTCCGGGTCGCCCTCCAATGTCAGATATGCTGTATGAAATTGTTCATATGAATGGAACTTGTCGCTGAACGCGTACATCGGATGCATCGAGATTCCAAGGGCACCTGCCCTTTCCCGATCAGAAAATACATAAGAAGTTAATGAACCACTGAAATGACATATGATGTGATGATCTAAGTTTTCTTTCAAAAGTGCTTCCCAGACATGGGCGATCACGCCGTCCGGTGTCGTAATAAATATAATATCGTTATCCTGTGTAAGCTCGTGCAGGGTCGTATATGTCCCTGTCCCTACAAAAGTCGCTGCCTCGTCAGCGCTTTCTCTCGTCCGGCTGTAAAATCCACCGACATCCCTTCCATGCATGGAAAGGTATCTGCCAAGTGTTGTTCCGACTTTACCAGCCCCTATAATGCCTATCTTCATGGGAAACCTCCCTGTGATGATATCGGAAGCTGTCCAATATCTGTGTGATCATCTGATTGTCATTTGTCGTTCGTTCTGATGCAGTTTCTCTCCGAATACCGCTCATTTTCACAGAATAACACAAAGCGGCGGCTTTTTCAAGCCGCCACTTCACAGAATATAACCCCCAATCAACGAAAATCAACCAAAACAATTCCCCCAGCTAGATCATGAACACGATTCCAAACCCACCATGATTCCTATCGTTGATTTCTTCATCGCTGTTTCCTTCCTTTCTATAATTTATTAAGTTGATTTATCATCAAAAGCATCATTTCCTTTGTACTAAACGTCACTGTGGATCCGTCCTTATATGTAATACACGTTTCGTGAGGAAGTACCTTATCATATCCTGCTCCCAGATCCCAATATGCACTTCTGGTTTCGCCATTCTTCAGGGATTTACATGTATCCGTAAAACTAATCGGAGTACCGCCGCTCCACTCCTCACCATAGATATCATATAGCCTAAAAAGAAATTCTACTTTTTTAATCGTTTTGCCCGATACATTTTTATAAGTGATATGAAATTGATTGGTAAAACCGGACCTATCCATGTCTGATTTGATCCATTTAATGGAATGCTTCAACTGTTTGATATGAAGCTTTTTCTGTCTCTTTTTATACGCCTTTTGTTTTGCTGTAATTTCCTTTTCGTATTTTTCGATTTCCTCTTTATTTTTTCCAAGCTCTTTTATTTCGTCTATTTCATTGAGCGCACTGGAATAGTCATTCTTTTTCACCTTTTCTGCACAGTCTTCCTGCACCTTTTTCCAATATGCGTCATAATTATCATTCATCATTTTCTGAGCCGTCTTGTAATTGCAATCCTGTTTTATAACACCATTTAAATTCTTAAACGCTGTCGCATACTCCTTTTTCTCAATCTGTCCTTTACCCAGACCAAATTGACCTTTGGAAACCTTCATTTTTAAAAGATCCTTCTGAAGAGACTCTGTATATTCCTTACAGCCTTCTACTCCCGCCAACTCTTTCAGACTTTTCTCACAGTCGCCATAGCTTTTCGCTTTATCATTCGCATAATTCTGATAAATTTCTTTTGCTTTGTCCTTCACCATGCGTTTTGCCTGATCTGTTTTGTCGACATCCGTGCTGTTTTCCTTGATGTATGCTTTTACATCATTAATATTGTTCGCTTCCAGAGCTTTCCCGACAACATACTCCGGGCCGGTAAAATACTGATATGCATAAAATC
>ERZ791740.436-NODE-436-length-35811-cov-15.224074_pt1 | contig 35811 bp, 33 predicted proteins | sample MGYA00510041_ERZ791740 | MGnify/ENA primary metagenome ERZ791740 (study PRJEB30046, sample SAMN00791959) | human gut metagenome | study: EMG produced TPA metagenomics assembly of the A metagenome-wide association study of gut microbiota in type 2...
CAAGTACCCTCTGTTTTTGTGCCCTCTCGTTTGAGTGCTTGTCTATTATATCACGGAAAACGACATTTGTCAACGTTTTTTTCAAAGTAAATTTACATAAAACTTACTCGTTTAATCCTGTTTTTAAAGGCACTTTGTACAATCAGCCGTAAAAAGCTGTCTATATATTCTATTTACTGCATTTTTCTGCTATTTAATGTATTTTATCAGCTTTTTACCGCCGTCTTTTTCGGATACCTTCCGGTAAGAATTCTCTCCCTTATGTATACCAGCGTGTCCTCCTCGCCGTATCTTTTCAGCATTATCAGCATTTTTCCAAGAAGCTCCATAGTTTCCGGGTGCATCATATAGTGTTTTCTGTTCTTATTGAAATATTCAAACGGCATACTGTCGTTATAATTCTCTTTATAATATGTCTTACAAGCCGCCACTCTGTCGCAGAACATCTCCACAACATACTTTACAGGCATCTTCATTCCCTGCATCGCAGAACCCGGTTCCTGTCCGTAATCTATCCAGTATTCAAAGTGATGTCTGTTCCTTCCCTTATGGTGAAGCCACGCCTCGCTTTTTCCCGTCACACGTCTTTCGGTCGTATTCGGGCTTTTATCCCCCGTGTAAAATACCACGCCGCTTATGAATTCCTTCGGCGAGTATTTTGACAGATCATGCATAATCCCTTGCTTATAAAGACCGACCTTGAAGCACAGCCTCATTACTTCCATCTTGTGATGATTGATAGTGCTTAAATGCCCCTTGAAGTTTTCCTTAATGTCCATACTTATCCTTCTTTCGTTCTTTCGAGATACTTTCTCCGGTTATCAATATATCTTGTTTTAAAGCTGACGCTTGTTATTTCTTTGTATGGAATTTTGGGTTCTTCCTGCCATTTTCTGTCTGCGTCAAACTCTCTCATCGTCAGTTTATTCTTCCCCGCCTTTAAGATTATCCCTATATGGAATATCTCTTCATTTTCATTCTCGACTATCGCCCATTCACCGCACTCACGGAGCGAATTGAATATGCTCTGCCACGAGCTTATATCAATTCCGGGAGCTTTGATTTGCCCTGCAACCCCGTTCAGTCTGTTTATCTCTTCGCATATATCATTCTTGATTTCTGCTTTTTGCAGTTCGTCAATTTTACGGATCGTATACCCGTTAAGCTCAAAGTCGTTTTCTTCCTGCCCGAGTACAAATTTGTCGTTGAAATCATTGATATAGTAATACCAATAGCTTTTGTCATATTCGTAAAAGCACCTGCATATATGCCTGTTTCGAGCGCACTCTCTAAGCACCGATATTTTCTTACTGCGTTTCATATTTTCCTCCAAAAAACAACTGCCGCATATATAACACGGCAGTTTCATATTTACAAAAGCCGTCAGCCTTATTCTATCACAGCCGACCTTTAATTTCAAGTCCGGAAGTCATTATCGTTGTTCCGTCAATTGTTACACGCTCACCTTCTCCCCCTCTTTTTCATCGCATTCTTTATTCTCAGCCGCTTTATCCGGCTTTTTATCCGGCTCATCACCGCCGTGCTTATCCTTTTTCTTCTTTTCGTCTATATGCGACTGGTCGCTGACAACAAGAATATCGCCCTGCTTTATTACAGTGCTTCCGTTAGGTACAACCATATCGCCGTTTCTCTTTATCATTATAATAAGAAGCGTAGTCGGCAGATCAAGCTCCTTTATAGTCTTTCCCTTCCATAAATGCTTTGGTCCTATCTCGTATTCCTTGAGCAATATATTTCCGCTGTCTCTGTATGACGGAATGCTGAGTATAACATCATCTCCGGCATTTATCACCGTATCGCCTTTCGGCACGATAGTGCTGTCACCGTGTTTTATCATAAGCACAAGCGAATCGTCGGGAAAATCTATCTCGCTTATCTTGTGTCCGTTCCAGGTGTGAGTATCCGATACGAATATACGCATCATATTGAACTGCGGAGTTTCATCCTGATAGTCGTTGAATGTCTTTAATACACTGCTTTCGTTATCAATGAGTTTAAGCCCCGTTGCGACCTTCGGCAGTAACGTTCCCTGAAACGCAACGGAGATAAGGCAGACGCAAACTACTATATTGAACAGATTGCTGTCCGTGTACACATCGCTCACCGTAGCCATTATTGCAAAAACGATGGACGATGCGCCTCTCAGACCCGACCACGCTATAAACAGCCTGTCAGCCCATGTATACCCCTTTGAGCATATCGCAAACACCGCAACAGGACGTGATATAAAGGTCATCACCGCAAATATTGCAAGTGCCGGAAGTATTATGCCCGGCAGCTGTGAAGGATTAGACAGCAATCCCAGCAGGAAGAACAGCATTATCTGGCTCAGCCCCGTTATTCCGTCGAAGAAATGTACAAGTTGCGCCTTATTCTCTCCTATGTTGCTGTTACCGATGATGATACCTGCTATGTATACGCTGAGGTATCCGTTGCCGCCGAGCAGTATCGGTGCGGAATATGCCGCAAATATCATCGCCATCATAAAAATTATGTCAAAGCTGTTTTTCGACAGCTTCACCTTTTTCATTACAAACACTGCGGCAAGTCCCATTGCAAAGCCGAACGCAACACCGAGGACTATCTGCAGCACCGCAAGAAGACCAAGCTGTGAAATATCATCACCTGCCATTATCGCAAGTGAAATGACCGTCAGCATATAAGAAAACGGGTCGTTAGAACCGCTCTCGATTTCCAGCAGTGAAGCCAGACCGCCACGCAGGTTTAACTGCTTTGAACGAAGTATCGAGAACACCGATGCCGCATCGGTAGACGAAATAACCGCACCGATAAGAAAGCTCTCTTTTATATCAAATCCTATCAGGAAATGACAGCCTGCCGTAGTAATAAGCGCCGTAACTATCGTACCGAGCGAGGATAAAAGTCCTGCACGCAAAGCAACAGGTTTTGCCGCTTTCCAGTTGGCAGAAAAACCGCCGCAGAACATTATAAATATAAGACATACCGTACACACCTGCTCGCTGAGCTGATAGTTGTCAAACGGTATCTTCAGAATACCGTCCGAGCCGCATATCATACCAAGTGCCAGAAATATAAGCAGGCTCGGTACGCCTATCCTTGCCGACAGCTTATTGCCTACAATGCAGACAATGATGATTGCCGAAAAAAAGAGCATTACAAATTCCATCGTTCACCGTTCCTTCTGTTCAAATATTTTCTCCGTTTAACTGTTTTAAAAAAATAAGCTGCCAATGTGATTTGAAAGTCACCATTGACAGCCGATTTTTTTACTATTCTTAAAGGCGTCAGCCGCTGAATGCGACGTCTTTATTTGCCTGCAAGCTTAGCGATTATTTCAGCCGCCTCATCAATACCGCAGGTAGCCGTATTGATGCACAGATCGTAATTCAGCGATTCGCCCCAGTTACGTTCCGTATAATACTTGTAGTGTCTGCGCCTTGCCTTATCCTTCTGTCTGATAATCGAAAGCGCCTCGTCCTTGCTTATATTGTCATGCTCGCAGATACGTCCGCATCTGAAATCATCCGTAGAATGCACGAAAACATCAAATGTACTGTACTGCTCCCTCAGCACATAGTCCGCACAGCGACCGACTATAACGCACGGACCTTTATCCGCAAGAGCCTTGATAACTCTGCACTCCGCCGAGAAAAGCTGGTCGGTAAGCGGCTGTGTATACATACCGTTTATCGCAAGATTGTAAAGAAAACTGGTCGTTGTTGTCTGCTCCGCACGTTCTATGTATTTGGGATCAAATCCGCTTTCCTTTGCGGTAACATCAATTATCGTCCTGTCGTAATACGGGATTGAAAGTGCTTTTGCGACCTTTCTGCCGATCTCGCTTCCTCCGCTTCCGTACTGTCTTGAAATAGTGATTATTTTTCCCATAATCATTCCTCCGTTTGTGCTTTATTCTTATGCCTGCTGTACCTGTGCCGAGGATTCATCCTGTTTGTCATACATTTTCGATATGACATTCTTATAGATCCTGCGCATAAGGAGTATCGCAACAATAAGTCCTAACAAATCGCTTACAGGGAGCGACCACCATATGCAGTCAACCCCTCCGATAATGCCGAACAGCCACGCAAAAGGCAGTGTCGGCACAATAAGCCTTACTATAAATACTATCATACTGTAAAAGCCGTTTCCGAGTGCCTGGAAGCCCGAGCTTAACACTATCGACACTCCGGCAAATACAAACGATACGCTGAATATTCTGAGCGCCGTTTCACCAAGCCTTATCATATCGTCCGTCGGAGCGAACATTCCAAGTAACTGCGCCGGTATAAGCTGGAACAGCAGCAGTCCGATTATCATTATCACAACCGAGCAGATAACTCCCAGCTTCAGCGTATCCGTTATACGCTTCGGCTTTCCTGCCCCGTAGTTATAGGCTATGATAGGAACTATTCCGTTATTCATACCGAACACAGGCATATACACGAAGCTCTGCAGCTTGAAGTATACGCCGAATACCGTAGCCGCCGCAGGCTCATACGCTTTCAGTATTATATTCATACCGAACGTCAGCACCGAAACCAGCGCACTCATTATAATAGAAGGTATTCCAACAGCGTATATCGTCTTTATCGTACCAAGATTCAGTCTGAATTTTCTGTATACAAGCCTTAATTCTTTATTGTGGAAGTGGTGCAGTAAAAATCCTACCGCCGCCGCTATTATCTGACCTGTTACAGTGGCGATCGCCGCACCCGTAACGCCCATTGCGGGTATTCCGAGAAAATCAACACCGAAAATAAACACAGGATCAAGCACTATGTTTATAACCGCACCGAGTATCTGCGACACCATCGAAAGCAGTGTCTTGCCCGTTGCCTGCAATATACGCTCGCCGTATATCTGGAAGAATAATCCGAGCGAGCCGCAGCATACGATTGACAGATATTCAACACCGTATCCAGCTATGATTTCAGAATGTGTCTGTATCGAAAAAAATGCAGGTATCGCCGTAAGCCCTACTATTAAAAATATAACATAGTTCAAAGCGGTAAGAATAAGCGCATGAGTTGCCGCAAGACCTGCCTCATAAGGCTTCTTCTGTCCGAGATAGCGTGATACAAGCGCATTCATGCCGACGCCAAGCCCCGTCTGAAACGCTATCATAAGGCTCTGCATCGGAAACGCCATACCTACAGCGGTCAGTGCGTCCGGGTTTATCTGTGCCACAAATACGCTGTCAACAAGGTTATACATTGCCTGGATAAGCATTGATATAACTATAGGAAGCGACATTGTAACAAGCAGCTTATTTACAGGCATTACGCCCATCTTGTTTTCTTTTGTCTGTTCCAATTTTCTTTTCTTTCCTTTATTCTTCTCTTTATTTCTTTTAATTCAGTATACCATAAATCCACGCATTTTGCAAGCCGCATACACGAAAAACACCCGTAAAATCTTATTGACCCCACCGCCTTATTGTGATACAATAGCAGTATATAAGCTTAGAAAGGAGTAGAATATGAACGATATAAAAGCCGTGCTGTTCGACCTTGACGGCACTCTGCTCGACTCGATGTACGTCTGGCAGTACGTTGACGAGGAATTTCTGCGCAGACGTGGCATAACTCCGCCCGATGATTACGGCAGGCAATGCAGCCACCGCTCTTTTTACGAAACAGCATTGTACACCATAGATCTTTTCAATCTTCCCGAAACGCCCGAACAGCTTATGCAGGAATGGACAGATCTCGCCATAGACGAATACCGCCACAACGTAAAACTTAAACCCTTCGCTCGTGAAACGGTTGAACTTGCGATAAAAAACGGCTACAAGACCGCCGTATGCACCTCACAGACCCCCGAGCTTTACACCCCCGTGCTTCATCACACAGGACTGTGGGGAATGTTTGAAACGATAAGCTCCGCCGCCGTTTTCGGCAAAGGCAAACAGTACCCCGACATATATCTCGATACCGCAAAAACGCTCGGCGTACCGCCCGAAAACTGCATTATGCTCGATGACGTATCCGCTTCTCTCATAGCCGCAAGGCAGGCAGGTATGATGACAATCGGCATAATCGAGCCTCTCAGCTCACAAAGCCCCGAAGAAATGGAGCTTTACAGCGATAAGCTTGTGAAACAGCTTGATAAAGACATATTCACATTCTGACGGAGGCGAAAATGAACACAAAGATAATCAGAAAGCACTTTTTCTTCAAAGGCAGAGTTCAGGGTGTCGGCTTTCGCTACCGGGCGCAGAATGCCGCCTCGCTCTACAGCGTAACAGGCTGGGTAAAAAATCTCTACGACGGCTCGGTCGAAATGGAGGCGCAAGGCACTGAGGAAGACATTGACAAAGTAGTACAGACCCTTCAGGACAGCCGCTACATCGTGATAAACGATATGTACGTTGCCGACCGTCAGCCCGACCCCCACGAAACCTTATTCCGCATAAAAGACGAATACTGACAAAACGATCCCTCCTGCGTGATAATGCAGGAGGGATCAGTTATATATTGTTGCCTGTTTTAAGAAATTCAGTTTTCGTCATCGTCCGGGTCGTCATCCTCATATTCGGGTTCTTCCCCGTTTTCAGCGTTTTCGTCTTCCTCAGACGGGTCTTCGTCCTCCGCCGTTTCCTCACGAGTAACAAGCTCCTCGTCGATCGTAAAGCCGCATACCATCTCGTCAAGCATATTTGCCTGTACCGAAAGTTCCTGTGCAGAAGCCGCACATTCCTCGCTTGTAGCGGAGTTCGTCTGCACTACCGAAGAAATCTGATCAACGCCGGCATTGATCTGCTCTATAGCCTCAGCCTGCTCTGCGCAAGCCGTTGAGATTTCGCCTACCAGCTTTGTTGTGGCAGTTGTCGTATTGACGATTTCAGTCAGCGTCTGTGCCGTCTTGTTTGCAATCATCGTTCCGTTTTCAACAGCCTTCATCGAGTTCTTGATAAGTTCTGTCGTTGTGCTTGCCGCCTCAGCAACCTTGCCCGCAAGATTTCTTACCTCGTCCGCAACAACAGCAAATCCCTTTCCTGCGTCACCCGCTCTTGCCGCCTCTACCGCCGCATTAAGCGCAAGTATATTCGTCTGGAACGAAATATCGTCTATTGCTCTTATTATCTTTTCGATTTCGCCGGATGTTTCTCCGATTTCCTGCATAGCCCCAAGCAGACCGTTCATCTGTTCGTTGCCCGATTCAACAAGCTTTGTAGCCTGAGCCGAATTCTCAGCGGCGTTTTCCGCTCTCGCTGCGTTACGGTTGACCTTTTCCGCAACCTCGGTAAGCGATGCCGAAAGCTCCTCGACCGATGCCGCCTGCTTTGCCGCACCGCCCGAAAGACTGCCTGCCGCAGATGCCACCTGCTCAGAGCCTGTAGCAACACGCTGACCTGCCTTGCTTATTTTGTCCATCGTCTTATTAAGTGAGATCATTATAGATTCGTATGACTGCCTGATAGGCGCAAAGTCACCGAGATAAACATCAGCCGGCTTATATGTAAGATCGCCGTTTCCGAGCGTTCTGAGCATAGTGTCGATGTCGGATATGATTTCGTTTATATTCTTGCTGATAAGGTTCGTGCTTTCGCTCAGCTGAGATATTTCCTTGTCAATTTTCTTGCCGAAGTCAAGCTCCTGCTGGTGAAGATCGCCGTGCGATAACGTAACGATTCTGTCCGAACACTGCTTTACGGGCGAAATTATCTTTTTCACTATCGTTATTATAAGCAGCACCGACAGCGCAAAGCATACGACCGCTACAATCATGCCGATAACAACAGAATTATAAATGCTCTGCGTATGCTCAAACGGTGTCGCAACCATTATACAGCTCCAGCCCTCCGCATTGCTTATAGGCGCATAGCTGACATATTTTGAAACGCCATCAAGCGTAACCTCGCCGAATCCCGATTCACCCGCAATTGCCGATGAAACGCAATCAGCCATAGCCTGATATGAGCCATCCTGCGAAGCAAGACTGATATAATTCATCTGCTGCGGTATCAGTTCCGAGTCCGGATGTGCGATTATATTTCCCTTAGCGTCAACCACCATCGCATAGCCGGTATCGCCGATTGAAATCTGACCGATAACATTCGAGAATACATTCACGTCAACTGTTATACGAAGCACCGCTCTCAGCAGCCTATTTATATCGTTTGAAATTATAGGCACGGTAACGTCCATAACGACCTTACCCGTCTTTTCGTAGAAATAAGGCTCACCGACAACCGCTTTATTGGTTTCTATTACCTCACGATATGCAGGATCATCCGACCAGTTGAGAGAGTCGTCGTTAAGTCCCTTACCGTCCCTGTCCGTCATATCGACCTTGACATACATAGAATTATCTCTTGCAACAGAAATACATTTTGAACGTATCCCAGATATATCTGCAACGTCAGAAAAATCGGCGTCGGCAGAGATCTGCGTTATTGCGTTTACAACAGATTCAAGTTGATTTGAAATAGTATTCGATGCGGTATGCGCTACCTCGTCCATCTCATTCACAAGCGCCTGCTTAAGATATGTATAGCTCAGCAGTATATTGATCATGCAGACAAGCATAAGCGAACCGCCCACCGCAAGACACATCCACCTGAATATTCTGCCGGTAAGAGATTTCCTTTTCTTATGTGTATTTTCAACGTTCTCAGGAACCATTTCAGCCCCGTCATATACATTCTTGTTCTTCTTCATTCTGCTACCTCGCACAAAGGATAAACAATACGGTTTTTGACCGCCTTTTTATAGGCTTATCTTATCACATTGTGTAACTAAAGTCAAATTTAAATCACGTTTTCACATCATTTTCAACAAAACCGCCAAATAATTATCGATTTTTTTGTGGAAATGAATAAATACAAAGCAAATATATATGCCGATTTTACGATATTATCGTTCCCCGTCCCGACATCCACATCACCCCACAGCAACCGCCATTTCCGCACTATACCTCGCTCGCACCAACCCTCCCAAAACCGCACTATCCCTCGTGCTTCTTCCGTTGAATCGTAGTTATTGATTTTCTCAGCTATTTATGTTTTGTGAGGGCAAGCACGGCAAGGACAACTTAAGCGTGTGCCTCAAAAGCTTTGTACATATGCAATGACAAGTATATTGATTCGAATAGCGAACCCGAGAAGTGCTGTCCTATGAAAAGAACTATCGGTAGCTTACGATCGTATCTCACTTTTCGTTCCATTTCTGTGTCCTCACTTTCATTTTTTGTGTTTATTTTTCTGACGATAGTCATCAAATTAAAGGGTCTTAGGGAAACGGACGTCCCTAACAAGCTGATGAACTGCGAACGAAGCGCGCCACGTTCATCGTTGCTTGCTACTCTGAAATCATTATATCATTTTAGTCTTTCCCGATGTATTAACAAAGTGCGACGATTTATGTTAGCCGTTCGTTTTCACCTTATTTTCCCCCTCACCTTATATGGAAAAAATCAGCAAAACGCACCCTGTTTTTTGCAGAATTTACAGAATGTTCATAAGTATTTTTGTGAAATGTTGATATAGCAGTACAGACAAATTTTTCAAAACTCATCTTAAAAGTCTTGTAAGGCTTTCGATAATGTGGTATAATAAAAAAATATATTGACACTTGATTAAATAAAAATTTTGCGGAGGATAATATGGCTAATAAAAGCAAAGTACAATCTGTTGAACCGGATATAGCTGACTTGGTAAACGGCTGGCTGAAAAGCTATGGTCTTGACTATAAACTTGAACAAGCATCACTTAATTCGGAAATAGATAAGGCTCTTGATGAATATCATTCAAAGAGTGGTGGCAAAGGTGGTAACAGACCTGATGCTAAACTGTTGTTGAAAGATAAGTATGGGACTTTTTATCCTGTTCTTATTGAATATAAAGGTTACAAAGATAAACTCGTAAAGTTGGATACTGACGGAATCGTAGATAACAAAAAAGATAAAAATGAACCAAACTATACGAATATTAAGTCGTATGCTGTAAATGGTGCGATACATTATGCGAATGCGATTTTACACTACACAAGCTATACAAGAATCATTGCAATAGGTGTAACCGGATACAAAGATGAGTTTGGAAAACTTCAGCACGAGATTGGTGTTTATTATGTTTCAGCTGATAAAAATAATCTTGCCTTTGGTCAAAGAGTTGGAGATTATACAGACCTTTCCTTTTTAAAGCCGTCACATTTTGATGAGTTTGTAGAAAAGCTTAATGAACTCAGTCTTACTCAGGCAGAGATTGATAAACTCAAAGAAAAGCGTGAAAAAGAAATCAATATCAGTCTTGTTAAACTTAACAATGACATCTACAAAGAAGAAACAGGATTGGGAGAAAACGATAGAATATATCTTGTTGCAGCTACTATCATTGCAACGCTTGGTGCAGAGGGCGTTAAACCTCTTGAAAAATCTGATTTGGAATCTTCTACCGAAAGCGGTGAAACTGACGGAGATAAAATCATCAGAAAAATTGCATCTTTCTTGAAGAAAAAACAGTTACCGCAACAAAAGCAAGATTTGATTATCAGAACACTTTCAAACACTTTAGTTGATGAAAACAGAAACAAACCGGAAAACGGAGAAAGCCAAATAAAAAGAGTATTCTCGAAAATTGTTGATGACTTGGGTATCTACTATAAGATAGGTATTACAACAGATTTTACAGGTATGCTCTTCAATGAAATGTATAACTGGCTTGGATTTACTCAGGATAAGTTGAATGACGTTGTTCTTACCCCTTCATACGTTGCAAGGTTACTTGTAAAGCTTGCAAGAGTTGACAAAGATTCTTATGTATGGGACTTTGCAACAGGTTCGGCAGGACTTCTTGTTGCTGCAATGAATGAAATGATTGATGATGCAAAAGAAAAAATATCATCACCTGAAGAATATCAGAAAAAAGTCACAAAAATTAAAACAACTCAGCTGTTGGGTCTTGAAATTCTGCCTCAAATCTATATGCTTGCAATCTAAAATATGATTTTAATGGGCGACGGAAGTTCCAACATTTTGAATCAGGACTCTTTGAAAAATTTTGACGGAAACTATGGATTTATTTCAACGGAAGAAAAATTTCCTGCCACTGCATTTGTGCTTAATCCCCCATATTCCGCTGATGGAAATGGTATGATTTTTGTTGAAAAAGCTCTCTCAATGATGGAAAAAGGCTATGCGGCAATTATCATTCAAAATTCGGCAGGTTCGGGCAAAGCTGTCAAATATAACAAGGAAATACTGAAGCATAGTACGTTGCTTGCAAGCATTAAAATGCCGATTGACTTGTTTGTTGGCAAGTCAAGTGTTCAGACAAATATTTATGTTTTCAAGGTCGGCGAACCACATCACGCAAAGAATACAGTTAAGTTTATCGATTTCTCTAATGACGGCTACACAAGAACCAACAGAAAGAAAGCAAGTGTAAATTTAAGAGATACAGACCACGCCAAAGAACGCTATCAGGAAATTGCTGATATTGTCAGATTCGGCAAGTCAGAACTTAATATTTTCACTGAAAAGGAATATTATGAGGGTAAAATCGACCCGGAAAACGGTGCTGATTGGAATCAGTCTGCTCCAATTGACACAATCCCAACGCTTGAGGACTTCAAAAAGACCGTAAGTGATTATCTTGCTTGGGAAGTATCAACACTTTTAAAAGGTAAGAGCAGTGAGGACAACGAACGCTTGGGAAAATAAATGCCTCACTCAATGAGAAATTGGCAAGTGTTGAGTGGGGCAAATATAGGATTGATGATTTGTTTAAAATACAAACATCAGCTAAGCGATTTGATGCTAACAAAGTTAATATTATTGAAAATGGGCGGTATCCATACGTAGTAAGAACAAGTTCCAATAATGGTCAAAAAGGCTTTTTAGATGAAAATGAGAGCTTTCTCAATGCAGGAAATACCATATCGTTTGGACAAGATACTGCTACTATATTTTATCAAGAAAAGCCATATTTCACTGGAGATAAAATAAAAGTTTTAGTTCCTAAAGTTTACAAATTTAATAAGAAAAACGCCCAATTTTTTCTTGCATCTATGAATATTGCTTTTTCAAAATTTTCTTGGGGTAGCTCCAGATTTAATGTTGATGTATTAAAGGAGCAAGTTATTATGCTACCAACGAAATGTGACTCCATCGACTTTGAATTTATGGAAAGCTTTATAGAGGAGCTGGAAGCGGAGCGTATAGAGGAGCTGGAAGCGGAGCGTATAGAGGAGCTGGAAGCGTATCTTTCAGTCTCTGGACTGAAAGATACGCAACTGACAGCTGATGAGCTGTCAGCTCTGGATAAATTCAACTCAATAAAGTGGAAAAAGTTCAACCTTGAAACACTTTTTGGCAAGTCAACAAGAGGAAAACGCTTAAAAGGTGACGATAGAATAGGTGGTAATCTTCCTTTTGTTACAGCAGGAGAAACCGATGAGGGCATTTCAGCTTTTATCAGTAACGATGTAGAAATATTTTCAAGCAATACAACTACGATTGATATGTTCGGCTCGGCTAAGTATAGAAATTATAACTATGGTGCTGATGACCATATTGCTGTTGTACATACCGAAAATCTATCAAAATATGCAGCCATATTTGTAACCTCCGCTTGCCATAAATCAGCACATAACGGAGATTTTAGCTATTCAAGAAATTTTTATGCTAAAGATGCTGACAAATTATATATATCTTTACCCGTAAAAAATGAACAGCCTGATTATGAGCTAATGTCAACTCTTATCTCGGCAATACAGAAACTTGTCATTGCTGATGTTGTAAAGTTCAGCGATGAGAAAATAAAAGCTACAAAACAAGTTGTAGGATAATAAAAATCGCAAGTTATTCACTTAGTATTGAGTGATTTAACTTGCGATTATTTTTTATGTCGAATATAGCTGTTTGGGGTGAAGTATACTTATTTGGTGCCCACTTACTTTAAGATAGGTGCAAATCTGATACGGATATTCGGCATCTTCGTGATAGTCGAATAAGTGTTCAGCATCCAGTCCTCACTGCCGTCATTTACGTTCTCACCGCTTGCAGGAGGCGCAAATATCTTGAGCGTCATATCAGCTTCACCGTCAAGAGGCTTTTCAAAGAACGCCGACATGAAATCTATCGTCTTTGCGTGAGGTGCCTTGTAGAACCACTTGCCGTTTATCTCCATCATAAGATTAAGCTCTGCGTCCTCGTCCTCAAATGTGATTTCGCAGAATGTGGGGTTCTTTTCAAAGTGCAGAGGTATCTCGATACCCTCAGCGTCCTCAGAACCGCCCCAACGTAATTTTACAGGGAACTGTGCGTCACCCTCGCTTTTCATTTCGGGATAGAAATACTCATCGTGAATAATTTCCTTGTAGGTCTGCATTACAGGCTGTTCAATACCGCAGTCCGCATTGTTCGGATCCTCAATTTCAAGTCCCAGTCTGCCTCTGTCACGGAACTGATAGAATGTAAAGCCGTTGAACCAGCCCTGATCCTTGTCGTTCTTGAGCATATCGCAGAATTCCTTTACCATTTCAGCCTGCTCGTAAGGTCCCGTTACATCGCCGTCAGCGTTGAACTCGCTCATTACCATAGGCTTCTTTACTCCGCCGCAAAGCTCTCTGTAACGCTTTTCCGACAGCTTAGTAAGATTATATGTATCCGCTACCTTGCTTCTGCCGAAAGAGTTTCCGCCCTCGTCCGCTACGTCAAAAGGCCAGCCCCAGTGAAGAGCCATGTACTTGTCAACAGACCATATATCCGTTGCTCTTACAGCGTCGGCAAATTCCTTCTCCATCTCGATTTCTCCGCCCTTTTCGGGATGCTCCACACCGCCGATACAGAGAATAGTCTGTACGTTGGGCGCAAACTTCTTTATTACCTCACGGGCGTGGATATAGAAATCAGCCACCTGCTGATAGGTTGCACGCTTTGTAAACGAGAACCAGTTACCTGTAGCCTCGTGGTTGATTCTCAGCTGCATACGGCCGAATGTTGAAAGCTCCTTGCCTATCTGTTCAAGGTGCTCGTCCGTAACATTCGGATCTATCGTCATTGTAAGTATAACGTCCTGTCCATGACGTCTTACATCACGCATACAGGTGAAAGGCTCATCGTCGGTTGTTCCGCCGATACCGCCCTTATATGTAAAATAGTCGTCATAGGGATAATCCCACTGGAATGTGATCTCCTTGTCCTTGAAAGCGTTTCTCGCTCTTGCAGGCCATGTTTCGTCAAGCGGATAATAGCAATACATAAGGCTTACCGCTCTGTGAGGTCTGCCCAGCTTGTTCAGGATATAATCCTGGTTTACATACTCTCCTCTTTCACTTCCGTCGCCAAGGTCAACCGCACATTTAGCAGGACCCATGTGGATCTTCTTGATCTCGCTCATGTTAATAAACTCCTTACACAACTTTTTTCAGAAATACTGATTTTTAAGACTTATCCGTCCTTTCCGGTAATTCGCCCGTCTGCCGCTATGCACCGCTCACAGACAGCTTACCGGAATAATTTTGTGAAAACCTGCGTTTTCACCGAATAAATTGAGTATATCATAAAATGAAAACGATTTCAAGGCTTTACAAAAAAATTTTTTTGGTATATAATAAAGCAGTATTGCAAAATTGAAAGGAACGGTAACCTATGTTAGAATATGATGAACTCAAAGTTGAGTTCGAGGGCTATGAGCCTGAGCTTAAAGAGCTTGCCGGCGCACTTGACCTTGATAATCTCAAAGCAGAAATAGTAAAGCTCGAAGAACAGAGCGCACAGCCTGATTTCTGGAACGATGTAGAAAATTCTCAGAAAATTTCTCAGAAAATAGGCGAAGATAAGAATATAGTACAGAGCTACGAAAAGCTCCGTGAAAGCTATGACGATGTAATGACAATGCTCGAGCTTGCTCAGGAAGAAGATGACGAATCTATGCTTCCCGAGATACAGGAGCTTGCAAAGCATTTCAGAACAGAGCTTGAATCGCAGAAGCTCGCTACCCTTCTCTCAGGCGAATTTGACCATAATAATGCGATTCTCACATTCCACGCAGGTGCAGGCGGTACAGAGGCTCAGGACTGGGTCGAGATGCTTTACCGTATGTACAATCACTGGGCAGAACAGCACGGTATGAAGGTAACCGTACTCGACTACCTTGACGGTGAAGAAGCAGGCATAAAGAGCGCCAGCATACTGGTTGAGGGCAGAAACGCTTACGGCTATCTGAAGAGCGAAAACGGCGTACACAGACTTGTCCGTGTATCTCCCTTTGACAGCTCCGGACGCCGCCACACCAGCTTTGCTTCCGTTGAAGTAATGCCTGAAATCAATGAAGATATTGACATTGAGATAAGCGAAGACGAGATTAAGATGGACGTTTACCGTGCAAGCGGTGCAGGCGGTCAGAAGGTCAACAAGACATCCTCCGCTGTTCGTATCACGCATATCCCCACAGGCATCGTGTGCGCCTGCCAGACAGAGCGTTCACAGCATCAGAACAGAGAATACGCTATGCGTATGCTGAAGTCAAAGCTGCTTGAGATCAAGGAAAGAGAACACCTCGACAAGATTTCCGACATCAAGGGCGAACAGCTTCAGATCGCATGGGGCGCACAGATACGCTCCTATGTATTCATGCCCTACACAATGGTAAAGGATCACCGCACAGGCTACGAAATGGGCAACATCGGCGCAGTTATGGACGGCGACCTTGACGGCTTTATAAACGCTTATTTAAAGGCACTCAGCTTAGGACAGATATAATGAAAAAGAACGACATCGTTGAAATTGAGATAACGGCTCTTTCAAGCGAATGTTCCGGTATAGGCAAGAAGGACGGCATGGTTATTTTCGTGCCGTTTTCTGCTATAGGGGACAAGCTTAAAGTAAAGATACTGAAAGTAAACAAAACCTACTGCTACGGCAAGATAGAGAGGATCATCACGCCCTCTCCCGACAGGGTCACTCCCGACTGCCCCGTTTACACTAAGTGCGGCGGATGTTCTCTGCGGCATATTAGCTACGAGGCTCAACTCAGAGCCAAAGAGCAGTTCGTAAAGGACGCTTTTACCAGAATAGGCGGTCTTTCGCCCGAATTTTTGCCGATAATCCGCAACACCAATATAAACGGCTACCGCAACAAGCTACAGATACCCATAGGCACCGATAAGGACGGAAATCTTATCGCAGGCTTCTATGCCTTCCACTCGCACAGAATCGTTCCTTGTGAAAAGTGCCTTTTACAGCCCGACATTTTTTCGAAAATCACCGCCGACTTTCTGAAAATTTCAACCGGGCTTAATCTGACCGCTTACGATGAAACTACGCACAAAGGTATATTGCGTCATTTATATTTAAGGAAAGGTTATTACAGCGGAGAAATATGTCTTTGTATAGTAGTAGCAAAAAATGTTCCGGAAATTAAAATTCTCTCGGACAAACTTCTTGAAAAATACCCCGAGATAGTAAGTTCTGTAATCAATGTAAATAACAGGGATACTAACGTAATTTTAGGCGATGAAGAGATAGTATTGACATCAAAAAACTACATTTGTGACATCATGTGCAAAAACGCCGTAAACATAGCTCCGAAGGCGTTTTATCAGGTTAATACACCCTGTGCGGAACAGCTTTATTCATCAGCCTGTGATTTTGCGGAGCCGAAGGGCAAAACGGTGCTTGATTTGTACTGCGGAGCAGGCACGATCGGGCTTTCAATGGCACGCACGGCAAAGAAGATAATCGGCGTCGAGATCGTCCCCGAGGCAATCGAAAACGCAAAGCAGAACGCCCTCGCAAACGACATAACAAACTGCGAGTTCATCTGTGCCGATGCCGCCGAAGCCGCACGGATACTGCATTCACGCAGCCTCCGCCCCGACGTGATAATGGTCGACCCTCCCCGCAAAGGCTGCGGCAGGGACGCCTGCGAGCAGATAGCCGCCTTCTCCGCCCCCCGCATCGTCATGGTTTCCTGCAACGCCGCCACCGCCGCCCGTGACTGCGCCTGTTTCGCCGAGCTCGGCTACTCCACCGACAAGTGCGTTGCAGTGGATATGTTCAGTGGTACGAACCATGTTGAGACGGTAGTACTGCTTTCCCACAAAAAGCCAGACGGACATATCAACGTAAAAGTTGAGTTTGGCGAGGGTGAGGGAAAAGTTCCGCTTGATAATATCGCTAAAAGAGCCTAAGAATATAAGCCCAAAGAACGAGTGACCTACAAAATGATAAAGGAGTACTAGAAGCTAAGCTTGGCAAAAATCAAAATGTTACGCTACCTGTCTTGTTGTCGATATGTGAATATTTGAAATGTGACTTTGGCGATATTATGGAAGCTGTGCCGGAAATTAAGGAGCAATAAAATGAGTGAACAAATTTTAATAGTAGACGATGAAAAAGAGATAGCCGATTTAATTGAGGTATATCTAAAAAATGACGGATACACGGTACATAAATTCTATAATGGTATGGACGCTCTCAAATGTATTGAGTCACAAAATTTGGATTTGGCAATTTTAGATGTAATGCTTCCAGATATTGATGGATTTCGTATTTGTCAGAAAATCAGAGAACAGTATTATTATCCTATTATAATGCTGACGGCAAAAGTTGAGGATACTGATAAAATTATGGGACTTACCATCGGAGCTGATGATTACATTACAAAACCATTCAACCCTTTGGAGGTTGTCGCAAGAGTAAAAACACAGCTTCGCCGTTATGTTCGTTATAATAATGCTACTAATGTAGAGGAAAAAGATGCTCCGATTACAGAATATGATGTAAGAGGACTTATTATAAACAAGAATACTCACAAATGTACTTTGTATGGAAAAGAGGTTACTTTGACACCTATTGAGTTTTCTATCCTCTGGTACTTGTGTGAGAACAGAGGAAAAGTTATTTCGTCTGAGGAATTGTTTGAAAATATTTGGGGTGAGAAATTCCTTGATAACAATAATACTGTTATGGCTCATATCGGAAGATTGAGGGAAAAGCTTAATGAGCCTGCAAAAAAACCGAAATTTATAAAAACTGTGTGGGGAGTGGGATATACCATTGAAAAATAAAAGAAATAGCGAAAGAGATGATTATCGTCTTCTTAAAAACAAATTATTGATTAGAATTTTTGGAATGTTGTTTTTTGCGTTTGCTTTTTTAGCAGCCTTCTACTCTCTATTTTTAAAAGGGCACATAGCAGACACTTTTGTGGGTTTTTTGGATAATTTTGTCTACCATGATTATGACCGAGCTTATAATGTATATTCAATATATATTAGAGATTATATGAGTCTTTTCTTCGTAGTGCTTTCCTTACTGTTATTTGCAATTATTTTGCGCTTTTATCTAAATGAATTTTCCAAGTATTTCAAAGAAATTAACCGTAGTATAGATGCTCTGATAGAAGAAAATTCAGGAGATATTGTTTTGCCTTCTGAATTAACTGCAATCGAAAAGAAAATCAATCATATTAAGCATACTCTTGAACAACGAAAACTGGCAGCAGAGCTTTCAGAACAGCGGAAAAATGACCTTGTTGTTTATCTTGCCCACGATTTGAAAACCCCACTCACCTCAGTAATTGGGTATTTAACTTTACTGCGGGACGAAAACAAAATTTCCGAAGAATTAAGAGAAAAGTATTTGTCAATTTCTTTGGAAAAAGCAGAACATCTTGAGGATTTAATTAACGAATTTTTTGAAATCACGCGGTTTAATCTTTCTAATATCACTCTTGAGTACAGCAGGGTCAATTTGACCCGTATGCTTGAACAACTTACATACGAGTTCAAACCAATGCTTTTAGAGAAGAATTTAAAATGTGAGCTTGAAATAGCCCCAGACACTATGATAAAGTGCGATGTCAATAAGATGCAGCGCGATTTGATAATCTGATGAGAAATGCAGTGAATTATAGCTTTGATGACAGCACGATTCATATTGCTGTAAAACAAAACGGTGAAAATTTGTGTATTCAGTTTACCAATTGCGGCAATACCATTCCAAAAGAAAAGCTTGTACGCATTTTTGAACAGTTTTATCGTCTTGATGTTGCACGAAGTTCCAGAAGCGGAGGTGCAGGATTGGGTCTTGCAGTTGCAAAAGAAATCGTTGAGCTTCATAACGGAACAATTACCGCAAAAAGTGAAAATGAGCAAATCGAATTTACAGTCACTCTTCCGCTCCTGTAGGAAAATCGTAAGAAATTCCGCAGGAAAACATAGGAAACTCTTGTGGGGAAACGAAAAAAAAGCACGCTTGCTTTTGGTACACTTACAGTATCAAAAGCAAGCGTGCTTTTTTAGCTTATCAGGGAGGAAAAACGATGTCAACTCATACCCAACAAACCAAGAAACGCCGTCCCTACTTATTTATCTGCATCCTGATTTTACTGATAGCATTAGCCGGCATCTTTGTTCAGCGTTTTGCAGGGACAGATATATACAACAAGGCATCATTGCCTTCCATTGATTTTGGTAATGAAAATGAAGCAGATGGAGAATGGTGCTTGATACTGGTGAATAAATGGCATCCCCTTGAAACTGAGAATGAAATCGATTTAACAGAACTATCAAACGGACAATGCGTGGACAGCAGAATATACCCTCAGCTTCAGAAAATGTTTGATGATATGAGGGATGATGGTGTATATCCTGTTGTTGCCTCCGGCTACAGAACAGAGCAGGAGCAACAGCAAATATACGATGAATCAATGGCGGAGTATATCGAAAAAGGATATTCTGAATCCGACGCAAAAACAGAAACAGAACGCTGGGTTGCTATTCCGGGAACAAGTGAACATCAACTTGGTCTTGGCGTTGATATAAATGCTGATGGCATAAATTCATATGGTTATGAGGTTTATAACTGGCTCGCTCAAAATGCCTATCGCTATGGGTTTATATATCGCTATCCAGAGAATAAAGTTGCAATCACAGGTATAGCCAACGAGCCATGGCATTACCGATATGTCGGTGTTAATGCGGCTACCGAAATATACAAACGAGGAATATGCCTTGAAGAATATCTGGGAGAAACAAACTAAGAGGGTGAATTTATGAAAAGAAAAAGACTGACACAGGTGTTTCCCTTTTTACTTCCTATCCGTAAATGGCAAAGGAAAAAACTGTTCTATTTAGAAATGCTGATAGACGGAAACAAATACGTCAAAAATAAATCTGAGGCACTATTGCCTAATACGGTATTTGAAACTTCATCACTTATGATGAATGAAAACAGTGGATTTGATATGAAATATCAAATTAACAAGGTACATAATCTTAAACTTGCCGCAAGAACAATCAATAAGGTGATTATTGAGCCAAATGAAACATTTTCTTTTTGGCAGCTTGTACGGTGGGCAGACCACCACGAGAAATATAAGGACGGATTAAACCTTGTTAAGCAAGTCTTTATTGAATTGCAACTAAAAAGAAGTAATTCTGTTTAAAAAAGAAAAATGATGAAATAACTATCCGTTCAAGTGCCGCAGACAGACAAATGGTTGCTGTCTGCGGCGGTTTATTTACTGTCATATTTACACATAGATAAGCATCCGTTTACCTCTTTGAATCCGACTTTGCTGTACAGCTTATACGAAATGCTGTTTCTTTTTGTTTCTAAAGAAAACACGGCATTTTCAAACAGATTGAAAAATTCGTTCATCATAACAGTTCCATAGCCTTTATTTTGATATTCAGGTGCAATGGCAACCGTATCAATTTTGATATTCCTTGATAATATTCCGGGAATCTCACAGGCTGTCAGGAAGCCGACTATAACATCTTTTTCAATCAACGTATACATAAAACAATTTTCTATTTTTGTAAACCGTTCAAGATACTCTGCAACCGCTTTGCTGTACAAATCTCCGATTGGTCCTTTTTTGCCGAAAGCGTCAAGATATATATGTGTACAATCGTAAATAGCGTTTTGCCTTGCCGTAACCAGTTCTGCCATCAAATCTCCCTTTCATAACATAATAAGATATGTTCATTATAAACAGGCAAAAATCTTTTGTCAAGAAACATCTTTTACATCATAGCCTTATTGACAAATTCCTGCCCCCGTACTATAATCAAAGTAAATAAACGGCAATTCTTAATCGTAAGCAAGCCGCAATACAGGAGGATAAAAAATGGCTAAAAGCAAGTACGCAGGCACACAGACCGAAAAAAATCTTCAGGAAGCGTTTGCAGGAGAATCTCAGGCAAGAAACAAGTATACATATTTTGCATCCGTAGCGAAAAAAGAGGGCTATGAGCAGATGTCCGCCCTTTTCCTAAAAACTGCGGATAACGAAAAGGAACACGCTAAGATGTGGTTCAAGGAGCTTGCAGGAATAGGCGATACAAAGGCAAACCTTGAGGCTGCCGCAGACGGCGAAAACTACGAATGGACAGATATGTACGAAAACTTCGCCAAGACAGCAGAGGAAGAGGGATTTCCTGAGCTTGCCGCTAAGTTCAGGGCGGTAGGCGAGATTGAAAAGCACCACGAGGAAAGATACCGTGCGCTGTTAAAGAACATAGAAACCGCACAGGTATTTGAAAAGAGCGAAGTCAAGGTATGGGAGTGCCGCAACTGCGGTCATATCGTAGTAGGCACAAAGGCTCCCGATATATGTCCCGTATGTAATCATCCGCAGAGTTACTTTGAAATACACGCTGAGAATTATTGACGGGAGTATCAAACCGCATTTAAACAGGCAGGGCTTCTGTTGACGGCATATAAAGACCGCCGGCGGAGGCTTTGTTTTTAACCGCTGTATATAAAAGGAGCATATTATGAAAAACTACAACCGGGCGGTACTCGGTACGGGCGTTATAGCCAATGAAACAGCCCCGCAATGCTAAAAACGGAAGAAATCTGTTTGCCGTAGGTAACAGGACGCACGGCAAGGCTGTGGCTTTTGCAGAAAAATATAATATCGGCAAGGTGTATGACAGCTATGATGAAATGTTCACCGACCCCGATGTCGATATAATCTACATCACCACTCCACACAACACGCATTACGGCTTTATAAGGAGCATATTATGAAAAACTACAACTGGGCGGTACTCGGCACGGGCGTTATCGCAAACGAAACAGCCGCCACTTTGCAGAAAAACGGAAGAAATCTGTTTGCCGTAGGTAACAGGACGCACGGCAAGGCTGTGGCTTTTGCAGAAAAATATAATATCGGCAAGGTGTATGACAGCTATGATGAAATGTTCACCGACCCCGATGTCGATATAATCTACATCACCACTCCGCATAACACGCATTACGGCTTTATGAAGAAAGCAATTTTAAACAAAAAGCATATTCTTGTTGAAAAGTCGATAACATTGAACAGTGACGAACTCGGTGAGCTTATTACACTCGCAGAACAAAATAACGTTATAATCGGTGAAGCAATGACGGTTTATCATATGCCGATATATAAAAAGCTGAATGAAATTCTGAAAAGCGGCACACTCGGCAGAGTGAATCTTATCACAATGAATTTCGGCAGTTTCAAGGAATACGATATGAAAAACCGCTTTTTCAACAGAAGCCTTGCAGGCGGTGCGATGCTTGATATAGGCGTGTATGCCTTGTCTGTTATCCGTTGGTTTTTCGATTCAAAGCCGGATAATATACTGTCACAGCTTAAAACCGCACCGACGGGAGTTGACGAACAGGCGAGCCTTTTACTGTCGGATAAGGAGGGGCAGATGGCAACCGTTATGCTGTCGCTCCATTCAAAACAGCCCAAGCGTGCGATGATTTCCTGCGAAAACGGCTATATCGAAATCATGGAATATCCGAGAGCGTGGGAAGCAAAAATAACCTATACGGACGGCAGGACGGAGCTTGTCAGCACAGGTGAAAATTCCGATGCGCTTTACTATGAAATAACCGATATGGAAAAGGCGGTAAACGGCGACAAAAACGTAATGTGCCTTGACTACACCGCCGATGTTATGAAGATAATGACAAGGTTCCGGCAGGAACACGGCATTATATATCCGGAGGAAGAATAAATGGACAGATGTGAAAAGCTGCGGGATAATCTGTACGGTGTCGAATTGCTGACAGGTTCAATTACACCCGTAAAGGAACATATTGCGCAGATATTCTATATTGTAAACAACACCGATAACAGCGAATTTATCGGAAACGAGGCGTTGCAGATGATAACTCAGTTCGGTAAAACCGAGTACAATTTCTGCGGCAGACACAGCGAATTATGGCAGAGAATATTTAACGATACCGCACTTAAAATTTATCCGACAGACAGCGAAAAGGTCATTACCCGTAAGTATGAAAGCACGGAGAAATTTGCGGATGAACTGAGCTTGGTATTACAGGAGAGATACTTTGTTCCGACCGACTTTTATCTTATTTATGACGATGAGAAAATGTATAGGCAGGTTGTGGGAATGACGGAATGATAAACAGCATGAAATTATGCGGTAAATTTTGCCTTGACTATTTTTATTCAAGGTGATATAATCTGTAACGCAAAATTGCAATGTATTATTTGAAGGAGCGATTTTAATGAAAGTATTGATGCTCAACGGCAGTCCGAAGGCGAACGGCAATACCAGTGCCGCACTGCTTGAAGTAGGCAGGACGCTTGAAAACGAAGGCATTTCATATGAGATATTCCAGATGGGCGGAAAGCCCGTCAGAGATTGCATAGGCTGCGGGCAGTGCAGTGAAAAAGGCTGTGCTTTCAACGATGACGATGTTAATGAGTTTATAGCAAAAGCTAAAGAAGCGGACGGATTTGTGTTCGGTACACCGGTATATTATGCTCACCCGAGCGGACGTATCCTGTCATTCCTTGACAGAGCATTCTACGCAGGCGGTGCGGCTTTCAGATTCAAGCCCGGTGCATCGGTTGCGGTTGCAAGACGAGGAGGCAGTTCAGCATCGTTCGATTGCCTGAACAAGTATTTCGGCATAGCACAGATGCCTGTTGTCGGCTCTACCTACTGGAACATGGTATACGGCAGAGTACCCGGTGAAGCCGAGCAGGATCTTGAGGGTATGCAGACAATGCAGAACCTTGCAAAGAACATGGCGTGGATGATGAAGTGCTTTGAGCTTGGCAGAAAGAACGGCATTGCACTGCCCGATACAAGTGCGGTTGTAAGGACGGATTTTATAAGATAACTTAATATTCATAATGTAATAATAAAAGGGCTGAACTGCTTAGTTGCAATTCAGCCCTTTTATTATTCTCTTACTCTCAGCTCTCTGAATGCGACAGCGGCCGCCGCACCGACGTTGAGCGAATCGACACCGTGATACATCGGTATCTTTACCGTATAATCACAGCCGTCTATAGTCTTCTGCGACAGTCCGTAGCCCTCAGAGCCGAGTATTATAGCGAGCCGCTGCTCGCTCTGAAGCGTCTTGTCATCAATACTTACCGAGTTATCCGTGAGTGCCATTGCCGCTGTTTTAAAGCCCAGCGAATTAAGATATGCGGGGCCGTGCGATTGCCACCAATGCTCATCCTCTCCGATATATCCCCACGGGATAAGAAATACCGTTCCCATACTTACTCTTATGGCTCTCCTGCAAAGAGGGTCACAGCAGGACGGGGTTATCAGCACAGCGTCTATGCCGAGTGCCGCCGCAGAGCGAATTATTGCTCCTGTGTTGCTGACATCGGCTATATTTTCGAGTACGGCAATCCTTCGTGCGTTTCTGCAAAGCTCCTCTGCCCTTTTCGGCGCAGGACGCTCCATAGCGCACAGCATTCCCCGTGTCAGCTCATAGCCTGTAAGCCCGGACATTATCTTACTGTCGGCAGTATATACCGTAATATCACCGCACCGCTCTATTATGCCGTTTGCACGGTCATTGATATACTTTCTGTCTGTGAGCATTGAAATCGGCTTACAGCCTGCGTCAAGGGCTACTTCTATAACCGTCTGACTTTCGGCTATGAATATTCCGTGTTCATACTCGTACACCTTGCGAAGCCGTGCATCTGTCAGGTGAGTGTATATTTCAAGCTCGGGTATATTTATATCGGCAACATCTATTATTTCAGCCATATTGTTTATTATTTCCTTTCGGGCGGACTTTTTCGTATTGCAAATAATATCGAAAAGTGATAGAATATTATCACAGCGCATCCGCTTGTCGCACTGAATATTATAGCGTATCGGGCGGATGTTGTCAAATATGGCGGTACTAAAAATATATTACGAAAAGACGGCAGGTATGGATTACTTATACAAAATCACGGTAGAAATAGATAATGAAAAAGTGCTGAGCTTACAGCAACACGATTTGGATGCGGTATATAAGACAGTAAGAGAAGCGTTTGCAGGGTGTAATTTTAAAGAAGTGCCGACAGATAATAAGCGGCTTGCTTTTGTTATCGGGGACGGTAACGATTCTTTCAGCGAAGTCGGAATCGTGGCGAATGCGCTTCACGACAGCTGGCTTGGCAAGTACCTGAAAAAGATGGAATGGTACGATATGAGCGATGGCAGCACTGAGGATATGCTCAGAGAAATACAAGAATTTGACAACGAATACGGCAAATAAATTTAACGGAGAACATTATGAAAACAGGACTTGTGCTTGAAGGCGGCGCTATGCGTGGAATGTACACGGCAGGCGCACTTGACGTACTTCTTGAAAACGATATAAATTTTGACGGGATAATAGGAACATCAGCAGGTGCGGTGTTCGGAGTGAATTTCCTGTCAAGGCAGGACGGCAGGGTCATCCGCTACAACTGCCGCTTCAACGGCGACAGGAACTACATGGGGATAAAGCCGTTACTTAAAAGCGGTGACTTTTTCAACACGGAATATGCCTATTACAAAGTGCCGAACGAGCTTGACAAATTCGACGATGAAACCTATATAAATTCCGGTGTGCCTTTTTATGCAACGGTGACCGATGTAAAAACGGGAAAGCCGGAGTATCTGAAGGTTGAAAGCGTACTTTGGGATATGGAAATGCTCCGTGCTTCTGCTTCGATGCCGTTTATATCAAAGCCTGTTATAATCGGCGGCAGAGCGTATCTTGACGGAGGAATTTCCGACAGCATACCGTTTGAGCATTTTTCCGAAATGGGATACAAAAAACAGGTGGTAATCCTCACCCGTGATATGAACTACCGCAAAAAGCCGATGAACAAACTGCTGATACGCTCGTTCTACGGTAAATTTCCCGACTTGTGCAAGGCGCTTGAAAACCGTCACAATGTCTACAACGAAAGCATAGACAAGCTATGCGAACTTGAACAAAGCGGCAAGGTGTTTATTATCCGTCCCTCTGAGCCGATAACGATAAGCAGAACGGAGAGAAATCCCGACAGGCTGAAAAGCGTTTATGAGCTTGGAAGGAAGGATATGGAAATGTATCTTGAGGGTCTTGAAAAATTTTTGGAGAAAGAACAGGAGATATAAATGGCAAACAAGAAATGTCCCGTTGCAAAAAAGTGCAGTGGCTGTCAGCTGTCTAATATGACATACGAACAACAACTTGAATGGAAGCAAAAGGATACCGAAAAGCTGCTCGGCAGCTTCGGCAAGGTATCTAAAATTATAGGTGCGGACGATCCGTATAACTACAGAAACAAGGTGCAGGCGGTATTCCGCTCTGACAGAAACGGCAGGATAATCTCCGGCGTGTATCAGTCATCCAGAAACGGCATTGTCGGAATTGACAGCTGTATGCTTGACGATAAACGTGCGGACGAGATAATAGTAGGCATAAGAGATCTGCTCAAATCGTTCAAATTACATCCGTATGACGAGGGTGCGGAGCGTGGCTTTTTACGTCATGTGCTTGTCCGTGTCGGAAAGAATACCGGAGAAATACTGGTTACTCTTGTCGGCGGAAACTCAATGTTCCCTAAAAAGCACGACTTTGTGAAAGCGCTTGTAAAGCGGTTCCCGGATATTACGACTGTGACATTCTCGGTAAACCGCACTCCCGAAATGCTTCTTCTCGGAGAAAATAACGAGGTGCTTTACGGCGATGGATACATTACGGATATTCTTTGCGGAAAAAGATTCAGAATATCTCCGCACTCGTTCTATCAGATAAATCACGCACAGACCGAAAAGCTGTACGACTACGCTATAAAGGCGGCGAAGCTCACGAAGAAGGACGTTCTGCTTGATGCATACAGCGGAATAGGCACGATAGGCATAATAGCCTCTGACTATGTAAAGCAGGTACAGGGCATCGAATACAACGCATCAGCCGTCCGTGACGCAGTAAAGAACTGTCACGAAAACGGGCTTACCCGCAACATTGCTTTTAACCGTGGCGATGCAGGCGAATTTCTTGAGAAGAAGGCAAAGCTCGGCACGCATTATGACGCAGTGATCCTCGACCCTGCAAGAACGGGAGCGGACAGGAAGTTTTTAAACTCGCTTTTGAAAATCGCACCGGAAAGAATAGTTTATATTTCCTGCAATCCGGCTACGCAGGCAAGGGATCTGAAAACGCTAACGAAAAAATACACAGTGACCGATATTCAGCCGTTTGATATGTTCCCGCATACAAGGCATGTGGAGTGCGTGGTTTCGATGTCACGCAAGGCGGAGTAAATCGGGATATGTGGCTTAACGGTGCGGTTTGTGAGTATTGGACAGACTACACTGTTTTGGTGGAATATGGTGATTTGGCGTATAGGGTAATATGTCTGCGGTGACAGCAGTTTCGCAGCGATACACGGGGTGTGGGTCGGGTGTGCGGAAGTGGTGTGATGGTGGGAGAAAATGATGTTTTCCATTTATAACACAATTAACATTTAAATCCATACGATCGGATTTGCTTTAGTAATATAGGTAAGTTTAAAACAAAAGTTAACCGTTAATTATAAGGAGGAATTAAGTGATGAATAAGGCAATTAACGAACTAAACCTCGGCTTTTCTGACGCTCAAAATTATCTTCAAAGAGGAAACAAACAAATGCTTTCAAGCGTTTTTGTAAAAAACTCGTATTTAGAAGATTTGCTTCAGCCGCATATTTATTATTTACTCGGTGAAAAAGGAACAGGGAAAACTGCATACGCTTCCTATTTAAGCAACTCTGAGTATAAAGGAAATAAATCATTACTTAAATTTATCAATGGCACCGATTATGAAAAATTTTACGAGTTAAGAAAAAGCAAACAAATTGACATAAGCGGTTATGTCGATATTTGGAAAACGATCATTCTACTGCTTATTGCCAAAAGTATTACGGAAAATGATAAAGTTGTAGCTTTATTTAATAAAAGTAATATCGGCGATTTAATATCAGCAATAGATGAATATTATGAAAAAGCATTTTCTCCAGAAATTGTGAATGCATTGAAAATTGTAGACAAAAGCGATTTAGCAGCGAAAATACTTTCCAACCATATTCAGGCTGGGGCAAATCAGGAAACAACTACAGAGTTCTGTGAACAACGTTTGCAAATGAATCTTTATTACATTTGCCAACAGTTTTCCAAATCCTTTGAAAAGTTAAAACTAACCAAAAATATAATTTTATTTATTGATGGAATTGATGTTCGTCCGAAACAAATCCCTTATAATGAGTATCTTGATTGCATAAAAGGACTCTCAAACGCCTGTTGGTCGCTAAACACTGAATTGTTTGCTAATGTTAGAGATTCTAAAGGGCAAATTAAGATTGTCCTTTTATTGCGCCCAGATATTTTTAACGCCCTTAATATGCAAAATGCGACGAATAAACTTGTAGACAACTCAGTTTTCTTGGAATGGAGAACCACTTATAAAGACTACCCCTCTTCCAATCTTTTTAAAATGGCTAATAAACTATTATGCTATGGTCAAACGAATATCAATAATATATGGGATAAATATTTTGACTGGGAGCTCAGGTCATCAAATCCTAATGAACGCAAATTCGACACCGCATTTATGGATTTTTTAAAAATTTCACTGAGTAGGCCTCGAGATATCCAAAGAATTCTAAAAATACAACAAGATATCATGAAACGAAGGGATTTAGGCAGTGAAACCAAATTTAGCTATTCCATCTATAATAGCGATGAATTTCAGAACCTTTATTCAGAGTATTTTCTTGGTTCACTCAAGGATCAGCTTGCCTTTTATTATTCAGAAGATGACTTTAACCTTTTCAAAAAGTTTTTTGACTATTTTTCGGATCCTGAGTTTACATTTGAAAAATACAAAGAAAAATATCAGAAATATACCGATTACATTCTAGATAATGCAAATGATATTCCTGCTTTTGTTGAAGACCCTAAATTGTTCTTGCAATTATTATATGATAGCAATGTTATCACAGCTATTGAGAACGGTGGAAAGTATTTTCACTTCTCGTATAGAGAAAAAAATTCTACCAATATCGCACCAGAAGTTCCATATGATAACAGCATATCATATCGCTTTCACTATGGACTTTACAAAAAAACGAATATGGGAAGATACTAACATACAAACTACGGTTCGCTCATTCCTGCCAAACTTATATCAGCATCTCAATCCTAACCCCCGACTTCAGTTCCACAGAAAATCTATCGTCCCAGACGACAATCTCCTTAAGCCACCGCCGGGCAAGGCTCTCGTCAAATTCGGTAAGCTCAGAATCCTGCTGCTCTATGAACTCATTCAGCTCGTTGATACGCTTGACCTGTTCGTTACGGACGGCGGTGTCGGTGAAGTTCTTCTGTTTCATCTCACGAAGTCGGAATATCTCATCGGCGATGTCGTTGTAGTCCTCCTTGCGGGAAACGTGAAACAAGTCCCTGAGAAATTTCTGCACCGTAAATTTCTTTGAGGGTATCTTCAATGTCACGCCGGGACATTTCCTTTGCATACATTGCCATGATCTTCTACTCAATTTCATCTGTATGAGTCTGTCTTTTTTCAATGACTTTAGGCTCAAATTCACCATTGCGGTCACGGGGTACGGATATTTCGCATTCGCCGTAATCGCTGGTGATAGTTTTTTGCCATAGCCGTTACTTTGTTGCCCCCAAGTGCGGCGTCCATGCCGCACTTGGGGGCAACTGTGCAAACATCATGTTTGCGACTGTTGCCGGAATTGTTGCTGAGAACAGAGTTTTTCTCATAGCCGAGATGTTAGTTCATCTCAGCTTCAAGCATCTGTTCGATCGTTCCTGCAAACAGCTTTTTCAGTTTTACCTGAATATCTCCTGTGCTTTCACAGTCTGCCATCAGAAGCTGAACGAGCTCCTTTTCGCTTAATCCGTGATTTCTGTTTTTCATACCAATTTACCTCTAATTTTCTTTATGGTCATTATTGGCATTTACACAGTTTATTATTCAGACTCTCTATGCCGCCCATCAGGGCGGCATTTCTGCTTGTAGAAAAAGTATGTTTGTTTATAAAATGAAGCGCTGCACAGTTCAGTTTATATCTCCCCGAACTCCTCCAGTCTCTGCATAATTTCCTTGCTTCTGTCGACAAACAGCAGAGCCTTGTTATGCTCGTAATACTCCTTACATCCAAACTCGGAAATAAATCTTGCCGTGTAGCTGTTTGCGGTAAGCTCGGTTACAAGTATCAGCATTTCCTGTCCGTCGGTGTACACTTCATTGCAGATAATAAATGCGTTTGACATCTTATCCCGTGCCGTTTTCGCCGAAATTTTAAGCTCAGACACAAGATTGTCATATCTGCTCCTGATATCCGCAAACGCCGTTTTTCCGTCCTTGCCGACTGTGAGAGCAGTCATATTCTCAAGCTGTGATATTGCTCTTGCGAGCGTTTTCTGACGTGATACGGAAATGCTTGACGACTGCTTGCCGTTTTCAAGCTCATTTTTCTTTACCGCTATAAGCTCATTCATCAGCTTTTCTGCGGAAATATCGCTGTCATGCGTTCTCAGTTTGAATTCTTTCAGCGTTACAAGCGTTTCACGGAGCATATCCTCGCCGTCTGTTACCTGCTTTGCCGATGCCGTAACACTGTCAAGGATAAGTCCGAGCAGGGATAAACGCTCGTCAAACTTTGCGTTTTTAGCCCTGTCTTTTATGCTGTCACTTGCATTGCCGCTGAGTATCTCGTCTATCTGATAGTCGCTCCTGTACTTATTGAACAGGTCGTAATATGCCGCAAAGCTTCTCGCTGTCCTGTCGTGCTGTATGTACTGACGAATAAGCTTTATGTCGACCTTGATATTATTTTTCTCATACAGGGTTATCATCTGCGACAGGTCTTCCCAACCTCTCGCCGTAACGAACGATTTTCCGTCAACCGTACTTTCTATGCGGTAAAAATCCGCTTTCTTAATTTCAAGATAGGTAAGCACAGAGGCATGAACGCCCGCCTTGTAAGCGTATTCTTTCCACGCTGTAAAATCAGGCTCGATGTCAATTCTTTTCAGTCTGTCCCACGTTACAATGTCAAACTCACGGACGGAATTATTGTATTCGGGAGGATTTCCCGCAGTGACTATTATCCAGCCGTCAGGCACTCTGTGTCTGCCGAAAACCTTGTATTGCAGGAACTGGAGCATAATCGGGGCGAGCGTTTCTGATACGCAATTTATCTCATCAAGGAACAGTATTCCCTCTTTTACACCCGTATTTTCCATAAGGTCATACACTGCCGAGATGATTTCCGACATAGTGTACTCCGACACGTCATATTCCTTACCGCCGTAATTCTTGTGTACAATGAACGGCAGTCCGAGTGCGGATTGCCTTGTGTGGTGCGTCATAGAGTACGACAGCAGACCTACCCCCATTTCCGACGCTACCTGCTCCATTATCGCAGTCTTGCCTATTCCGGGAGGTCCCATCAGAAATACAGGGCGCTGTTTTTCAACAGGAATCGCATAGCCGCCCGTTTCGTCCTTTGTGAAATATGCCGTCATAGCATTCTTTATCTGTTCTTTTGCTTCTTTTATATTCATACTCTGCTCCTTTAGATCTCATCCGACGGAAGAACAAGCTTTATCGCCCACGGCGGAACATCGGGATTATTGTACTCATCGTCTATGAATACAAATGCCGTTTCATACGGCGGTTTTCTTGCGGGAAAATCCCCGTATCCGTCTGTAAGATATATAAGCCCCTTGAGATTTGTAAACTCTTTGCTTTGTATCAGCTTATCAACATAAGCGAATACCGGGCGGAAATCCGTACCGCCGAATCCGTGCAATTTCATTGCAGCAAGATAATCGTCAAACTCTTCCTGCGAGGTTATCTTTCTGTCCTCCTGTATGCCCGTGTCGCACTGGATAATATGAAGATTTATCTTTGTGAAAAAGCTTTCCTCATTTTTGAGGATATTGTACGTCTTCTGAATGAATTTCTGTACAAGCTCGCCTGATACCGAGCCCGATGTATCGATTGCTATAACAAATTCCTTTATTCGCTTTACTTCCTTGTATTCAAGCGGTTCTATAAGCGGCATACGCTCATATAATTTCAGTCCGTAGGTGTAGAAGATATAATCAAACTCATCATCGTTTACACGCATTGCTTCTCCCATTACAGAGAATTTTTTCAGAAATTGCGTATAGTCGTATTTCTCACGGTTGACGGCGTTCAGATTCTGAATGAAGCTGCCCCTTGTATCGCCTTTTTCCTTTGAAAACGCTTCTATTTCGATCTGCATTTTCTCCGAAATTTCTTTCCAGTCCTTTTCAAGCTGTGAGGCGGTTTCAGCTGACATCTGCATATCATTTCCCGTTCCATCTTCATTTCCGGGATTTTCTGCGTTACCGTTTCTGTTGCTGCCATTGCTGTTATCCGTATCATTACCCGACTGTCCGTTATCAGAATTCATATCATTACTGTTCCGGCTGTTGCCGTCCTTGCTGTCCGGATTGCTTTTGATCTGCGTTGAAGCTTCTGTTTCAGGCGGCTTTGCATACCAGATTCTGTGGTCGTCTTCCATAAACAGCTCCGACCAGGCATAGACCTGCAAATCGTCAACATTCCTCAGAAGATAGTCATATATCTTCTCTGCGGTGACAAACCGGCAATCCGTTTTGATTTTGTCGATAATACTACCCTGTCTGACTTGTCGGGGCGAAGAAAGCGCCTTTATATCGAGCTCATTCATGATATTCTCAGCGGCGATATCGCACGCCAGATTCCACCTGAGCGTGTCTACAAGCGTACCGACAATATTGTGGCGGAACACGCAATGAAGCATCATATGAAGATATGCCCGTGTTATGTTATATCCGGATTTATAGCTTTTCAGCACATAGCTTTCGTCATAGAAAATGTATCTGCCGTCAGTAGCAACAGTTTCGGTTATGATCGAGGTTTTGAGCGGCAGCATATTAATTGCGTTGTCAAGAAATCTGAGATTTACGGCAAGCGTATTGCGGGACAGCATAAGTATGTCGGTTGCAAGCGCCGAGAGCTTCTCGGCACGCTCCTTTGCCTTTTCGTATTCCTTATCCGTAAAATCACTTCCTTTGTCGATTCAATAAGTTATCCCGTTGTACCAATCGGTTATTTCATTGCCTGTCTGAGATGAGTAAATATGTATTTTTTCGCAACCGTAAAAAATTCTCCGTGAAATAAAGGTATTTTCACTTAGCGTCACCTTTTCAAGGGAAGTACAATTTGCAAATGCGTGTTGCTCTATAACTCGCACCGTATCGGGAATAGTCAGCTCCTTCAGCGAGGTACATCCCGCAAAAGCGGTGCCGTGTATATTACGAAGATTTCTGCCGAAAATCACATTTTTCAAAGAAGTGCATTTTTCAAAGGCTGATAAACGTATTTTGATAAGGCTGTCCGGCATGATAACTGTTTCCAGATTTGTGCAGGAATAAAATGTACCGGCAAATATTTCGCTTATACCATCAGGCAGTTTCACCGATTTAAGCGTATTACATTCATAAAAAACGAAGGCTGATATTGCCCGTATATTGTCAGGTATAATGAGGTTTTCTTCATTTCCGTTATATTTCAACAGAATACCGCCGACACTGACGAACTCTTCCTTGCGGTTTTCGAGAAATCCTGTACCGTCAAATGCTTTACTGTCGATAAATGTGACGCTCAACGGTATAACCAGTTCCTCAAGGCTTACACAGTCGCTGAATGTACAGTCAAGTGACTTTACGCCGTTCGGTATGACGATCCGCTTTATTGAACCGCACCCCCGAAAGGCATTTTTATCTATCATAAAAATGCCTTTCGGGACTATGATCTCCGTATCATCGGCTTCCGGTGTGCATTTCAGCAGATTGAAGTCTTTATAATAAAATTTAACCAAAGAAAACTCCTTTCCGAATTATATCACAAACAGTGTCCGATAAAAGTCACATATAAGGCTTATAGTTCCAGCGATGACAGCGGGTCGCAAAAATTGTCGTGTTCCGGACTGTTTGCAACCGTCAGAAGAAATGCGGCGGCAGAGGTATTACCCTGCTCGTCTGCAAATTCAATAAGCCCTGTTACATTCCCGGCGGTGATCAAGCCGTTTTTCTTGCATATTCCGAGTAGCTCGGCACTGTCCTGCGTAATACAGTAACGTACGGCGTTTTCCGCATTATTATGCAAAAAATCAAGGTAATGCTCCTCTGCTGCGGCGCTGAGATTCACTCTGTACATAAGCCGTGAAAACGCTATCGCATATTGAAGATTTTCGTCCTGCAAAGCGGGGAAATAATTATCCTGCGCCGTAAAGTCAAAACCGCCTTTGTCCCAGATATTACGCAATATAAAATTGTACGCCGATGATCCGTCGGTCGCCGTAACTGCTTTATAAAGCGGTTTCCCGCTGATTGTGCTTCTGACAGTAACGCTTACACAATCGGAAAATGCGTCGCCGCCGACTGAAGCTATGCCGTCCGGGATCTCAAGTTCATACAGGCTTTCGCACATAAAGAATGCCTTTTCTCCTATACTTTCCAACCTGTCGGGAATATTTACCGATTTCAGGTTGTGGCAGTTCAGAAATGCCATATTTCCTATTTTAATCAAACTGTCGGGAAGTGTGATACAAGCAAGGCTTGTACACTCTTTGAATGCTCGCTCATCAAGCTCTGTGACTGTATCGGGCAGAGATACCGATATCAGCGACAGGCAACTGCCGAAAAGATTATATCCTATCTTAGTAACGCCTTCGGGAATGTCAATACTTTCAAGGCTTGTGCACCCCCAGAAAGCAGAATTCCCGATTGCCGTAAGTTTATTATCAAGATATATTGTATTGAGTGCACTGCACTGGGCGAAAGCACAGCTTCCGAGCCGTTCAACACTGCCCGGCAACGTGACAGAAGTCAGCGATGAACAGCCGTAGAATGCGCCGTCGTTTATGACTTTCAGACTTTCCGGGAGCGTAACGGCAATAACGCTCTGTAAGCCGCAGAGGGCGTCCTTGCCTATGGTCGTTACACCGTCAGGCACGGTAATGACAGTTTCGTCCTCTTTTAGCAGACATTTTTTCAGTACAGCATCCTTTATATCAAATTGTGCCAAAGCAATTACCTCTTCCTGTTGCTGTAGTATAAGAGAGTTCATTCTTCTTTGTTTACCGCAATAATTCTATATGTCGATATCATTATCGTCAACAAACGGAATTCTGACTTTTTTGCTGTGACGTTATTTATTTTACGGGTATTTTTTCAAACACGGTATTCCCTCCGATATTTAGAAAATTCATTATGAGCAAGGTTTATGCGTTTTATATCTTTATGGTTTAAGTATATCACAACGCAGCTGAATATTCAATGTTTAATCAATGTCCGTAACAACAGGAAAACCGCACTGATATAAAGGTGCGGTCTCAGTTTGTAGAAAAAGTCTGCATTTATAAAAATAGAGCAAATTCTCTATCCCTATCCCCAAACCCCTTCCCCTCGGTGAAGGGCTGTGTATGCTTGGTTGGCTTTGCATCGTGCAAAGCCCTTGTGCATACACGCC